>CEQY01145198.1_pt1 | contig 36544 bp, 37 predicted proteins | sample 361391 | NCBI WGS metagenome assembly CEQY01 (sample SAMEA2621075, study PRJEB7988) | marine metagenome | isolation source: saline water (ENVO:00002010), including | reverse complement strand
GATAATGTTGTCTTAATAGAATGCCCTAGATGTTCATCGAACAATCCTACTATCTCACCCAAAATTTTTTGGTTTCCCGACCCCAAGACAACTTTCAAAATATTATCAAGTCTAGGTGTCTTCTGCATTTTTACTAACCGATTAAATGTAGGTCTTGAGATATTAACTTTGTCTGCTATCTGGCCATCATTGAAACGAGGATATTTGTCACGCAAATCACCGATACACTTATTAAGCATTTTTTCCCAAGAATTTATGATGTGCCCCCACCTTCACTCACAGGTTAATGTATCTTTTCTAACACATAATCTTTCTCATAGCTAGGTAACACAGCAACTGGAGCTGGAGGTTTATAACCAAGTGAGCTATGAGGTCTAAATTGATTATATTCTCTTCTCCACATCTCGACTAAAACTTGTGCTTCCTTTAGTGAATAAAAAATCTCTCCATTTAAAAATTCATCCCTCATTCTTCCATTGAAAGATTCACAGTATCCATTCTCCCAAGGACTTCCAGGTTCAATATATAAAGTTTTAACTTTAAGACTTGCTAACCATTCTCTAAGCTTCTCAGCGATAAACTCAGGGCCGTTATCAGATCTTATAAACTTAGGTTGTCCTCGTATTAAAAATTGTTTTGCTAAAAACTCAAGAACATCAAAAGAATTAATTCTCCTCTGTACAAGGCAGCCAACGCACTCTCTAGTAAATTCATCAATAACATTCAATATTCTGAATGCCCGTCCATCCTCAGTTCTGCACATGACGAAGTCATATGACCAAACATGATTTTTAAAAGTAGGCTTATGACGAATACAACTACCATCATTAAGCCACAGCCTTGAGCGTTTGGGCTGCTTCTCAGGCACTTTAAGACCTTCTTGACGCCAAATTCGATAGACTCTTTTATGGTTCACATTAAACCCTTCTCGATTTAAAAGAGCTGTGACTCTACGATATCCGTAACGTCCATATTTTGAAGCAAGTTCAACTGTTCGTCGCCTAACTTGTAACTCAAAGTCACTCTGTTTTTTCTCATAGCGCTGAGTAGAAACATATTGATCAAAAATACGACAAGCTCTCCTTTGAGATAAATTAAACACTTTGATAGAGTTTGAGATCACTTGTCGCTTCCGCTCAGCGCTTATAAGTTTCCCTTAGCAAACTCTTTCAAAACACTTAAATCTAGGGCTTGATCGGCTACAATTTTCTTAAGCCGTGCGTTTTCTTTTTCTAGTTCTTTGAGTTTTTTGGCTTCAGACTTTGTCATATTGCCAAATTTCTTCTGCCAGCGAGACAAAGTAACCGGTGATACTTCTAGGGCCTTGCAGACCTCTCCTTTATTCTTTCCTTCAGAAAATAGAAGCTCTGCCTTTCTTAACTTAGCAATAATTTGCTCTTCTTTGTAGCGAACCATTCCCATAAATTGACTCCTTTGGTTGGTATTATAGTACCAATTTCTATGTGAGTAAATTTGGGGGGCAGATCACTTTAAGTGTGTAATTTTAGATTTTCAAGTTTACTTTTTTGTATAGTGGTTAATTTAGGGTCCATAGCTGCTGAGCCCGATTTCAAAAAACCAACAATAGAAGATTTTTTTGAAAATGATGTTTTTAAATTTGAGTATATTATTAATAAACATAATTATTTTGTTCAACCTAACAAAAGTATCTTGTTGTTTGAACATACCTTGATACACAAAAATAAAAATGGGAAAAGCATAAATTATTTAGTAACTGGCTTTGGCAGAGGGATAAGAAAAAAGAAGAAAACTCATCTCCCTTATTTACTAAAAAAAGTTCATCCTTATAAGTATGGAAAACCAAGTACAAAAAAAACGAATATACAAGTTGGATACAAATATAGACTTTGTAGTCTTGTTGGTTCAAACGTAGCCTACTTGAAGCCTAAAATTCCAAATTTTGAGGCGGTTATTTTAGGTTGTAACGGGCTGCCTGATCTATCAAGTAATAACGAACATTTGTTTAATCTATATGAGCTACTTGAGTTGAAAGGAGAATGGGGCAAATTTAAATTACTTGATTACGATGAGATGAAAACAACGACAAGTAAAGATATTGATACAATGTGGTTTAAGTTAAACACAATTGCATCTGCTGTTACAATTGAATCTGGGAAAGAGAGAATTATTCTACCAGGGGCAGGTGTTGGGGGAGTTTATGAGAACGAAACGGATAAAGGAAAGTATGTAATAAGATATCAAGATTTTGATAGTGGTGACAGAACGAATGATAGTAGAATTCCCTATATTTGCTCTTTAAATAGCAGTAAGCCTAATCCTGAATCTATAACCCCATTTAAAATTCATACTCTAAATCAAAAAATTTATAAAAAAGTAATTGATAAAGGTTATGTAAAAATAGAATTCTCTCAGAAGCCTTCTAGCTATCAATATGTGAACAATCTAGAAACACTAAGTGGTAAAAAGATTAAAGATTGGGCTGATTATTGTCCACGTATATAAATATGAAAATAACTTATTTGTTATGGGAGTAGCAAGGTCTGATTTTTTTTACATTAATGTCTTTTGCTAAATCTTCATGGCTAATAGTTAAATTTTCTGCAGTTACACTTTTTACAGTTAAAGGCTTTATTAGGTGTGAATTTTTATTATCAAAAGAAATTGAAAGCTCAATCATACATTTTGGTATAGTAATTCTTGGACTCTTTTGAAGTTCGATTTCGGATTTTTTATGACAAAAATAATACTGATGATCTTTTACAATATGAACTTTCCTTCTTCCTTCAACTGCAACAGACTTGTAGGAAAATGACAAAATAGCGATAAGAGTTATTAAAATTAGCTTCATGATTTTATTATAGCAGTAATTCCAATTTGAATAAAAAGTTTTTGTGGTACGTTGTTTTTTCGGGGTTTTAACTATGAGAGTGGTTAAAAACTTAACTAATCTGATTACTTAGCCTTAGAAATGCAAATAAATAGCAAATGTGCAGCGTTTGAGTTCTTTGTTCACGTAAAAATAATAAGTTAGAAGTGTTTAATTGTAAATTTTTTAATTACTTTCTCGAGAAATAAATATAACCTTCTTGATTGGCATTAAAGCTACTCCGTAAGGTTTTTAATTATTTTTAAAAGAACTGTGACACAGACACTGAATTCACTCGGCTCAATATCACCCATTGATAATCGGCAGATAGCATTTAGGTTATTTGAGTGATCTAGCTTCTCGAATGCAGTCACTGCGAAATAGTCGAATCCAAAGCTGTCAGAGTAGTAAATAGGAAAATTTGTTTTTTTTCGCATTTTAGTGATGTACTGAGATTTCTCAATTTCATAATCGACAATGTTGTTTACGTTTTTTACAACTTTTAGAGTTAAAAATTGCTTATGGCGATAATGGTCAAATGAAATAGCGTTGGCCTTGAGGGTTTCGCATAATAAGTCATAGTTCTGAGAAACCCTCTTGTATTTTTCGTTGATAAAATGATTAAACTTTTTGTCCATCAGAAAAGGGTAGATTTGATCTAAAGTAGCAAAATGAGCATGATTACCAATCGCTTTTTGCATTCGGAAATGAAAATGTTTAAAGGGTTGTGCAAGTTTTACAGTCGGTTGTGGGAAATACTCATAATTGAGTATGCATACTGATCCAAGTAGGGAATATTCATAGCCTAGTGAATCCAGCTTTATATGGCTTCTGGTTAAAATTAATTTAATATTATTGCTTTTACATTTAAGTATAAAGTCTTGCATCTCCGAGTCGCCCTTAATAATGCAAGTGGTATCGAAGATATAGATTGAGTCTTTCGATAGCGTTTGAGGATAAACAAAGTTAACATCACAAGAATCGAAAAAATAAATTTTCACTTTTTGAGTCTGCGAAAGTTTCTCCTTATAAAAAGTTAAGACATCTATAGATTCAAAAAACATCTTTTCTGAATAATCAATTGTGAGCTCTTCGTAACTCGATAATAAAGTGAGAATACTATTTAAATTGGCAGCCTGACCTGACTGAGTCATAAAGCAAATGGAGTCCTTGTCATCTTCACCAACAATTCCATACAGTGCCGCTAGTGGATTAGTAATATTTAAAGCTTGTCGAGTGTATTTATACATCAGTTTGATCCCGTTCCACTCTTCTAGGCAGTTGGTCGGGTGAGTGATCGGGTATTGAAATCTGAGAAAACTTTGAGATCTAATATAGGTGAACATTGATCTTCTGTGTTCCAAGAAAGAATCAAATGAATCATATTTGTCTATGGGATTATTGCCCGAAGCATAGTGTTTATTTATATAATTCGACTCAGCAAGTTTAAGCTTCAATGTTTTATCAAATGCAAACAATTTCGCCTCCATCTACGAGTTTTAACTGTGCTTTCTCAATTCCATTAAAGGCGTGGTTCCAGACAGCTCCATAAGAACTCACATTACTTACGGATACTATATCATTGATTCCAAGTAGCGGTAAATTTTCGGTCTTCAGTAAAATATCTCCCTCATAACATGTTTCACCTACAACGATAGCATTTTTGTATGCAGTTGTTTTTTTTGATCCCGTCGTTGTAAAAAACTTAATTTTCGCACTCTCAAATTCCCATCTTAAGTGACATAAGGGGGAAATGGTTGTGGTGACGCGTGTTAGTTTTTGTGAATTAACGTTTTGGATATTACTTACTCTACCAAATATGAACCCATTGGGTGTGATAACCATTCTTCCCGGTTCAATAAAAAAAGTGATATCAGGAAAATCGTTGCATATTTTTTCTAGGCCAGCTAGAAAGTCAGAAAGAGTTGCATTAGAAAAGCCACCTCCTAAGTTAAATCTTTTTATTCCTTTTTCGGTAAAGTGAGTCGTGATTTTTTTAACATCATTAAAAAGCTCGTCCATAACATCTTTTCCCCAGCCTTGATTATGGATATGGACTCCAGCTGCATCTTGAACATGTTCCCTATTAATTTCAGAAAGGGGGACACCAAACCTTGAAGCTTCACTTAAGTTAATTCTTAGAGAGTAATTTTTAGCTTGAGTGATCATTGAGATATCAGAGATGTCACATATAACCCTCTCATCTTGAGCGAGATAGTTCATAGGGCTGGATGACCAAAGAATTTTGTCGTATTTTTCAACCAAGGAAAGCTCGTTTGCATTGGAGATATCGAAACCATCAATATAAGGATTAATGGCCTCAAGGAAATACTTTGATGGAAATGATTTTACTGGAAAAAGAACTTTTAAATTAGAAATTTTACGATCATTGATTGATTGATAGAATCTTTTTATACCATCCAGATCAAAATAATAGCTAGGGGACGTATGTTTCGTTTGACTAAAATCTTTTAGCATCAATAGTGTATTTTTACTCATAGTAGCCTTTATATATTTCTAAATACAATTTTAAAATCTTATCATCAATTAAGATGTCCATAAATGGCCTGTTTTTAAAGCGGTGATAGCTTAAATAGTAATGTTTAAATATTTCAGATTGGCCTTGGTATTTATTAAAGCATTGATTTAATATTGTGCCCAAGTTTTTTGAAATCTGCTCTGGAGTGTATGCAAGGGCGTATTCACGGTTATGGTTTTGATCATTTTTTTTAGGACGAAGTAAAGCCTCTAATAACTTACTCTCGTTAAAAGTAAATATACCATTTTTGTCTATTTCAGTGGCTATGAGGTGTGCAGGCTCATAATCTTTAAATCCACCCCAGTTTGATAGCACTGGTGTGCATCCACAGGCCAGAGCTTGGGCGACGGCCAAACCATAGTCTTCGTCATGATAAGTGCTCATAGACACAAAATACTCATGCTCTTTGTATTTCATGAGTATCTCTTCACTAGTGACATGCCCATGGTATTTTATATTTTCATGAGAGTTTTTAATTAGCTTGTTGAATGCTTCAGTCATATCATCTATTGTAGGTGAGATACCGTGAAACTTATTACCAATTTCATCCACATGACCATAAATATCTAAAGTGATTTGAGGATTAATCTGTATCGCTTTGTGAAAGGTATCGATAAGCTGGAAGACATTTTTTCCATAAGAAATTCTACCCGCATAAATATAACTCTCTTTTAAAGGCTTTATTAAAGTATTTGATTTAAAATATGGTTTATTGAGTGGGTGTCTTAAAATTGAAATACTGTCTTGGTCAATGTTTGCAAATGTCAAAATTTGCTTTTTAGAAGCATGAGAAGCTACGATAAAATGACAATACCACCCTTTTAAAATCTCTTCGGCTTTATGCCATCTTTCAATCTCAACAGTCATATCTCCATAAATAGGAATACATATTTTCACTTTTTCTTTATACTGTACGAGTTCTTTTAAAAAGTTATTAAAATCTATATTATGTGAGAGGAAATAGATAATAATTTCGCCTTTCATGTGAGCGAGTTGGTCTTTTAACTGGTTAATTGCATGATCGAGCTTGGTGAAATTAAACTCAAATTTTAAAACTTCAAAATGAAGACTAAGGTGTGGAAAAACATCCTCATAAGCTTGCTCAATTTCATCACAACTGCCCCAAAAGCGTTGATCAAGTTGTTGAATGAATATTAAATGCTTTTTCATACTCAGATTTTAAGACATTTTTTTAAGCTTAACGAATTTTTTAATAGTGAGCCTACTTTCACTTCTAGCAGATGATAGCTCATGATGGAAATCATAAATGTTATTATCAATACTAGTACCTTGGAAAAAAATGGGACCTGAACATAACTTGCAATAGCTGACCCGAGGAGTATAATAATAATATAATGCCATATGTAAATAGAATAAGATAGCTTACCAATATATATGAGTATGTTCATGTTGAGGAGTTTGCTTTTGAGCTCAATAGGTTGATTTCGTGTTAAAGCAATTAAAACTAAAGCTGTCGATATACTTGCCAGAGAAGTTCTCAGAAGTCTTTCAAACTGAGTAGGAAATGGTGCTATACATGCGATAATCAAAACTATAAAACTCAGCATGATGATTTTATTTTGAGAGCACAAAAATTGTTTTTTTGTTTTTGAAGTATGATCAAGACTGTAAAAATAAACTTCAATTCCTAATAAGAATTGCCATAACCTAGAGCTTATATCAAAAAACGCGAACTCATCATTTACTTGGTTCATACAGACGTAGAATATCCAAAAGATGGTTGTGAAAAGAAATCTAAAATATCCAAGGTGTTTGTAAAAAAATGGAATCAATTTAAAAATGAGCAAGGGTGAGAGTAAGTAAAACTGAGCTTCAATTGATAGGGACCAAAAGTGGGCCAGGGGGAATTCTCCCATTTGCGCTAAAAAGGCGTCATGTAGGTTATAAATATAATAATTGTATATAAATAGAATATTAAATAAGAGTTTGTCTAAGCTCCTTGTTTCAATCCCTAAAAAGAAACTCATTCCAATAACGGAAATAAGAGCGAAAATATACACAGGGAAAAGTCTAATAACTCTTTTTATAAAAAAAACTTTCAATGATTTTTTAAAAACTTTTTTTTTGGAGGTAAGAGAGTTAGCTATTAAAAAACCACTTATAACAAAAAAAATATCGACTCCAATATAACCCCCCTGAAAAAAAGGAATCTGGAGATGAAAAAAGAGCACCAGAGTTATAGCAATACCTCGGAGGGCATCGATTTCTGGAATGTAATCCTGGAAGTGATGAGTCAATGATATTAAGTGTTAAGAAGGATATTTTTGTCGGTAAGAGTGCGAACGAGCATCTTTCTAAATTGAGTGAGTTGGGCTTCATTGAGAGAATATTTTTTTTGCAAATCTTCTTCAGAGGAATCCGAAATATCTCCAACTAAAATCTGAAAGAGTTCCGCCGCAGCACCATCAAGTGTATAAATATTATTGTCTTCAGCATTAATTGAAACAAATTTAATTTTATCCTCAATAGCACTATAAAAGACTTCATCATTCACTGTGTAGGCCAAACTAAAACCTCCTCACACTGAAAGTTGCATAAGCCAGAAAGTCATCTTCATCGAATATACTTTCGATATTTTGAATCATAAATTGACCAAGGCCTTCAACCTCTAACTCTTTAGCAAAATCTATGACAATATCATCTTTCGTTTTTAAGTCGTTTTTGTCCTTCATAATTCCTACTATTTGTTACTTTAATAAAATTATTGTTTAATATAGTGTATCATTATTTGTATATATTATACAGAATTAAAGACACCTTTAAATCCTAAGCAAAGGTTAAGTTATTAATATTATTGGGGTCACATCTTTCTATCATGATTCTGCCGTGGCTCTTTTAGTCAATGGGGCTCTCAAATCAGCTATCTCGCTAGAGAGGCTAACGCGTCGAAAATTCGATGGTTCATTTCCCGCATTGGCCATTGATTACGTTTTGAATGCTCAAAATTTAACTCCCTCAGATATTGATTGTGTTGTTTTTTTTGAGTCACCATTTCTAAAATTACAACGACAAGAAAAAGTGTCAAATCAGAATATTGCCCTATCAAAAAAATATACTCTTCTGTTCCAGGCGGAATATTATATTCAAAAATACTTCGGCAAAGAGATTGAAATTCACTACTCAGAACATCACCTTTCACATTTACTCCATAGTTATTACCAAGCTAATTTTAAACAGTCATGTTTTCTGATAGTTGATGGTGTGGGTGAGGTAAGTTGCAGCTTGTCGGGGTATATCGACGAAAAATCTATAGAAAGCTTTGAAACCGATTTATTCCCTCATTCTCTTGGTCTTTATTATAGTGCATTTACTCAATATTTAGGCTTTAAAGCAAACAGCGATGAATATAAAGTTATGGGGTTGGCAGCATACGGACGCCCTAAATTTACTGATAAATTAAAAAATACTTTTTCTAATACTGAAAATAATAGGCCCATGCTAAATTTAGACTATTTTACTTTTCAGGCAAATCAGAATTCACTCTTTACCGAGGCCTTGGTCCAGCATCTTGGGATAAAACCAAGAGATGAGAACGAGGAAATTACTCAAACTCATAAAGATCTAGCGGCTTCAGTACAAAAAGTGCTTGAAGATGAACTCGTTAATAAAACTCAGAAACTTAAAAGAAAGTATCCGGATGTGGACAATTTAGTGCTAGGAGGGGGAGTCGCTCTTAATTGTTTGGCAAATTTAGCTATTAAGCGTTGTGGCGCTTTTAAAAATGTTTTTGTGCCTTATGCTTGTGGTGATGAAGGAGGTGCCATTGGTGCTGCTTTTTATGGGGCTAGAAAACATGGGCTCACTATTAAGAAAAGCACACCTTATTTGGGGAAGGTTTACTCTCAAACGAATAATCTGGATCAATATTTTCTCACATCACGGCCTGCCGAATCTGAAACGATAGCAAGCTTGTTAAAAAAGGGAGCAATCGTAGGACTTTTTTCAGAAGGTGCAGAGTTTGGGCCTAGGTCTTTAGGAGCGAGATCAATTCTGGCTCATCCAAACCTTACAGGAATGAAAGCTAAAATCAATAAGCACATAAAACTTCGTGAGAATTTTAGACCACTTGCTCCAGTAATTATCGAAAAGTACGGATATAAATATTTTAAGAACTTTTATCCAAGTCCTTATATGACAATGGTTTTTGAAAGTAATTTGATTGCTCAACAAAAAATACCTCAAGCCTTGCATGTAGATGGTACTGCTAGAGTTCAGAGTGTAAATGATCCAAATATGCTTTTGTATCAAATTCTAATGGACTTTAATATCCTTACAGATATTCCTGCTTTAATTAATACCTCAATGAACCTGAATACTGAGCCTATTGTAGAGACTGAGCTAGATGCCTTTTTTTTCTTTGTAAGAAGTAAAATAGATTATTTGGTCTTAAATGACACCCTATATGCTATTACGGAGCTAAAACCCGAGTACTACGATTTTATTAATTCTTATTATAAGGATTACAGACACGCAAATAGAGATGGGTATACATTTTAATTATGTCTATGAATATAAAAAATAATATTGAATCCCTTGATCCTCTTTTTGTACTCAAAGAACATTTTAAAGTCATTAGTGACAATATTAAAAGCTATAGACCAAAAACAAGTGCTTTCAAGTTGCAGGGGAATAAGGTTGTTCTTGAGCAGTCTATTAGTAGTTATTTATATACTGATCGTATCCAACAGGATGTGAAACCTAACTCCACTATTTTAATTGGTGAATCAATTGCAAGGTGCTACGGCTACGACCCAAAGTTAAATTTTGCGAATTTAATATCGGATGACAAACTCATCGATTTATCGAAAATTGGGCTAAGCATTTTTGAACTTTTTGATATATTACCAGTTGTACGAGATATAAATCCTAAAAAAATAATCTTTATGGTTGGAAATAACAAAATAGAGTTTAATTTTTTTAATGAGTTTGTTTTGAGCTTTCTTGAGAGGAAATATGGTGACCCTTATCTAGTTTTTGAAAATCTCTTGCACCATTTCTACTATGAAACAGTTCTGGAAAAAATCTCAACTTTACTTGATAATCCGAAGATTGAGCTGCTCTTTTGTGTTCCAATGGGTAATACCTTTACGAGACTTTCCCAACGTGAACAGAAAGAGTCAACAAAGAACCTTGGCTTTTCTTATGAGAGATCCCTCCCAGGGATCGGCACCACCCATATCAATGCATTTGAAAAAACTCTCAATAAGGCAGGGTATAATTTTATAAGTTTAAGAGATTTCTTAAATTCACGCGAAGATTTTATTGATTATTGCCACTTAAGCATAAGCGGTATAGAAAAAACTTTATCTAAACTCAATGAAAGTTTTTCAATACAAGTAAATGCTTTCGAAAATATCGAGTCTGATATGGCAGAAATTGTAGAGGATTTTTTTGACTTATATATTAATCCCCACCATTCACATATTAAAACGAAAGTTGTCGATCTTTTTTGTGGAAAACCTCTAGCACAAAAGAGTCTTTATTGGGATTTAATGAAAGATATTAGATTTAAAAAATGTTTTGATTTCTTAAATCCGAAAGACTTTTTACCAACCTCCATTCAAAATACAATCTCAATAGCAGAGAATAACAATTTATTGAGCAAAGAATTTAGTTCAACTTTTTATAAAGCCTCATTTAATAATAAATACTCATACCAATATTTTCCTGAAATTTCAGATGACAAAAGCTCAGTCTATTTTTACTCAGAAAAGATGATTGGTTTTTTAGAAATTTCCATCATTCCTTATCTTGAAGATATTAATTTGGGAGTTAGACTTAACGGTAAACAGATCGGTTGTATTTCAGATAACAATCTTGGCCAAGAGATTCAAGTCGAAGAGGGATTAAATAAATTAGAAATATATGTGATGAATGATAAAATTGAATTTCCAGCTTCTGAAATAATTAAGTATATTTTGTATAGGGAGAAAAGGCTAAGTCTATACAAAATAAATCGACTCTCAATTAGTTAATCACACTCTTTACGCATAAACCATCCAGCAATATGAGATTTAATAGAGTTTCCTTGAACTTCATTGCTTTTATGTAGGATATTTTCATCTATACGAAAAAAGATGATTTCATTTTCATCGAGTTTGATTTTTTTCATTTCTTTTGAGTTATCTCTATATTTTATCAGCAATTCACCTCCTTCATAGGAGTGTAGACCTAAATTGATAGAGATGGCGAGTGTTCTTCCAAGTGCATTATCAGTGTGCCAGCTGTGATTAGAAGAACTATTAAAAAAATATATTCTACCGATAAACATCGTAATATTTTTTTGGGTAAGATAAGCTGCGTAATCAATATATTCTTTTTTACCAAAAACCAATGAAGGTGCTGCCACCCCTTTAGGTGTATCTAGCCTTAAGTCTATACCAGAAACATTTTTTTCAATATCTGTATGATCTAGTTCAATGAGTTCATGGCTTTTCGCTAAAATCCGTAAGCTATTTAAAACTTTAGCGGGGAAAAAGTTTTTAAATACTATAAAGTCGTTGCTTTTAAAATGCTCTAAAGCTTCCTCAGAGTATCGATTTTCCCATGAAAATTTAGGATGTGTAATATTCATTATATCAGTATCATATGTTCAACTCGGATGAAAGACAATGCATAAAACCATTTTTCCCTAGGAGTTGGTTTGGTAGGGGGCATAATTTAATTTTAAGATTATTTTCTTCGGCCGTTTGGTTCGCTTGCCATATGGCCTCGCCACCAAAGTGGTCATCTGCTAAACCTTCAGGGACCGCTAGAATCATGTTTTGATCAATAATTAGACTGTTTGCAAAAGTTATGAAGTTTGGTTTATCTTTTTCATTTTTAAGTAAGAGAGGAAGAGAGTGAATTTCATAGCCATGGTTATTGAAAAAGTTTTTATAAAAGCTCAAATCTTGTTGCATAGCTGTTTTTGAACTTAGGTCCAATTGATTTGGAATTAAAAAAGGATCAGCAATAAAAATTAAATTTTCAAAGTTACAACAAAGCAGATCAAGATGATAAGACCAAAAGATTGATTTCATTTCTGGGACAAATATCACATCTTTCTCTGTTCTATTTTTGAAAAAATCGATGATTTCATTGGCCCTGAACTTTTTATTTCGCGTTAAAATTGACTCAGATAAAAAGAGATGTCTCTTGGTTTCCAGTGCTTGTCCTCCTTGGATCTGGAAGGGTATATTTTCAAACTTGATGTTATTTGATTCTTTTAAATATGTGTTCAAAAAATAAGGGTGACCATGTTCGTCAGTCTTTTGGAAGTTTTTGCCAGCAAAGCAAAAGTTATGATCTCTTATCCATGGGTTTCCAAGTGCGATATTTTTAATAAGCACTTCTCTGGGGAATAAAATCAAGCCCTCTGGTAGATTGTTTGCATTAAATGCAAATACTTTATCATAGTTATTTAGAGCAAGTTCAAAGGGGAAACTGTTTGATAATTTCTCAGTAAAATTGTTAACAAATAAGGCTTTTCTCTCCACACCCTATTTTACTCTTTTGATCTAATTTGGGTCAACCTGAAATTGAGATCTTTATCAAGAGGAGCGCTGTGCTCCTCTTTTTAAAGATAAGTGTGATTTAATTTGCTGTAAATCGAACTGTTAACCTTCCACCTCGAATACTTCCTCTTAATTGGCAATTTCCGCTTAGGTAAAGTGTGGGGACTCTGAGAACTCTTGATTCTCCAAGACGACCACAATTAACTCTTCCATTTCTTCCATAATAAATCATCTGATCTCCAACAAGTTTGAGATTATTGATCTGGATTCTTTGATCATAAATTTCTCTTGTGGTTGGAAGAGGGTTTGGGAAAGGTCTTCTAGGATAGCAACGTCCCCATCGGTCACAATAAGTTCTAGGTGGGAAAGGGTCTCTTCGGTAATCTGTTACACTGACTTCTACATCTGCATAACCCTGACCGTTGTTGGTATTCATGAAGAATCTAGTGTCTACATCAGTGTTACCAAAGCCTCGGTTGCCAATGCGAGTGTCAAGAATGATTACGCTTTCAGCAAATGCTGAGAAACCCATTAATAATACGATAAATAAAATGGTCTTTTTCATATAAACCTCCAATTGTTAAAACTCTAAGTTTTTGAAGGTAAAATGACATCATGGGAGTGTGTTCCTTTTTTAAGGTTTTTACACAAGGTCGAATATCTGGGGGATTCCTAGTAAAATAGGTGAATAGAATAGCGACTTATAAAAAGCCGGCACAAACAAAGGTTTGGCCGGCTTTGGTTATCTTTAGTTTGCTGTAAACTCTACTATAAGTTTATTTCTACGTATTTTTGTTTTTAATTGGCAGTTTCCAGTAAGATAAAGGGTTGGTGCACCAAATACTCTTGAGCGACCAAGATTACCACATTTAACTTCACCGTTAACGCCATAATAGATCATGTCCTTACCTACAAGTTCAAGGCCTGGAATCTCGATCTTCTCGTCTAAAATTGTTCTGATCATGGGCAGTGGCCTAGTATAAAGGGGCTCACATCTACGCATATAATCAGGTCTTACCCCAGGGTAGGTTCCATAACGATATCCTCTATGGTCACAGAACATTCTACGCATACGGGGTTCAGGGCGATACTGCTCTACCGTGACTTTAATATCCGCATAACCTAAATTAGTGTTGGTATCCATAAAGAATTTATCAGATATCATGGGGCGGTTCATTGTTCTTGGCATATGGGTTTCCATCACAACGATCGTTTCTGCAAAACTGGCAAAGCTTAAAAGCATGGTACTTAAAAGAATAAGTGACTTCATAGTTCCTCCTAAAAGATTAATGGCCTGTATATATCAGAATTTCGGAACGGTAGTGAGGGGGAGTGAAAAAACTACTCAATGCGTAATTTCTAGAATTTCAAGTATTTAAGGGGCGATTATTGAATCACCCCTTAAAGCTTTAATTATTTTGTTTTGAAAATAACAGTTAATTTATCGTAATCGAGAATATTTACGAGCTCACAGTTACCACTTAAATAAAGAGTAGGAACTCTTAACACACGAGAAGTGCCTAAGCGGCCACAATTAACTGTTTCACCGTTAGCTTTAGTGTAGATCATTTGCTTATTTTCTAGGCGAAGGTTAGGGATCTCAACTTGTTCCGCAAGAAGAGTTCTCATTCTTGGCATAGGATTAGGACTTGGGTAACAACGCCCCCATTGATCACAACCTATAGGTCCTGGGTTAAGGTCACGGTCCCATTCAACAACAGAGATTTTAGCAAATCCTTCTGAAGTTGTAGTGTCCATAAAAAACTTTGATGAAACTTCTGGTCGTTGATAGCTTCTAGAAATTCTCTCTTCAAGTACAACAACTGAGTCAGCAAAAACCACACTGCTCATTAAAACAATAAACATAATTGATAAACTTTTCATTTAAACCTCCAAGATTTGTCTAAATGATAACTTTTCCCTAACAAAGTGTAAGCTTAAATTTTAATGATTTGCAACGCTCTGCATAGCTTAAAGGGTGTTTTTGGACTTTGGATATAGTGGAGTTAGGTGTCCATGGAGACATGCTTGGTAATCTGTGGGCGTTGTCACCTTTCCACATTGATGAATTTCGTGTTTGTTAAGCTCACTCGCTAGGTCGAGGCAGTTTAAAAAACTAGTATGGAGAGTTGTAGAGTCTGCACAGGCCTGCAACTTGTCGCTCTCTAATCCATTTCTGGCAGCTTTGACGGCACATGACAGGGAAAATATATGGAGCTTTGCCGCTTGATGACAGAGCTTATCTTTATTTTTTACTAATTGGTTGCGCTCTAATTTATTTTGAATCAGCTCTTTTCTACACTCAGATATTTTAAGAACTTGATCGTCGGCTTTGACATCTTTTTTTAAGAGGGTCTTATTTCTTTTTATTTCAAATTTAAGAGCATCAATAAGGCTTTGATTATGCTGAATTTCCACCATAACTTCATGGCGAGAATATTGATTTTTGAGAAGTTGAAAAACTTTTTGGTAGTTTTTAATTTTGTGAATGGCCTGTTTTAAAAGAACTGTATCTTCTTTTAATTCTTGGACTAGCTGAGATTTATCCGTTTTATCTTGCGCCAATATGAGGTTTTCATATTCTGTTGGACAAAAATCTGCAGCAAAAACAGAGAACATAGTAAGTAAGCTAATTATAAAATATTTCATCATAGAATGATTATAAACTTCAGTGTTTATTATTGGCCATTTCGTTGAAAAGAATACTTAAGGGTGTATAAACTTTAGACACACCCTCAAGTTATTAAATTTATTGGTCGGTATTAAAGATCTTATCATCAGTGGCAAATATTGTATTGATAGAGTTTCCATCCATGGCCCTAACGTGTAAGAGGACTCTTTCATCAATTATATTCTCTGGAAGCTCTGCTTTATAAGAAAAAGGTTGCATTTTGAGAGGGCAGAATTCTCTGATTTTTTCCATGATGGGAAGAACTGAATAAGTGTTTTTAGTATTGCTAATAAATTTTATGTTTTTAAGTTTATAACAATCACTTGGGTTGTGACCTTTAAGTACAATTTCTTTTTTCTCAGGATGTTTTTCTACGTATTCAACGTTTGCATAAACAAAATCATCTTTTTCAAAGCTATTTTCTTTTTGGATTGTGATTTCTGAGACTTTTTCATAGCGTGTCCCTTTGTTCACAAGAATTTTATACTTACCACTGGGAAGTACTCCTAGGCTGATATTTTTAGTAAAGGGAACCACCATATCGGCGCAGATAAGATTTTCTCCTTGATTAAGGAGAGATCTCATTTTAACTCGTACAGTATCTCCATTGACGGTAATTGATGCTCTTGGTGATTTATGGCAGAGATCAGGTAGCCATCCCGCAATGACAATTTCAGCACTGTCATTGGCATCAAATCCTCGTGGAACATAGACTTCATCTACGGGTACAAAAGTTGTCACGGGTGTATTGGCCAAGGCGAGTATTGGTAGTAAAATTATAAAAGTGATTAAAGTTTTCAATTGTGCCTCCTAAATGTGCAAAATACTTTAAGTTTCAAATTTATAATAGAGAATTTAGGAAGCTTATAATTTTAGATAAAACTTATATTATGTTAAAAAATGATCACATATGTGTTTATTTAGAGCTTAATCCCTTTAAGTGCCCCATCTAACGCACCTCCGAGACCTTTTTTCGCTTTCTTTTCAGCAGCTTTCTTTTCTTTTTCTAATTTGCCTTTAAGTTTATCCAGCTCTGCATTAGCTTTTTTAACTTCTTTTTCATACTGAGACTTAAGTCCTGTGATTTTCCCCTCAACTTCTGATTTTTTCGCAGCTATTTCTTGCTCGATATCAGCTTTAATTTGAGCACGTGCTTTATCAATTTTTTCTTGGACTAAGGCTTTGGTAGAACTGATGATGGCATCAGCTAAGCTTGATTTAATTTCAAATTTAATATCATCCCACGCTCCATTGGCCCTCGCATCCAAGGTGAGGACTTTTGTTCTTTGGGCCACTGAATTAAGAATTTCAGTCACAGTTTCAGACTCCGCTTTAGTTTCAAAGTTGATTTGTCTGAAATTATTATCAAGTTTGAGGGAGACATGCTCTGGAGTCACTTTTGCTTTGAGCAAGCTTTCGGTATTGGCCTTTTGAATTTTAAAAGTTACATCTTTTGAGTTTGAGAGAGATTTGTCTGTGACAATAAAATTTCCAACTTTAGAATTGATATTAAGGATAGGCTCTTTTTTCAGATCTAAATCAGCTTTGAGCATGACGTCTCTTATATTTTTAGCAGGGAAATCACCATTAATGGTAGCCGTGGTTGTTTTATTAATTTGTCTTTGATTCGTTGTAATATTCTCTAATTTACCAGCAACCATACCTTGATCATTTTTAGAGTCGATACTGGCCAATTTTAGCCAAAAGATTGGGTAAGATTTTGGAGTTCCGAAGTGAAAGTCTCTTCCATCTTCACGGGGTCTGATCAAGGGTTCTTCTGGTTTGTTTTTACGCTCTGGCACATATTCTTTGACCATTGCTTTGTAACGGTTCATGTCTTTGAGTTTACTCATCAGCTCATTACCAAAAATCATTTTAGCAATAGATTTTGGATCTAGGGTAGGGAGATTAAAACGTTTCGCAATATTCTCTATATCCTGATTAACTAAATTCTTAGTTTGAGCATAAGAGTTCTCTAAGTTTTTAATATTCTCATTGACGGATTTATTGGCCTGATTTACGGCCTTGTTAGCTTTTTCTATGTCACGCTTGAGCTCATCCGCTTCTTTGAGAACCGCTGGGGCTTTGGCCAAATTTCCTAAGTCACTCCACTTAATATCACGTAATCTTTTTTCAAGATCTTTGAGCTCTTTTGGGGTAGGAACAGCTTTGAGAGCTTTTTGCATCTCATTGTTTTTTTTATCAATCTGTTGATTAATTTTTTCCAGTCCTTTTTGGCTGGCAAGATCCCCTTTAATCTTGTCTTTTGCAATACCAAGATCTTTGCCACTGGCCGCAGCGGCAATATCACCAAAAACATTACCTTCAAATTCCTTTTCTGCTGCGTTCAGAACTTGAGTGGTTTTTCCAGGAGCATTTTTTTGCGCGGGTATGACATATCCTCGGCTGGCACGTTTAGTCTGAACGAGTATATTGCCAATATGAGCCTTTTCGATGACAACCTTTCCTCTAAGCAGAGCATCCCAAAGCATTTTAAAATTCATCTGACCGATTTCAAAAGTATTGAAGTCCGGGTTAGACTTGTCAGTCACTTGTATTCTTTTTACATCGACACTTAGATTTTTAAAACTAGTTGTCACTGAGCTAACATTAACTTCTGCTCCATTGGCCTTCTCTCCGATAAACTCAATAGACTTTCTGATCAGGGTATCGAGAAAAAAGATATTAAAGACGACAATGATGGCGATGAAAATAACCAAAGGGATAACTGCTTCAGTACGGATAATACCTTTTTTCTTTTTATTTTTTATTAAATTCTCTGTATTTTGACTCATATTTTATCCGTAGTACTCGTTGTATTTGGCATACCATTTATAAAGGGAAGTCGCTTTAAGCGCTTTAAAAGCTTTGGTGTTTTCTAAACGTGCAACCACCACCACTCGATATTTAAGGGTAAATTTTTTACCTAAGATATAAGCTAGGGGAAAAAGAAGAAGTGAGACAACACCTGCACCCATCACGATGGTGTTATAAAACTTAGTAAAAGGGATAATGGGCATATTATACATAGTCGTGAATAAACCTTGAAGTGAGTCTAGGTCTAAGATCCATGCTCCAAAAATGTCAAAAACAGGATCGAGGATGAAAGCCACGAGAGCAAAGAAAAATGCTGAGGCAAATGCAGCTCCAGCTTGAACTCTAAAAAGAAAAATAATGATAAAAACTAAAAGTGATTGGAGAGAGAGTACCGGGGCAAAGCCAAGTATAAGGCCACAGGCAATCCCACATGCAATTTGCTTTTCTCCGGTATCGGAGTTCAAAACTTTTATAAAGTTAAATAACTGTTTTAATATCAATGTCATTCTATATCACCTTGTTATGAGTAAAAATTGTGGCGTGACTCATAAGCTTTGGCAAGTCTGGTGTGTTGCATTATTTTGAGTTGAGCTCATCTCTGGTGTAAGGGGTTTTGCGCGAGAGAGTGTCAATTTTAGCTTTAATCGTTTCCACCGGGTGTATGGTTTCAGCATGATTGCCAAAATTATTTCTGACATAATTAAGGACATGGGTGATATCAAGATAGTTTAAATTTTTATACCCAGGCATGATACCGCGATTACCTCTAATTCCATGTAAAACAATTTTAAGGGGCACCAGCATAGGCCCTTGCAGAGTCTCGGAGCCAGCGAGTGCTGGGTAGGGTCTCAAGCCTTGAGCTTGCTGACCATGGCACTGAAGACAATAATTTTGATAAACAGCAGCACCACGTTTCATATCTATTTGGTAATCACTGTCTTTAACATCCTTGTAGATCTGAGTGAGCTTATATCTTTGTTTAGAATCATCTTTTTTATAATTACTCACCATCACCAAAGCTATCGTTAATGAGACGAGAAACATGGCCACCAATGACCAGGTAACATAGAATTTAGTTTTATTGGGTTTATTATTGTTCATGCTGTGATATTAAAAATTTAAAGCTAAAAAAGCAAGGTAATGTGGGGAAGAATGAGATTCAATTTTTTAACGATCAGTTTTTTATTGTTAAGTTGGCATGCACAAAGCATATCTTTTAAAGATTTGCAATGGGAAGTCGCATCTAAGGCCGAAGGAATAACTGTCTACACTCCGAAAAGCTTTGATCATAAGTCTGGAATTGTACCCATTAAATTTGAAGGGGTTCTCAATCATCATGCCTCAAAAGTTATCTCCGTGCTTGCAGATGATACTCGCAAAAAAGAATGGTTGCCTCGAACAGAAAAAACTAAGATTTTAGAGAAAAAGAGCCTTTCTGATTTTACTGTTTATTATAGATATTCTTCTCCCTGGCCTTTTTTAGATAGGGACTTTGTCATCAGGAATTTGGCAGAAGTAAATAAAGAAGAAAAATGGGTCAAAGTAAAATTAGAATCTGTTGAGCATGCTAAAGATCCCGGACGGGAAGATAAGAGTACAGTGAGAGGTTATTCCTATGGGGGATATTCCATTATCCAAGCACTGGATGATCATACGACTCGAGTTGAGATGGGGTTTATGAATGATTTTGGAGGCAATATTCCTACATGGATCATCAATATCGTTCAAAAAAAATGGCCTTATGGATTTATTAAAAATCTTCGCTCTCAGCTAGCCAAAAAAGACATTAAGATTAACCCTGATTTTGAATGGAAAAATCAGGCTCACTCACTTGAGTAAGCCTGATAGGTAAGGAAGGGAGAAGAAATTATAACACCAGTTTGCCGTTATCTTGCAACTGGGTAATGATCATTTCAAAATGTTGGAGGGGGTAAGCTCCTTTGACTGGAACTCCGTTGACAAGAAACCCAGGTGTCCCGGTGAAATCAAATTTATTGGCTTCCGCAATGTCAGCCTGGATTTTCTCTTCTATAAGACTTGTATGCAGGACTTTATTTAATTTGGTCATATCTACTTTGAGTTCCTCAGATAATTGAGCAAGATACGCTTCGCCTTTTTTTAGTGCACTTTGGTTTTTGAAGATTCGGTCATGAAACTCAAACGCTTTTGTTGGGGATTGGAGACTAATGGCCTCATAGTATTTCGCTGCTATCATAGCATTGGGATGAAAACTAAGAGGCAAGTGCTTAAAGACGAGACGTATCTTGCCAGGGTATTTATCTTCTAATGCTGAGAGAGTTGCTTTACTCCTCGAGCAAAAGGGGCATTCAAAATCACTATATTCTACAATGGTAATAGGCGCATCCTCAGGGCCTCTGATAATTTGGGCAGAAGTTATTTGAGGCTCAAGAGGATTTTTAATCGCCAGGGAGATTTCATTTTCAATGGCCTGTGCTTGCTTTTTCTCATCATTTGCCCGAGCATCTTGCACAGCTTTTTCAATGACAGTGAGTAATCTGTCTGGATCTTTTTCAAGGGCCTTAAAAACTTGTTCATCACTTATCTTACTTGAATTTGAACAAGCACTTATAAGTATCGCTGTGGTTATAAGTGCTGATAAGCTTAGAATTTGTTTCAATTGATTCTCCTCGTTCAAGATCTAAAATAAGATTATCAAAGGTCTTTGTCAGGAGAATCAGCTTTATGTCAGGTTCTTGTAAATTAAATAATACGCTTAGTCATGGTCTGGATTGAATCTATAACCTACACCTCTCACAGTCTCAATCACATCATTATTAAGCTTTTGACGGATTTGAAGCACGTGAGTGTCGACAGTTCTGGTTGTGGGATAGTTCTCATAACCCCAAACTTTATCTAATAATTTCTCCCGTGAAAAAATTTGATTGGGAGTGGTGGCAAGTAAATAAAGTAAATCGTATTCCATCTTGGTTAAAATGACTTCTTCCCCTTTGAATTTAAATTTACGTTCACTTAAATTAAAATAAAGATGTTCTGTTTTAAATTCCTGAATACCGTCTGCTTCTATGGATTGAGGTTGTCTTAATTGAACTCTTATTCTTGCCACGAGTTCTCGCGGCTCAAAAGGCTTAGTCATATAATCATTAGCCCCACTCTCTAAGCCTAGCACTTTGTCGATTAACTCGGTTCTGGCCGTGAGCATAATCACGGGTCTTTTACCTTTGATGTCTTGTAGCAGATCAATTCCTTGACCATCTGGAAGCATCCAGTCCAAGAGTATTAAGTCGTAGTCGGTAAAGTTTTTAGTCCTGGCTTCAGCTAGGTTGGTGGCCAGGTCCGCATGATAAGAATTGTTCTCAAGAGTTTTCTTTAAAGCAGGGCCCAAGCTTGCATCATCTTCAACAAGTAATATTTTTTTCATACGACAGTCCTTTTAAAGCGGATGGTAAAAGTTGTTGGATTTGGAGAGAAATGCAATTCTCCATCCAGAAATTTTAAAGTTTTTTGTATAATTTTTAAACCCAGGCCCAAGCCTTTTGAGTTTTCGTGTTTACTACGTGCGATCTCTTTCAAGCTCTGATATTGAATGGTTCCTTGGTCAGTAATTTTAAAAAAGCAATACTCTGAATCTTGAGCCGCTTCAATCTTGATAGGAGCACTCCCATAACGAATAGCGTTTTCAATCAAATTGGTGATGCACATTTTTAGCCAATAAGGATCGGTCGTGATTGAAAAATCTCTATCGACCGACAACTGAATTTCCACTTGGGGGTACTCATCAATTATCTCTTGAAGATATTCTTTCACTTTAATTTCATTTTTATGAAACTGCATATCTGAGTCACCTTGAGTTTGCAGGTAACTCTTACTTTTTTCTGCTAAACGCTTAAGCCTGTAAATTTCATTTTCAATTTTATAAATATTTTCCACCGTCTCATTAGGTAACTGGGTGGTCTCACGAGTCAGCTCCTCGATTTGCAGCAGCAGAGAAGCCACTGGGGTTCTCAATTCATGAGTTAAAACTCTTAAGGCATGTTTTTTTCTCTCTTCTTCCATTTTTTTTAATTTAATTCTTTGGTAGAGGGCATTGGCAGTGAGAAGAAAAATAAAAATTGTGACGGCAAAAAGAATAATACTAGACTGGCCTAAAAAGCTGATCAGGTTATGAGGCTTTTTCTCCCAACACACATTCCCAATTTTAATAAAGCAATTATCAGTTTTAAGGGTCAGGTTATACCCGGCTCGACTAAAATAATTAGCCGCTTTGTCCGCATTAAGGACAAAGTATTTTAGATTTCCTGTGCGCAGCAGATAGAAATCTTCAGTGAGAATAACTTTTTCATTTTCAAGGATGCGATCAATTTTATCTTGAGAGATGGAATTTAAAAACTGTGCATTTTCTGAGAGAGGCCAGCCAATGGCCTTCAATTCTTCTATATGCATAAAGCGGGCATTTCGTTTGTACCAAACCTGTTTTTTGGAGGAAGAGGGAAGCAGGTTGTAATACATAAAAGCATAAGATTTTCCACTTGGATGTATGTAGGGGGATATACTAAAAAAATCCCTGGGAAGGAGTAAAATCTGTTTACATAAAAAACTGGTCCAAAGTGTTTCTTTATCTAGAAAATCCGATTGCATTTGATTAAATTTATTTTTTAAACAATCAGTGGGTCTCGGATTAAGGATAAGGTTTTTATCCGTGATGGGTGTTTGTTCTCGCAGCAGATTGAGTGAGCTGGGAGTGGGGTAATCATTATTGAGATCAAGCCTTAGAATAGGGTTGTAGTTGAGTTGTAAATCTCGGTTTATTTCATTGAGCTCCTTGATGTCATTGATATCGACTTCTTCATCGGTTCTTATTTGATAAGTAATACTTCCCGTAAGAAAGGCAAGGATAAAGGCGAATAATAACAGTACGGTATCGAGTTTCATGACAAAATTAATTTATCAAACAATGCACAAATATTGTCAATTTTCTGTTAAATGTTCGCTATTAATTGGATGAATCTATGTATTCTGAGTCAATTGCCCTAGGAATTCGATCTTTAGTCACGGCCACGTAGGTGAAGACGCCTTCAGTAACAAGAACTCGATCGTCTTCAAATTGACGCTTGGCCCATGACTCGATTTTAACTTCTATGGAAGTCTTACCTCTACGAGTGACCTCTACATAACAACAAAGGGTATCTCCCACCAGGACTGGTTTGTGAAAATTCATAGAGTCGATAGCAATGGTGACTGTTCTTCCACTGCATTCCTTGGCCGTCACCAGACCACCAGCAATATCCATTTGGGAGAGGACCCACCCTCCAAATATATCTCCTGCAGGATTGGTGTCACTTGGCATGGCCAGAACTCTAATGGCCAGTTCACCTTTGGGGGTTCGCTTCGTTTCGCTCATATTTACCTTCTTATAAAATTATGTCATATAATAGGACCTCGATATAATAAATAAATGTATCTAACTTGTAAAAGGCCCGCTTTGCTCACTTTGTCTAAAATTATTCAGCAAATCATTGAATGGCTCTATCTATTTGCAAGAGTACCTTCGCCATCAAAAGCTCAGATCGATAATCTAAAAATTGTGGCCCATAGGGGATGGCATGATAATAAAGTTGTGTTTGAGAATACCCTTAAATCATTTGATCTGGCTTATTTGAATAATATTTATGGTATTGAATTTGATGTGCGTTGGACTAAAGATTTAGTTCCCGTCATCCATCATGATCCAAAGCTGGGGAGAGTTTTTAAAGGTGATCAAAAAATCATTGATATAAATTTCTCTGATTTAAGACTGAGGTACCCACTTATACCCACCCTCGGTGAAGTGGTTCAAAAATATGGGGGAAAGATTCATTTTTTTATTGAGCTTAAAGATGAGCCTTATCTCAAAGTTTCTGAGCAAAAACAAACTTTACAGCAAATTCTCCAAGAGTTGAAAGTTCAAGAAGACTTTCATTTTTTGGTTTTAAAAAAAGGGCCCTTAGAACTCTTAAGCGATTTTCCTAAAAGCTCTGTACTCTTAGTGGCCAATCAAAACTTTCGAGAAATGAGCCAGCTGGCCATAGACGAATCTTGGGGGGGAATCTGTGGTCATTATCATTTTATTGATGACGAAATGCTCAAGCACCATAGATCTCATGGCCAAAAGGTGGGTACAGGTTTTCCTAAAACGATGAAACCCCTAAAAAAAGAATTGAGCCGGGATATAGATTGGATTTTTACCAACCATCCCGGCACCCTCGCTCAACTATGTAGCAAGATGGAAGTTTCTAATTAAGAATTTTTGACTCGCGCGTCTCTAAAATCAGATTTCTTAGCACTAACCGTGCTTCCTTGCTAACTTTGAGAAATTTATCACCACTATAAGGGAGCGGGTGGAAAGCTTTAGAGTCATAACGCACCTTGTCATTTCTGGCACCAGTATCCATTGGAACCTATTAAGTATCCGAAAATATTAATGAAAATATTGGCATCATTCTCGCAATGTATAAAGCAACTAACCCAAATTAAGGAGGGGTTTCTATGCAAAAGTTAATTATTTTATGTGGTCTATTTTTAGTTTTATCAAGTGTACATGCTCACGATTTAATTGCAGATGCAACTGATAATGGAGAATCAGTAAAGTATTGGATATTAGAAAACGAAAACTAGAATATCTTAAAATGGCAAAGTAAAAGGGAAGGCGAGGCCTTCCCTTTTTTTATGATACCTTGGCTTCGTGGGCCTTGAGTATTTCTTGAATGAGATTTTCTTTGGATAAACTTCTGAGTTTCTCACTTGCCACTCTATCCGGAATGATCTCACAAAGAGTGTCGGTTATATCCTCACTTAAGATTGGATTTTTATTGGCCGCAACTTCATCCACACGATCAATGGGTGTGAAGTGAGGCACCGTCTGAAGCACATGAGGATATTCATTGATTACATTATAAATCGTTTTGACGACGCTACAGAATTCATCTAATTCTGATTTAGTATAAGACTCTGTAGGCTCTAACATCAGACCGTATTGTTCTGGGAAGGCGACAGTAGGAGCGTGAAAGCCAAAGTCTAAGAAGAGTTTTCCCACTCGGGCGATAGCTTGGGCCCTAGGAGTACCAGCTTCAGCAATTCTTTTAAACGTATCATCACTCAAGGTAAGAATAAACTCATGCATGCGAGGATTATCTTCTGAGCCTTTAGGTAATACAGGATAAACATCTTTAAGTTCATGGTAGAGGTAGCGGGCACTTAAGGTGGCAATAGCGGCCATTCTTTTTATTCCATCCTTCCCAAGAGTTTTTAAATATGTGTAAGCACGAACTTTGTGACCAAAGTTTCCAAAGTGGCGGTGAAACGAACCGATACTATGCTTAGGCTTAACAAGCTTGTAGTTCTCAGCTTCTTTTTCTACAAGATGCCCTGGGAGGAAATCGATAAGTTTCTCACTTACAGCAACAATGGCATCTCCTGGTCCACCACCCCCATGAGGGATTGACCAAGTCTTATGCAGATTATTATGAACGGCATCGACCCCAAGTTTTCCAAGATCAATCCAACCCGCAATAGCATTCATATTGGCCCCATCCATATAAACCAGTCCTCCGGCTTCATGGATCATATCACTCATTTCTTTAAACCTTGCTTCAAAAATCCCTGCTGTATTAGGATTTGTCACCATCATACCAGCAATGTTTTTTCCATGCTCTTTGACGATTTTAGAGAATTGGTCAAAATTGATTTCACCTTTCTCATCAGCATCAATAGTGATAATGCCGTAAGGGACACCGTCTTTTTTCCCGGTTTTATACCCGGCCATAGTGGCCGTTGCTGGATTAGTGCCATGAGCAGATCTTGGTATAAGAATAATGTTTCTTTGCTCATCTTCACCTTTTTTCTCAAAATAAGCCTGAAACATTTTAAGCCCCACCAATTCACCTTGGGCACCGGCTACAGGTTGAGTGGTGACCCCAGGAAGACCAGTGATATCTTTAAAGAGTTCTTGAATTTCAAAAAGTATTTGCAGGTTACCTTGGTTATCCGCAAGAGGGGCTTGAGGATGAGTTTGAATAAAACCTTCCAAAGCTGCGGCCCACTCATTTAACTCAGGGTTGTACTTCATCGTACAACTCCCAAGAGGGTAGATGCTATCATCAGGAGATAGATTTTGTTCTCCTAGTTTGCGATAGTAGTCTTCTATTTCTCCCACACCAAAACTCTTGAGTTCATACTTATGAACTCTTTTTTGTTCTGTATGAATAGAGTTGATGGAGTTGGAAATACTTCCTTGCTTAAAATGCCTTTTAAAGAAATTAATCATCTCTTGCACATCGTGGGATGTGTGCTTATCAGAAAGACTCACTTTTAATAAATTTCCTTTAAGCTGACAACGACCAGTGATATCCACACCAATATGAAGATTATCTTCAAGCCCAAGTTCAATGAGTTTAGAAACTTTCATATTTAGTTTTAAAGTGAATTCATTAAAAATAGCTTTGGTGGTAAGTAAATCAACACCTTCAAGTGTTGTAAGTTCTTGCACCAACTTCAGTGTGTTTTCGTAAGCGCTTTTAAACGATTGGTCCATTCCAGAGCTTCCTCGTTCAAGGAGAGTTGCCCCGCAAAGAGAAGCCAAAAAAGATTGGTTCGAGCAGATATTTGAATGTGCTTTATCTCTTCTAATATGTTGCTCTCGGGTAGAAAGAACAATGGATTTACATTTTCTGCCTTTGAGATCAGTGGCAAGGCCAATAAATCTTCCCGCGGTCTGTCTGATATTATTTTTATTTTCTTGATTGTATCTAATACCAAAAACTCCAAGACCTGGTCCTCCAAAAGTCGGAGCGATGGTGAGGTGCTGAGCTTCGGCTACGAATATATCAGCGCCTTTTTTTGATGCTCCCCAACTGGCAGGTTCTTTTAAACCATTATTACTCATGGTCGCCAGCTCAATAATTCCAATACACAGTGCATCTTGAGAATGAGCAAGGTCTGTTAGGACATCCACATCTTCAAGATAACCAAATGAATTAATTTGATTAAAAGCAAAGCCAGCAATATCTTTGTTCTCACTAAAAATTTTGGAGGTTTGCTCGATGTCTATTAAGCCTTCATTTGTGATAGGCGAATAGACGATCTTCATATCGGTATGACGGGCCATGGTCGCAATGACCTCTTTATCAGTTGGTAAAATATTATCTGCTACGAGTAAGGTGTTCTTACGCTTAATACGAGCGGAACAGGCCATCGCTTCATATAAGCAAGTAGAGCGCTCGTAAAGGGAGGCGTTCACAGCTTCAAAGCCCGTTAATTTCCCAATTAAGGATTGATAGATCCAAAGGGTTTGTAATGTCCCTTGGCTTCTTTCCGGTTGATAAGGGGTATAAGCAGTGGTTAAGCCCCGGATGGCGGATACGCGCCCAGCGGTTTCTCTGACTTTGAAGTCTTGTAATGAATCACCACAAAAACTGGTTTTGATTTTATTTTTTTGGCTAATAGCTTTAATTCGCTCTTTAAGCTCTGGCTCAGCAAGCCCATTTTCCATATTCATTTCATCGAGTTGCACCGCTTTGGGGATATGGGAAAATAGATCTTCTAAGGACTCAAGTCCCAGATGGGAGAGCATTTGCTTTTCTTCATCTTTGGTTACGCCGATATAATGAGGGAATTTTTCACGTTTACTCGTCATTGTCATTGTCCTTTTGTATGCTTTTTTTTAACATATTTTACTTAAAAAGGCTCAACCAAAAATCAATTATGCAATTAGTTAAAGACGGTCATATTCTCACACCACAACAGGCTTTTGAAATTTATCCCAGTTTGCAAAAAATATGGGACCATTCCAACTACCAAGATGTTCGACTGATCCTAGAAAAAGAGACCTTGTCTCTAAAGTATTCTGACTATTCACCTTTCTCAATTGATATTGATCAGGAAGTGAAGAGGCATCTGCAATTTTTTTATAAAAATTCTCCCTATAATGAATTATTGGCCCGGGCCATAGGCCATAAAAAAGAATCTCCCGTCACAAATTTATGTGATGCAACCGGTGGATTTTTAAGTGACTCAATAATGTTTATTTCGTTAGGAATAACTGACCTCACTATTTATGAGCGGGAGGTGATACCCAGTCTTATGATCAGTAATGCATTGCAGAGGTCACAGTATCATTTTCATTTTCAAAGTGAGTCGATGAATGAACAGACTCCTTATGATGTGATTTATTTTGACCCCATGTATGAAGATAAAAATACGAAATCCGCTCCTAAAAAGGCGATGAAAGTGTTAAGGGATGTTATTGGAGAGGATAAAGATAGTGTTGATCAGGCAGAAAAATTAATGGTCCTTGCTCGCCATCGTTTTGTGGTGAAACGTCCTATCAAATCAAAAGCTATTTTACCTAATGTTTCTCATGAGATACGAGGCAAAAGTACTCGCTATGATGTGTATATCAATGTATAAATTGTTTAAAAAGGAATGATATAATGAAATACGACGTTTTTGGTATTGGAAATGCTCTAGTTGATATGGAGTTTAAAATCAATGATGACTTTTTGAATGAGCATCAAATCGAAAAAGGCCTGATGACTCTTGTAGAAGAAGAGCGCCAAAACTATCTCCTCTCGGTTTTAAGTTCGGCTCAAAACCAAGAAATAAAAAGACAGTGTGGTGGAAGTGCTGCCAATACAGTGATAGCCGTATCTCAATTTGGAGGGAAATCTTTTTATGCCTATAAGATTGCGAACGACGAAACCGGTCTTTTTTATTTAAATGACATGCAAGAAAATGGAGTCGAGACGAAGCACTCTAAGGATTTTTTACCTGATGGCATCACTGGTAAGTGCATGGTTATGGTTAGTGATGATGCAGAAAGAACAATGAATACCTTCCTAGGTATTACCGCCACTTTAGATGAAAATGAAATTGATGAAGAAGCCCTCAAGCAATCAAAGTGGTTGTATGTAGAAGGATATTTAGTGGCTTCGCCTACGGGACAACAAGCTGCTGTGAAGGCGATTAAACTTGCCAAGGATTTTGGAGTAAAAACTTCACTGACGATGAGTGACCCTAATATGGTGCAGTTTTTTAAAGAGAATATGTTAGAGATCATTGGCGATGGATTAGATCTTATCTTTTGTAATGAAGCAGAAGCTATGCATTTTACAGATACAAAGGATATCGCCGAAGCTAGAGAAGCCATGAAAAAATATGCCCATACTTTTGTAATCACTCAAGGGAAAAATGGCGCTCTTATTTGGGACGGAACCATGTTTGTCGATATAGAGCCTCATGTGGTGGATGCTGTGGATTCCAATGGAGCTGGGGATATGTATGCAGGGGCATTTTTGTATGGAATCACCAATGGCCATAGCTATGCTGCTGCGGGTGCACTGGCTTCTTTAGCGAGTTCAAAAGTCGTCACTCAATTTGGTCCCAGATTAAGTTGGAGTCAAACCAAAGATGTATTACGTAAATATAAAGGGGATGAGTAAAGTGAAAAGAAATTTAATCAGAAAGCTCTATGATGAAAAACCATTAGGAGAAAAAGTTCTCATTAAAGGTTGGATCAAATCCCTACGTAAAAACAAATCTTTCTCTTTTATTATTCTTAATGACGGAAGTTCTCAAAAAGATATTCAAATCATCGCGAATGACGATTTAAATGGTTATGATGAATTTACAAAATGTCTCATCGGAAGTGCTCTGAGTATTGAAGGAGAGCTGGTTGAGTCGCAAGGGAATCAAGCTATTGAAGTCAAAGCTTCTCGAGTTGAAATTATCGGGAAAACCCCTCAAGAGTATCCTCTACAGAAAAAAGGAACTTCGAGAGAATTTTTGCGAGAGATTGCTCATTTAAGACCACGAACGAATCTTTTTAGCGCTGTCTTTAGAGTGAGACATGAACTGGCCCAGGCCACTCATCAGTTTTTTTCTGAGAAAAATTTCTATTATATTCACACTCCAATTCTCACGGCGATGGATGCTGAAGGTGCGGGAGAGTTATTTCGAGTGTCCACACTCGACGCGGAAAATCCACCGAAAGATAAAAAGGGAAAAGTGATTTGGGAAAAAGATTATTTTGGCCGGGAATCATTTCTATGTGTAACAGGACAGCTTGAAGCTGAAGCCTTTGCCTGTGGGATGGGAAGTGTTTATACCTTCGGCCCTACTTTTCGCTCTGAAAACTCAAATACCACCAGACATTTGTCAGAGTTTTGGATGATTGAGCCTGAAGTGGCTTTTGCAGATCTTGATGAAATCGCAGAATTAGGCAGTGAGTATATTCAGTATATGATTAAGCATGCCTTAGAAAAATGCCCAGATGAGATGAAGCTCTTTAATAGCTTTGTTGAAAAGGGACTCATTGAGCGCCTTGAAAAAGTCGCCCACTCTGAATTCACCAAAATCACTTATACCGAAGCTGTGGATATCCTTCAAAAAAGCGGACAGTCATTTGAGTATGCTGTTGAGTGGGGAAGTGATTTACAAACTGAACATGAGCGTTTTCTCACAGATCAACATTTCAATGGACCTGTTATTGTCACAGATTACCCAAGAGAAATTAAAGCCTTTTATATGAAACAAAATGACGATGGTAAAACCGTCAGAGCGATGGATATCCTTGTGCCTGGGGTAGGGGAAATTATCGGAGGCTCTCAGCGTGAAGAGGAACTTGATAAGCTCTCACAACGTATGGATGAGCTAGGGCTAGAAAAAGATATATATGATTGGTATTTAGACCTTCGTCGTTTTGGAACCGTTCCCCATTCTGGTTTTGGGCTCGGATTCGAGCGGGCCGTCATGTATATTACTGGTGTTAATAATATTAGGGATGTTATACCTTTTGCTAGGACTCCCAAAAGCATAAGTTTTTAATGAAGAGACTTCTCCTTCTCACTCTTTTTTTAGCGTCGCTTTTTACGAATGTTTTGGGCCAGGCTACTGTTGATCAAGCAGTCGCAGAGCTGCTTGATACCCTCAAAGTGAGTGAATTTGCAAAGCATCTCAGTTATATAAAAGAGACGAAAAGTGCAGATCATTTGGATCAGAAGTCTTATCACCTCAAAAAGCTGATTTCACAAAAAAACATGTGGTATTATTTTGACGAAAAAGACTTTGTGGAAGGTTTAAAAAATAAATTAGAGAAAAACTTTTCTCCCGCTGAAATTAAAGAGATTAATAAAATAATGAAAGACCCCTTTATGCTCAAAGTGGTGAATCAGTCTATCCTCTATAGAGATCTCTTCAGTTATCATCGAAACTCACTCTCAGAAAAATATAATGTTTCCACCCCTCAAGCAAGTCGATCTAAACTCATTGAAAACCTCTATGTCCTCCATGGTATGAGCATTCAAACTGAACATTTAAAAAAACGTCTCAAAAGTGTTGTGGACTCTGGTAAATTAGTGGTGAATATTTTTTCCCAAAAAGATAAAAGTTCAGTCATTGTAGATACAAAAAAATTAAAAAATCGTTTAGCGAATGCCAAGGTTTTTGTGATCAACTACTTTGCAGATGAAATGACGGACTTTCGTCATTATGAAATTCGAGACTATTTTAGAAGAGTCAAAAAATCTAAAACCATTCAAAAGTTCTTACAGTTGTATGCTAACTATCACTTTCTTTATGTAACGAAATATATTGAAAAAGTAGAGCAAGACAAACTCGATGAGCTTAAGGCCCTCAAAGTTATCAAATAATATTCATGACTTAGAATAATTGATAAGTGTGTAAACTTTATCACATTTATTGTCTTTGAATCTCCTAAGAAGTATTTCCTAATGAAATCAATAATTTTAGGTGTAAGCATGAAAATATTTGCCATTTTTCTTCTGGGTGTAAGCAACTTCGTTTTTGCGGAAGCTAATCCTGGTCAAAACCTCCTCAATTATTTTAGTGCGACCTGTGAATCCCAAAGAAACTGGACTCAACTCGCCCTGAATGATGCTAGAAACTTGATGGATGTCATTGCCTCAATTAGAGATGATGAAGATTGTAAATCAGTTGCGGGGGCCGTTTCACAACTAGGGAATTTAGAGAATAAACTCACTGCTCTGTCTTATGATTACACCTACCAAAAAGAAATTGCTGCTCTTGAAGCTCAAGAAATAGAAATCCTTTCTCAATTATCAGTCAGTGAAAATACAGACACAAATATTCAACTTGAAGGAACGCTGAGAGAAATTCAGATCCAAAAAGCTAGTCAACTTGCCCTGAATAATCAGTACACTCATTATAATGGGGGAGAGTTAAGATATTTATATTCAACTATTATCAACTCAACTGCCACAGCATTTAAAGCTATTTCTAATAATCAACTTTGCTTAGATAAACACCCAGGTCTACTCAGTTCAGTCACATCCCTTTCAACTTCGGTTGCAGCCAGTTCGGCCATGGTGAATCCAGCTCTAGGTCTAGGACTAGCCACGATCACAGACTTTATTGGAAACACCGTTGAGTACTTTAGATCACGGGGACATAATTTTAATATAAGAAATATTGCTAATGGCTCAACTGTGCTCGAAGGACTTAAATGTGCCATGGAGTCATTGACCAAACGCTGGTGTGATATTACAGAAGCCGAAGAGTTTTTAAAATTTGAAGCAAGTAAAAATAGATCTGAAATTAATATCAAGTCTGAACTTAATGTCATTTCTGATCTCTATGATATTGATGTTCCCGTTTTGCTTAATTGGCTAGAAAAAGTAAAAGCGGGGGCACCTGCAGCCAATTCAGCAGATGCTGGACGAAGAAGTAGTATTATATATAGAAGGGCCACGGTAGAAAGTGCAGTCTTTTTAGGGCAGGGTTTTTTCTCAGAGAGCAGACCTCTTTATGACTCGGCCACAGATGTGGATACCAAGTTTGGAGTGCTTAGATCAGTGATCAATAAAATTCTCACCACAGGCCCATTGCAAGGTGGAAGTAGTATTCTCTCGGATATTGTACAACTCAACTTTATTCCTTATTATCTTCTAGGCTTTGATTTGATTCCATCTACCAGCACTGGCGAGCCTATCCCCTGGGATACTTTTGATCCCAGACAACATGCTCCAGGGCGTACTTTTAAATTTCAAACCCTTGTACAAAGATATGAAAAATGGATGACTGATGCCCAAGCCAGGGTTACCCAGGAATACAGCATTGTCTCCCAACCAGATCCCCTCCAGATACTCAGTACTTTCTTTGAGCGCACCAGTAATGTGTGGAAAAAATCCCCCGAAAAGGCTGTCTTAAATATTATAAAATTCATACAAGATAACAAACCTGAGAATGTGGATGCTAATTTTGATGAACTCTATACTTCCACCATCAATAAATTGGTCAATATTTATAATGCTGTTAAAGGTGAAAATAGCTCTCAGGTTAATTGTGATGATGAAAATCGTTTAGAAGAAGGTTTTTCTTTTGAATCAGTAAGTAAGTTTTTCTCTCATAAAAACAGTGAATGTGACCTAAAACTGAAGGCGATAGAAATTATTTTTAATGAAGCACAGCTTGAGACCGGCGTGATTGTTTTTCAAAACAGACTAGAGACAATTATCAGAGTGGCCATTGATCAATACATCCAAAATGCAGAAGTTCAAGATCAAAGACATATCACAACTCTGCTGGCCGCTAATTCTTATTTAGATGCACTGAAAGTGGTTAGTGGGACTGATAATTATGCTCAAATTATGTTTGACCTCCAAAAGGCCAAGCCCATTGCCATGAATAATATGATTAATTTCGGAAAGTATTTTGATTACCATATTAATCAACTTTTTAAGAATAATAATCATCTCGTTAATAGCCCCGACGCTTATATCCAAGAAACTTATCACACAGACAGAGCCCATATGTGCTTGTTGCTAGCTTCTCTACCCACATGGCCTGAGCAAGTGTACAAAAACTATTGTTATGGTATGCAATTGCAAAGTATTCAAGAAGGCGGGCCGTCGACACCAGTTATAACTGAAGAATTTTTAAATAAGTCATTTAAAGAAAGAAGTTGTATTTTTAATGAATTTTTAGAGCGCTCTAAAATCTATCAAGATTGGGGAATCAAAATAGGGGATTAATTATAGACAATATCAATGGTGGAGTGTCCCATGGTACTTTTGTTAAGAGCGATATTAATGGGAATTCGCGAAGTGAGCTCATGAACATGGGATATAATTCCTAATTGTTTTCCACTGTTTTGAATATTGATTAAAAGCTCAAAAACCTCTTCAATTGTCTCTTTATCTAGGGTCCCAAATCCTTCATCAATAAAAAGTGAATCAATATTTGTCTGTCCTCTGGTGAGTTCAGCTAAGGCAAGGGCCATGGCTAACGACACTAAAAAAGTTTCACCTCCCGAGAGAGTGGAGACTTTACGTATTTGAGCATCAGCAAAATGATCGATGATTTTAAATTCAGTTGTAAGTCTATTTGTTTTATTGCTTTGACTTAAATGATAGCGACCCTGACAGAGCTTTTCTAGCTCTGAGTTTGTTTGATCAATAAGTGTGGTCTCAATGATGGCCAAGATGTAGTTTCTAAATTCGTCTTTTCCAATAAGACTGTACAGCTCCTCATATTCGAAGAGTTTAGACTGACTACTTGTCCGTTTGGTCTGAAGTTCTTTTATTTCCGCCTGTGCTTTTAGTTTTTGAGAAAAAAGAGATTTTTTAGAACTTAGTTCTTCTTTGAGTGAGTTGAATTCTTTTTTGATTTCATTTAAATAAGTGCTGAATTGAGTCAGACTATTTTCAAAAAGAGCAGAGACAGAGCTTTCACTGAAGTCACTTGCTAAAACCTTTTTAATCAGTGATTTGAGTGGCGTAACTTGTGAAATCTCTCCTAAATTCTCTCGTTCTATTTCATGATGAGTTTTAATGGCGTTTTTGGCCTTACTAATAAAGAGGTGTGAATCTTTAATTTGTTCTTGGTAATGCTCGCTTTTGGACTTCCCCTCTGCTTGAACTATACTTTCTTGGTTGATCAGTTTTTGAATGTCAGCGAGCTGTTCTTCGAGACGAGTTTTTGAGTCTTCGAGTTGTTGTAATTCTATATGAGCAGGCTTATCCACAAGAGTGTTTTCAATATTATAATCTTTAAGTTGTTTATAAATCTTTTGTTCAGAGCTAATCGTCTCATTGACTTCTTCTAGGCGCAGGATATTTTGCTTAATACTTTTTTGAACAATTTTTAATCGATCATTTTTTTGATCTAACTCTTTGTTGAGTTCTTGGTAATTCTTTATGGCGTCGACTTTTTGTTCAAATTGAGGTTGTGTTTGGGAGAGATCTTTCAAATACTCCACTCCCACTTGTTGGCAGTTATCTTTATAAATCTCAATTTTTTCCTGGTAGTGCTTTAAATTGGTCTTAAAATCTTGATTTTTCTTTTCTAGTTTGGCTTGAAGCTCCTGGATGTATTCTTCTTTTTGTTGGGTGTCTTGTTTGGCCAAGTTATATTCGAGAATCTTACTTTCTAGTTCCTGCAATCGACTTTCTTTTTTATTTTTAAGCTGATTGATAGGCAAAATTGATTTTTCACTCAAAACATTTTGAGAGAGGGGCAACTCTGCAACTGAATTCCAGTTTTTAAGCAGGTCTCCTAATAGATCACTTTCTTTTTGTTTAAGTTTATTAATACTCTCTTGATAAGAGAGATTTTTAAGCCGCAGCTGAGAGATTTTATCTGTGAGTTGATTTTTCTGCAGATGATTGGCTTCTAGATTAGACTTTAGCTCTTCTTCATTGAGGGGTGACGTGTTGGTGGCCGTTTTTGAGTAGCTAGAGTCGCAAACCACGCATTGTCCTGTTTGGGCCGAGTGGATATGGCACAGCTCAATGGCTTCTTCTAATTTGAGGGTTTTTTGTGAAGAGAGATTGAGTTGAATATTTTGCTCAACAACTTTAAGTTCATTCTGCTTTGCTAGAAGCTCTTCTGTGGTGTCGGCCAAGATTTTTTGCTTGCTTTTGATTTCCTCTTGCCCCGTGGCTTTTTCTTTGAGGGCAAGATTGAGTTGGTTTTCAATATTCTCAAGTTTGTTGATGAGTTCATTGAGGCTTTGTTTTTCTTGATCAAGCTTTAAAGATTTAAGCTGATCCTTGCGATCTTTTTTCTGCTTTAAGGTTTTCTGTGAGTTTTTTATTTCCTCTGTATGAGCTAGAATCTCTTTGGAGAGCTCAGTGCTTTTAAGATCTAGGCTTTTTATATAC
>CEQY01122025.1_pt1 | contig 36638 bp, 34 predicted proteins | sample 361391 | NCBI WGS metagenome assembly CEQY01 (sample SAMEA2621075, study PRJEB7988) | marine metagenome | isolation source: saline water (ENVO:00002010), including | reverse complement strand
TATTCTAACATATCAATTTGTCCGGAGTATATAGGGGGCTAGATTGTATCGATAGGATCACTAAGCACCGAAACAATATCATTCGACCTTCTGTCTCTTATCTATTCATTAATTTAATAGCAGGAGCAATTTGGCCTGATTTATCTCAGATAATTGTAGACCATATCGGACAAAACGGAAGTAACATACTAAGAATCTATTTGCCTTTGGCCGGATTGAGTACTGGAGTGGTACTTCCTTTTTTTAGTCAAATAAATACCCAACATCATGTAGCTGAAAGCTTTGATATAAAACGCGACTTTAAGAAGATAAAAAGAAGATTTGCAGATCAGCCGGAGCTCGAAATGATGGTCTACCTCACCAACGCATTTGACCGAGCCCTTTTCTTGAAAGATCAAGCTTTAGAAACGAAGGTTATTAAAAGTTCTGCAAATATACAGAAGGAATACTAGTCTTCCAATTGAGAGGGCAGTTCCCCGATGAAACTGTAACGCTTGATATAGTTTTATTAAGTAAATTCTGAGAGATTAGATTATTAATCTAACTTTTCCTATATTTTGTATCGATTTAAAAAACTCTAAATTCGCTGAAACTCACACATCTTAAGAACAAATTAAAAGAAGCTCAGAAATTTATACTTATTTTTAGACAGATACAAACACCTTCCTCCTAATGTTTTAATAAATTCTGTAAGAAAAATGAGACTAGTTAAAACATTGGATTCAAACTTTAAAAACAAAATCCTTCGCAATAAAACTTATCAAAGCAATCAAGCTTAGATTTTTTTGGTTTCAAATATAGACATTAGAGTAAGTACTACAATATTAACAAGACCATAGAGTAGCATGGCCTAAAAACTGGTTATATATTAATGAAACTGCTATAAAACCCATATGAAAGAAAAATACAAAGCAGGTCAAAAAGTCGACCTAGAAATTTTACGAGAAACCGATCTTGGCTTCGTTGCAACTATCAACGACGAAGATGAGGGACTTCTTTACCATGAAGAAATTTTTGAAAGACTAGAGCCAAGACAAAAGCTTCCTGGATACATAAAAAAAGTAAGAGACGACAAGGCAATAGATCTAATCCTTCAAAATCTCGGCTACCTTGGTACGAAAGAATTGGCCGAAGAGATCTATCAATACATCAAACAAGAAGGCGGCTATATACCTGTTAATGCCAAATCAAGCGCCAAAGAAGTTCACTATCACTTTTTGGTCAGCCGAAATAAATTTAAAATGGCTCTTGGATATCTTTATAAAAATCGATTGGTTGAAATTACTGATAAAGGAACTCAAATTATCCCTGACAAAAATACTTGAGGCTTCGTGATAAGAAATTTCGAATCATCTAAGGGCGCAACAGAATTGTTATATAATTTTGGATAGAACTATGATTAGAACAAGAAACGTTAACAAGTTTCACGAAGCTTAAGCAACTAATATTCAGAGTTCAAAACCTTATCTGCTAGAGGTTTGAAAAGCGTTTACAGGACTAGACCGTTTTAAATAAAAAATGAGTCATTAACTTTCTTAGTTAAAAATAAAAGTTGCGAAACAAATATTTTTACAGAGGAGAAAGAGTAATGACTCAACAACAATACATTATCAATCGAAAACTAAATATTCTAGAACTAAGTGAAAAGTTAGGAAATATAACGGAAGCCTGTAAACGGCTCGGTGTAAGTCGTCGACATTATTACGATATTAAACAAGCTGTGGAAGAGGATGGTATCGAGGGTTTACTTGAAAAGTCTAGGTCAAAGCCACGAATTGGAAATAGAGTAGCTCCTGAGATTGAAAAGTTGGTGCTGGACTATGCTTTACAGTTTCCAACCCACGGGCAAAATCGAACAGCGAATGAGCTGAAAAAAAAGGAATTCCATTATAGTTAGTGGCGGCGGTGTTCGAAGCATATGGCAACGGCACGACCTTACTACCAAGGCTCTTCGGCTAAAGCGACTAGAAAAATACTCAGCAGAGACCAACGCAATTCTTACTGAGAGTCAGGTTCAAGCTCTGGAAGAGGCTAAGGAAGAAAAACAGGCTCATGGTGAAGTGGAAACCTATCATCCAGGATTTCTATTCGCGCAAGATACTTATTATGTCGGCTATATCAAAGGTATTGGGAAGATTTACCAACAGACAGGGATCGACACTTATTCAAACCTCGGTTTTGCAAAGCTCTATCTTCAAAAAACAGCTCTTACAGCAGCAGATTTCCTTAATGATAAAGTCCTGCCTCTTTTTGACGAGCACGGGATGAAAGTTCTTCGAGTGTTGACTGATAACGGCCGCGAGTACTGCGGTAGACTTGAAGATCATAAGTACCAGCTATTTTTACATCTCAGTGACATCGAACACTCAAGAACCAAAATCAGGCGCCCGCAAACAAATGGCTCAGTCGAAAGACTTAACCAGATAGTTCAAGATGAGTTTTACAAAGTAGCATTTCGTAAAAAACTTTATACATCTTTAGATGATATGCAAATCGACCTCGACGAGTACATGAAAACCTACAACTTCGATCGAACAAACCAAGGAAAACGTTGCCAGGGTCGAACTCCATTTGAAACTTTTGATGAGGGGTACAAACTTTATGAAAAATATGTTCAAGAAAAACAACCACTACCCGAAGAGATAGTGGCCGATTAAATTAACTTTGACTAAGAGAGTTATGTAAACGCTTTTCGTGATTACCGCACCTTATCAAATCCAGATATTTAAACAGCCCCCTACTGCTATAGGACTTTCATCGGTAATCTTTAGTTGTTTATTGAGAGAAAAATGTATTTTTTTGAAGCACTCAAAGAGCCACTCCAAAATCTATTTAAAAACAGGTGTCTAGCCTCTTTGTAAACGCAGATTCTAGAACTTTACGATGTTTAATCATATGCCCCTCACCTAGTACTAAGGTCACATCTTTATTTTCATTTAAAAGATCTTGCAAAGTATCGATGTAGGATAATTCCCTAACAATATCTGTTTCAAATGCCATTTTATTAAGCTCTGTACCACCATCTTCTTTTGGCTCAGTGAGTGATCTTCTAATATGCTTGTAATTAAACTTCCCGTCTGTTTTCGAAGAAACCCAATCATTGAAATCATCTATATCTTTTTTACTACTAAGACCACACTTGTTTTTCAATTCAGTCTCGTATGATTTAATATCGCTAAACTTCTTCTCTAACAAATTCCTTATGCAAAAGAAGGCATGAATATCCCACTTACTATATTTTTTAGATTCTAAATGATTTGATATTGTCTTGGCCTTTGGTTCACCACCTTTAAATGGGATTCCTTCATCTAAACTTTTTGAAAGAGCATAAAGTCCTTCATAACATTTTCTTCCCTTCCAATTCTTTCTCTTGCAATCTTTGATTTGACCCAAAACTTGTTTAGTAACCTTAAAATCAACCGGAAATCCTTCTAGGACAGCAACTACATCTGTATTCTTCTTCCTGACCAAGTCATCTATTGCATTCCTTGTTGATAGGTTATCACTTTTTGCAGTTTTATGTGCACTCGCAAGAAAAGAAAGCTTTCTGTCCCCTTTTGCAAATTCGCTTAGGTAAGGGGGCTGATTGCATTTATCAGAACCAATAAAAGGTTTACAAAGTTCCGTACTCTTTTCCGGCTCTAGACGGCAAAAGTCTTTATTAGTATTTGGATTAAGATGATTGCGTAAAAGCTTACTATCGAGATAGATGAAGTCTTTTTTGATCTGGTCTAGCACTTCGCTTTTAGGTTCCTCGTATTCCAACATTCCACAGGTCTGACATTCTTCGATGAATTTCCCTTCAGTCTCTGCTGGTAAAATCGGAGAAAGAGAAGTAGATAAAAAAAAGAGTAGAATTTGATGCTTTAACACAATTAAATTATATATTCCGAACAGCAGCCCCACAAAAGTCTTCGAATAAAAACCAAAAGACTATACCTAGACCTCTTGCTTAAAACTTAAGAACTAGGCAATCTTTTCCTTTTCTTCTTGGCAAAACAAATTTCCTAAAACGAAGTCCTTCTTCCATTTCATAATCTCGTTCTAGAAATCAGGAACACCGCAAAGCCACCCAGCAAAATGTTTGCGGCCCAGGCGCCAAAGAGAGGTGGTACTCCTCCGTATTTTGCAAAGGTTTGAAAACTTGAATACAAGGTCCAGAACAAAAAGATGAGTCCAATACAAACACCAATGTTTGCAACGATAGAACCCGACCTTTCTCGTTTTACACTAAAAGGAATCCCCAACAGAACCAAAACAAAACCGGTAAAGGCATAAGAAAATTTGGAGTGATAGCTTACTTCAAATTCTAAAGTGTCTACGCCAGCGTCTTTATTACGTTGAATAAACTTTTTTAACTCTGAGAGCTCCAAACGCGAGGCACTACTGGAGTCAGTTTGAATATCGGCCACTTCCTCATCGATCTCGATCAGTTTCTCCTCATATTTTTTTATAATAGGGAAACTATTTTCTTCCGCAAACAAATGAATTACACCGTCTTTTAATAGCCAAAGTTTTTCCTTTAGCTCCACCATATCGGCTTTAATCATTTGCACCATTTTCCAATTGTTATCGAAATAGTAAAAACTTGCCCCTTGGGCATTTTTACCATTAGGACTTAAACTTTGAATGTTAAAAAGAATATTTCCTGAGCGGTACCAAATTTTACCTTTTTTAACCGTACTGAACATCCCCGGTCGATTTCTAACTTCAACCCAATAGGTATAGTCTTTTTTCTCTTCAAAATTAGGTAAAATTCTATCACTGGCAACAAAGGCCATTCCGCCAAGCAAACTAACCAAAACCAAAATTGGTGCGCTCACTCGCGCTAAACTTAAACCAAAACTAAATAAAGACACTAATTCTGAATTTTTATTTAAGCTGCTAATGGTAAAAACACTGGCCACAACACAAGCGATAGGAAACATCTGATAAATGATCGCCGGCATAGAGTACATATAGTAGCGACGGATGATATCACCAGACACTCCGTAAGAAGACATATTCGAAAGATAATCTACAGCTACAAAGAGAACTAAAAAAATCGCCAAGGAAGATAAAAAGTAAATGATGAAGTTTTTAGCAATATAGCGATCAATAATGTTTATCACTGGGATATATTAGAAAATAATGGCACCTAGGGTCAAGCTCAATGACTTCAGCTACTTGACTCGGCTTTTCATTAATCGAATACTTAATATATGGCATTGCGCATCTTACTTGCTGACGAAAGCGCTACAATCAAAAAAGTTATCGAATTGAGTCTTCAAGACTTCTCTTTGGATCTCAAAACCGTAAACCTTGGCGTTGACGTATTGGATGTTGCGCGCAAATTTCAGCCAGACATTGTCTTTGTTGATATTCTCTTACAAAAGAAAAATGGCTATGAAGTTTGCAATGATTTGAAATCGGATGAAGAAACCAAAAACATTCCCGTAGTGCTATTGTGGAGTGGTTTCATGGACTTAGACCAACAAAAGCTTCAAGTTGTTGGTGCTGATAAAACCCTTGAAAAGCCTTTTGACTCCGATGCGATTCGTAGTTTGATTCACCAATTGGTGCCTCAAAGTGGCCAAGCAAACCCTTTGATGGAACACGTTGAAATTCCTGAAATCCCCGCTCCGGGAGATTACACTCAGGTTCGAAGCCTTGATGAAATCAACAAAAGATTAACGGCCAATGAAGCTTCCCGACAGGTTCAAAACCAAGAGAGCAATGAAAATGAAGCAAATGATGCTCAAAACTGGAACATGGACAACTTTGATTCTTTGCCTGAACTAGACTTTCCAGAAGAAGATGATTCCGATGAAATGGAAAACATCGAAGAAGAAGATGACTTCTCTCACTTTGAACTTAAAACTCCAAGTCTAGCTCCTGAAGAAGCCCCTGAAAGTTTAATCGAATTTTCTGATGATGAAGAAAACGATAATGAATGGCAAAATCAAAGTCTTGGGAAGTTTAAACTAGACCTTCCAGATGAAGACAATGAATTAGAAGAACTTGAAAACTTAGACATCGCTGAAGATGTGAGTGTTCCAGAAAATACTGCTGCTTTCCTTTGGACTCCAGAGAGAGAAGCTGAACTTCAAAAACTTCAAGAACGTTCTGAGTCTCTTGAACAGAACCAGGGTGAAACTCCTCAACCTGAAGCTGAACCAGAAAATGAACCACAAGAAGAACAAGCTCAACCTGTTGTATTACACGCAATCCATGGCCGACCTTCTGAAGAAGAAATTGCCAATGCTCCAGAAATTGAACTTGGGCTTGAGGATGGCGAGCTTGAACTTGAAAACAATAGCGATCTAGGAATCGAAACCATTGAATCGGATGAACCTATGGCAAAAGCTCCAGCGAGTTCACTAAATACTCAAGAACTTGAACAATATATTCATTCCCCTGCCTTCCAAAATATGATAAGAGGGCTGGTAGAAGAAAGAGTACAAGCCATCGTCGAAAAAGCCATACCAAGTTTGGCAAAAGAAGCGATCGAGAAAGAGATTCAGAGGCTATTGGATGAACCTTACTAAAAACAGCGATATTCTAGAAAAAATTGACGACAAAGTTTTAAAGCATGTGCAGGCCGCCCTGGAAGAAGACCTACCTCAAGGCGACTTAACCACCCAACTGCTGAATATAAACTCAGTAGAAGGACATGGAAAGTTCATCGCAAAACAAGATTTGATTTTATCTGGCAGCAATTTTTTAAATGCTGCTTTTTTATTGGTAGATCATACCAGTGATTTAAATTGGCACTTTGGTGATGGTGAAGAGGTTTTAAAAGGGCAATGCTTTTTAGAAATCGAAGGAAACCTAGCAAACTTTTTAAAATCAGAGAGAACCGCCCTAAATTACATCGGCCGTATGTCGGGAATCGCCAGCCTCACTCACCAATTTGTTCAAGAAGTTAAACACACTAAATGTAAAATACTGGATACACGAAAAACCACTCCCCTTTACCGAGAGTTTGAAAAAAAGGCTGTACTTGATGGCGGCGGAGAAAATCACCGTATGAATTTGTCAGATGCCGTTATGCTAAAAGAAAATCACATTCTAGCAGCTGGTGGAATTCAAAAGGCTGTAGATAGCATTCGTAAAAGATTTCACGGCCCTGTAGAAGTGGAAACCACTAATTTAGAAGAAGTAAAACAAGCGGTTGAAGCAAAGATCCAAAGAATCATGTTAGATAATATGAGCAATGAAACTATGGCTGAGGCTTTAACTTTAATTCCAGCAGGAATCGAAACAGAAGCTAGTGGCAATATGACTTTAGACAGAGTAAAGGCTGTGGCCGAAGTTGGAGTGGATTTCATTAGCATTGGTGCACTTACCCACTCAGCTCCTTGTGCGGATATTAGTTTAGTCTTTGACTGGAAGAACTAATGCTTGGCCAAGAAGTTGTTGAACAAGCAAAGGCACTAGGAATTCCCGTTCATTTTTCTGAAAAAATTGGAAGCACCAATGATTGGGCTAAAGAAACCAAAACAGACTCGCCAAGTCTGTTTACTTGTAACCAACAAACTGCTGGGCGAGGAAGATATTCAAGAAGCTGGACTGACTCTGAACAAGGGGGCCAGGTTTTTATTAGCTATTCTATGTTTTTAAAAGAAGCGCCACATTTTCTACTAGCTCCACTTATTGGCCTACAAATCAAAGACTTTTTAAAAAACACTTTTCCTCAAGACACAAGCTACCAACTAAAGTTGCCCAATGATATTTATCTAAATCGAAAAAAATTATGCGGAATTCTCTGTGAAATGCAGCAACAAAATAATCTATATCGCTTGATCATTGGCCTGGGAATAAACTTATTCACTCATCCTAACTTAGAAAACTCTGGGGCGATTCTAAAAGAAAAATCTTCTCTACCTGAAAACTTTGTAGAAGAACTGATAGGAGCCATACAAAATTGTGACTTTCATCTTGAAAAATTGAAGCCCAATGTGGCTTTTACAAAGGATGTGGTTTTACAAATGGACGAAGCTGTTGTAGATGTAAGCTCTGAATTTGATTTTATAAGTAATCAACGAGTTATTAATTGGAGAGATTTATAATGCTGAAGTTTGCTTTTGGTTTTTTTGTAGCCATGATTTTAAGCTTTGTTGGTACCGGCGTTTACCTGGGTTATTACAAAAGCGTAGACACTTCCATTGCTACTCCTGTCGAGCTCCACTTACTTGGAAAAGAAGTTAACGGACCTTATCATCTTGTTAATAAGACCATCGAAGAAGTTGAGAGCTTTACCAAAGCACAAAACATTCCCTGCCCAAGAAGCTTTGGAATGTATTTTGATAACCCAGAAATAGTGGAAGCTGAAAAACTAAGAAGCTTTGTCGGCTGTGTAATCGATGAAGAATTAGCTGTGACGCCAGAAGGCTTTAAACAAGAGAGCCCTAAAATTGAAAAAGCCTATATGGCTACTTTCACCGGTAGCCCAGCCCTAGGTCCCCTAAAAATTTACCCAGATGCGAGAGACTGGTTTGAAAAAAACAAATTAGTATTTCCTTATACTCTTGAAATCTATAGAATTAATGATTCCCAGTTTAAAACAGAATACATTTTTCCTATTCCAATTGAGAAAGTAATTCCCGAAACATTAAAGCTTTAACAACATTTTTGCTTAGTGCTTGAAAACCAATTGAAAACTGCTCATACTATCTCTGCTATAAAAAAGGAGAGATCATGAAAAAATCGATGATTTTTTTAGTTAGTTCATTGTTATTAAGTACTCCTAGCTTCGCTGCTGGCGATGCAGCTGCAGGAAAAGCAAAATCAGCTACTTGTGTTGCTTGTCACGGAGCTAAGGGAATCAGTACAAACCCAATCTACCCAAACCTTGCTGGTCAACATGCTGAGTACATCACAGCTCAATTGAAAGCTTTTAAAAGCAAAAAAAGAATCAATGCTGTAATGGACCCATTCATTCAAGCCTTGAGTGATAAAGACATGGAAGATTTAGGCGCGTACTACGAGTCTTTAGGCGCAGGATCAGACGACAGCTCTGGTGGTGGCCGCCGCCGTCGCAGGTAGACTATTCTAAGAGTTTCTCAGGCTTCACTTCATTGAAGTGGAGCTGAACTCCTAACTTTCTCATTTCTTCAAAAAAGTATTCTGGCAATTTTGTTTTCGTAAATATAACCACATGAAAATTAATTTTTTCGCCACCAACTTCTAAGGTTTTATCCGTTAGTCTCTTCAACCTCTGTGATTTCTGAATTAGGTTTTTAGCAAATCTTTCCACTCGTTTTGGATGATTTGTATTTAAGGTTTTTACTTCCATCCAATCCTTGTAAGAACTAGTTACAATATCAATTTCTAATTCTTTCGCATCTAGATACTCTGGACTATCCTTAATCTTTTGAAATACAGAATCAAACTTGTTCTCTACGATATTATCTACAATCGCTTCTAAGGCATTCACTTTGTGAGACTCCAAGGCAACAAGACTCTCTGCCAAAACAGCTCGTGCGCTTAATTCAAAAGAATTAATATTACTAAGAAGCTTTTCAACTTCAGCTTCTCTTCCGCGAAGCTTTTGGGCCTCACCTAAATTCATTGAACCACCAACAGCCTCAAGTTTATAACGAATATTTTCCAAATTGATTTCTAAATCCGTCTCTAGTTTTTCAATAGCAACCGAAATAATTTCTCCAGCAATACTTTCTTTACCAGCCTGCTCAACCAATGCCTCTAAAGATCGAATTAAATCTGCCCTCTGCCTTGTGGACTGAACAAAAACTTCTTCTAAACTCATTTTTTTGGAATACTTTTTATAGACTAAATTACCAACGCCAAACTTTTCAAAAACATGCTTCCTAAGCTGTGATGAAAAATGAGGGTTAGCTGAAAGTATTTCTCGAAGACTAGTTCTACAGTGATTTCTCAAATGTAGATTCTTAGTTTCACCTGCACTCAAACAAATGCTGGCAAAACACAGCATCGAGAAAAAGATTCCCCCCAGATATCTTTTCAACTAACCCTCCCCCGTTGGGTTATCTAAAACAAAATGTTTTAGACATAAAAAAACCGCAATTAAAAAATTACGGTTAATTAAAATCTAATTGTGTGAACGCTTTTTTTAGAGACACTGACCCCACCAGTATTCCTAAAATTATTTTGTAAATTCGGTTTGCTAGCAAACAAATTACATCCCCTTTTTCGTTCAAGAAATTGATATCAATGGGGATCAAAAAAAGATAGAAAAATTCAAAGTTTTTACTTTTTATAAATTTCTCAAAAGAAAATCCTATAGAAATCACTAAAAGACTATTCCTTTGCCTAGCTCTTGAGCATTGCTCTCTCTGAAAACGAAACTTGTAAAAAAATAGCCTCAAATTTAAAAAAACCTGAGGCTACAAATTTTAGTTAGACGCTTAAAGTGCTCATATCTATAACAAAACGATCTGGTGGATTACTACTTAATAGTTTATCCCAGGCAGAATTAATCTCATCAGGTTTAATCATTTCGCATTCGGGATGAATATTATGTTCCGCGCAGAAATCCAAAACTTCTTGGGTCTCTTTAATTCCACCGATTAACGAGCCGGCGATTCTTCTTCTGCCCATCACCAAAGGCGCAGTCATGGGCTCTGCCATGGGCCCAATTTGACCTACTAATACCAAACTTCCATCGATGTCCAATAGAGGAGTATAAGTATTAAAGTCATGCTTAACAGGCACTGTATCCAATATAAAATCAAAACTTCCTGAAGCCTTTGACATCGCATCTTGATCCGTTGAGCTTAAAACCCCTTTGGCACCTATCGCCTTAGCCGCTTCTTCTTTCGACTTTGAGCGACTAATTACTGTAACATCAGCGCCCATTGCTACTGCAAGCTTTACTGCCATATGTCCCAGTCCACCTAAACCAATCACTCCAACTCGTGTACCTTTACCCACATTCCACTTGCGCAGTGGAGAGTAAGTGGTTATACCGGCGCATAGTATTGGTGCGGCTTTAGAAATATCGAGAGCTTCTGGAACCCTAACAACAAATTCTTCTCTGACTACGATGTTCTTAGAATATCCACCCTGAGTAAGGCCGCCTAAATGCTTGTCTTCCGAACCATAGGTTGCTGTCATTCCCGAACGACAAAACTGTTCTTCGTGATTATGGCATTGGTCACACTCTTGACAACTATCCACCATGCATCCAACACCAACCTTGTCACCGACATTGTATTTCTCTACCTTCGCACCAACAGCGGTAACAACACCTACAATTTCATGACCTGGAATCAAGGGATAAGTTTGTGGCCCCCAGTCCCCTTTTACAGTATGTAAATCCGAGTGACAAATTCCACTATATAAAATTTCGATGGCTACATCATTATCTAAAAGTTCTCGTCGTTCGAAATGATATGGCTCTAGATTTTCTGTTGCTGACTTTGCAGCATAGCCTATTGTTTTCATAGATTCTCCTTTTCTTTCGACAAACAGTATATGATCTTTCACTAAGAGTTTGCAGCCAAAGCCCTAAATAAATAGACCTAGATTTAGTGCGAGCAGTACAGACAGCTTTTAAAGTTCAAGAATTAACCAATAGCAAGACAATAGGCCAAAATCTCCAAATTCCTCTAGTCATCTACATCTAAAAGAAGTTTGTTTGCTAAAATCATTACTGATCTATGGAGAACTTTTTATGATTTTTACCTTAAGACTTCTAATCTTTTCATTCCTCAGTATTTCAGTAGTGAATGCCAATCAAAGTGAGGGAAAAGTAATCTCTAACGAAGAATGTAACACCTGTTCCCCTGCTCCGTCCAACAAATCTCTTTCCAAAAACCTAAATGACATTGTCCAAACAAAACCGATAAAGGATAAACTCTGCAAGGATTGCGATCTTAACGAAAAGACCAATGTCCAAAATGAAGAACAAAGACTTTCATTTTCTTGCGTAGATTGTATTTATGAAGAAGATGCGCCTAAAAACATTCACTTTAAAAACAGTCGAGACAAGTCTTTTGAAACTTCTAACTTTAAGGAACTAAAAAAATTATTAGAAGAACTTTCGACAAAAAACTCATCCGGAAAATTTATTTATCGAAAGCAATTGGTGAATACTTTTTTTACGAAAGAAGATGGTTCCTATTTTAGCGACTACTTCGGATCTCCTCAAAAAAACAATTCCGATGCAATCCAGTTCATAGACCAGCTGATTAATATCGCGGAAGAAATCTTCTCCGATAAAAAAAGTTTTGATGAATTTAAAAATGGTATCTTTTCAAGTTTTTGGATCGATTATACTTCCAGTGAAATCAAGCAACTAAAATACTACTTACAAGAATACTCTAATCACTTTCAAAAGTCGTTTTGCACAAACAACTCTTTTTACGAAGAAAGCCCCTTTTCAATTTTTGCTGGTTATGAACAAAATTTAAATGACATCAAAAACGATGCAAAAAAAATTGCAAAAATAAACTTATCCATATCTTGTAAATAAAAAAGGCCGAAGAAATCTCTTCGGCCTTTAAACTTTTTTTATTTTAAAAATGACTCTTAGTTCTTACGAAGAAGATTCAAAGCACTACCTGCTTCAAACCACTTAATTTGCTCTTCATTGTAAGTATGGCGAATCTCTGCTTCATCCTTGCTACCATCTTTATGATTAATTACAAGAGTAAGCGTTTTCCCTGGAGCAAATGAATCAAGACCAACTAGATCTAATTTGTCATCAGACTTGATCTTGTCATAATCCGCAGGATTTACAAACATTCCCGCGAACACACCTTGTTTTTTAAGGTTTGTTTCATGGATACGAGCAAAGCTTCTAGTGATAACAGCGGCAACATTCAAATGACGTGGACACATAGCTGCGTGCTCACGAGATGAACCTTCACCGTAGTTTTCATCACCGATGGCAATCCATTTGATCCCATCAGCTTTGTAGTCACGAGCTAACTTAGAAAGGTTTTTAACTTCTCCATTACGGAAATCAACACCCGTTCCAGGCTCTTCTGTAAATTGGTTGTTTGCTCCTAAGAACATATTGTCAGAAATATTATCCAAGTGACCACGGTATTTTAACCAAGGACCCGCTGGAGAAATATGATCTGTAGTACATTTTCCTTCTGCTTTTAATAAAACAGGAAGGTCTTTAAAGTCTTTGCCATCCCAAGGAAGGAAAGGAGTTAAAATCTGTAAACGATCACTTGTAGGATTTACTTTTACTTCAGCATCAGAACCTTTAGGAGCTAGGTAACCTACCTCGTCAGGCACAAAACCACTTTCTGGGAACTCTGGAGCAACCGGTGGATCTAATTTGAACTTAGTTCCGTCCTTTGCTTCTAGCTCATCAGTTAATGGATTGAAATCAATACGACCAGCAAGACCAAGAGCTGTAACTAATTCTGGGCTACCGATGAAACCTAGTGTTGCTGGGTTTGAATCGTTACGAGCACGGAAGTTACGGTTAAAAGAAGTCACGATAGTGTTGATGTCACCTTTATCGACGTCATCACGTTCCCATTGACCAATACAAGGACCACAAGCGTTTGCCAACACTGTAGCACCTGCTTCAGTCAATGAAGTCATAAGACCATCACGCTCAATCGTGTTTTGAATCATATTTGAACCCGGACTCACAAAGAAAGGAGTGGGCATCTCATAACCTTTTGCTTTTGCTTGCTCAATAATAGAAACAGAACGTCCAACGTCTTCGTAAGAAGAGTTAGTACAAGAACCGATCAAGGCAGCAGACAATTTAGGGTCCCAACCATTTTCTTTACAGTGGGCGCCCATTTCAGAAATTGTATGTGCTAAATCTGGTGTATGAGGACCAACAAGATGTGGCTCTAAAGTAGAAAGGTCAATTTCAATCACTTGGTCATAATATTTAGATGGATCAGCAAGTACTTCGTCATCAGCTGTTACTAAATCAAGGTTTTGATTAACAATTTCAGCAATGTGAGAACGCTCAGTTACTTTTAAGTAATCTTCCATACGCTTATCATATGGGAATACAGAACAAGTAGCACCTAGCTCAGCACCCATATTGGTTGTTGTAGCTTTACCAGTACAAGAAAGAGATTTAACTCCCTCACCGAAATATTCAACGATTTTATCCGTTCCACCTTTTACAGTCAGAATGTCTAAAAGTTTTAAAATCACATCTTTACCAGAAACCCAACCGTTCAACTCACCTTTTAAGTGAACACCGATTAAGTTCGGATTTTTTACTTCCCATGGAAGTCCAGCCATCACGTCAGCAGCATCTGCACCACCAACACCAATCGCACACATTCCTAAACCACCAGCATTTGGAGTATGAGAATCTGTTCCGATCATCAATCCACCAGGGAAAGCATAGTTTTCTAGAACCACTTGGTGAATGATACCAGCACCAGGCTTCCAAAAACCAATTCCGTAACGAGAAGATACTGACTCTAAAAAGTCATACACTTCGCCATTTTCACTCATAGCAACTTCCATATCCTTACCACGACCTTTGTGGGCACGGATGATGTGATCACAATGAACTGTAGAAGGAACAGCTGCTTCTTCTTTTCCAGAAAGCATAAATTGTAGTAGAGCCATCTGCGCAGTAGCATCTTGCATTGCTACACGATCAGGATGTAATAAAAGGAAACTAGAGCCTCTTTCCAACTCTTGGTTTTCAGCGTCTACTAAACGACCATATAAGATCTTCTCTGCCAAAGTTAATGGGCGTCCCAAACGTTTTCTTACGATCTCAAGATTCTTACGAGCTTTGTCGTAACTATTTTTTACCAATTCAGAAGTGGTCTCGATGGTGGCCATGATACTCCTTTTTTAAGCCTCAGCCTTGCGTTTATTTCAATATGGTTTCATCTAGAGTTAATAGCAAAGTTTCACTTAAAGATTCAAGAAGCCATCTGCTATGGTTATTGAAAGTGCAATTTAGGAATTGTCCTATTTCTCTAAAAATCCCCATCTGCCAATGGAAAAACCAGAGATTTCACTGCAAACTTCACTACTAACTATTCCCACCTATAAAAGCTCAAAATCGCAATAATAACAAGCATTAACGCAAAATCTCATGGCTTATAAGCAGGTTTTATGAGCTATAGTTTAGGCGAAGCCATAGATCTTTACTAGGGATTAAACAAATCTTCACCAAGCTGAGACAGAATAAGGCTGCTAATGAGAATGAGTATTATTTGTCTGATACAAAACTTTTATTTGCTAAGAAAATAATCATTTTCAAGGTGGCTTTTTTTTAATAGAACTCTTTCATCTCAAACATTTTCATAATTCTTTTTATCATAAACCTTTGAATAAAATTTCGATTTCCCCAAGGACGCCAGAACTTCTTCTGTTTATTGAGATAAAAGTCAGTTTGCATACCACGTGGAGCAAACAAAACCTCTCCACGGTTTAAGGCTAACTTCAATACTGTTGCCGACAAAGCAGCGCTTGCTGAATAAACTCCACAATGAAGAGATGGAAGCCTGCCTTTTATAAGATCTACGGCCTCAGGAAAGGTAACGTATTTTGTATGTAACATCCAAGGAGACATACCGACCAAAAATCGAACGATCTGTGCTTCTTTAGTTAATCCTGGTTTTTCTAAATCAAAATAATCCGTAAAACTCATCTTTCCAGGATGAAAAACCATAACAGAAGTCCCCATACCGAAAGGGCCAGCGCTAACTACATAACAGTTTCTCTCATAAGCTCTTTGATAGAGAGGAGTTCTTAACTCCGATGCGTACAAATCAAGACCATCCACCACAATGTCTACGTCATCTAAAAAACTTTCAATATTATCTGTGGTTATTCCCTCAGGAAAAACTTCAATGCTCGCTTCAGGATTAATGTCTAAAGCAATTTCTCTAAGAACCTCTACTTTGTCTCTGCCTACAGCGGACATACTAGAGCCAAACTGACGATTAAAATTCTCAACACCAAATTGATCTAAATCGGCAATTTTAAATTTTCGAAACCCTAAGCGAAGAAGCGCATGAAAATTATGACCGCCAACCCCTCCCATTCCAGGAATGGCGATACAAAATTTAGAAATTAAAGATTGCTCTTCAGGGCGTAAATACCCCAAGTTTCTAGAGAAGGCCTTATTGTAGTCAAAGGTTTCTGTGGCTTGATTATTGGCTAAGGAATTATTTTTCATTCCTTCATTATGAGGCATTTCTTAATGATTCTGGTTTTTTTTTAGATTTTTGAAATAGAGTGTTTCATTTTTAGAAAATAAACTTATTTCATTGTTTCGCAACTAGGCTTACTACAGAGAGTAACAATACCTGATCTAAGTCTTCTTCTTTATCCAACTCAATGATGCTCGTTAAATCTTTATAGAACTGAATTTGTAAATTAATGATTTCATTTTTTGCCTTGGGAGAAATGGCTTTAATTAAATAGCTTCTACGCATAAAATTTTGATCATTGGCGACCAAAGCTCTCTGCAAAACATATCGACCAAAGTGCCACGAATAATCGACATGATTTTGTCTAAAATCTAATTTTTCGTGAAAAAGAACTAAGTTTCCATCTTCACTAATCTTTCCATATCCAAGTTTTAGAATTTCATGAATCAAACTCTCTATGCGCTCCTTTGAAACGCCAGTGAGTTGATTTAAATGCGTACTTAGATCTAAGTCTCGCTTTCTTTCGATATCTAAGGCTGCTGATAAAATACCAAATTCAGGATTTGCCGAAACAAAGTTTAAATACTCATAAAACTTTGCATTAGCAAATCGATCCTTTAAAAACTCCTGAGCAAACTCAGCCATAAAATTAGAAAACTTTCCACTTTGGTATTTCGTAAGCGTAAAGAAATCACTGAGACTAATACTTGTTTTATGTTTTTTGAGACGCCACCAAGTACTTGATGACATTTTTAAATCCTCTTCCACAAAATCCATTTTGGGCTCACCATAGAGATCAAAAAACTCATCCAACACCTGCGATTCATTTTTTTCAAGGATCGATACACCGATTGATTTTTTAAAACATCTATCCAATCTTTTTTCAACACCTAGCTTTCGAGAAAACTCTAAAAAATCATTTAAATAAAACTTTTTATAACCAGATTCAAGGCGATGAAAACTAGTTTTAGGCAAGGAAAGAAGTTTATCCATTTCTTGCTGGTCTCGATCCTCGCGGAAAGATTTTAGAATGTGAAAAACATCTTTTTCATGCACGAGTTACTCCTTAGCTAAAACTCAGGCCCCTCTAGCATTAACAAGCTTTTCCTAAAATATAAACCCATATTAATAACACGAAGGCTCAAAAAATATAATTTAACTAAGAGCTCAAAATGACTTCGTTTTTGTAAACTTCTTAAACAAAATATTTTGCTTTACCACCTCCTCAGCCCTCCACTTAGGCCCAGAAAACTAGACTATAGACCTTCTTCAACTCGACCGATTAGGTCTATATGAAAAGAATTAGTCTATACACCTTAGCTTTAGTTTTTAGTTGCTCTGCCCTATTGGCCCAATCCGTTCATCAGAGAATCTCTGAGATGGACGTGGACTATAAAATTCGAGCCAGTGAGGACCCCAATTTTGACAAATTCTTACAAGAAATTAAAACGCAAAAAGAACTCTCTAAAAAAGCTTCACAGGCAAGTAAAGCGCAGAAGCTTTTGATCAAAAAACAAAATGAACAAGCTCGCCTTGAGTACATACAACAAAAGAAACTTCAAAAAAAGAAACAAGATCTCAAAAAACATAGAGATAAAACCGCCTATTATAAAGAACAAAAACGTCTCGCTAAGTTTGAAGAATCACAAAGAAAAAAATTCGTTGCAAAAAAAAGGAATGAAGCAAGGTTGCAAGCAGAGCACAAACGCAAATTAATTGCTCGCATGCAAGCTCGTCTATCGAGATTACCTGCAAGCTACGGCATTGAGAAAAGAGCTCGGATTCCAAAAGACCAGAGAGAAGATCTTTATAAAAAAGTACTAAAACAAAATGAGGCTCAAGAAAGGGCACAAAGGTCACGAAGGTAATTAATGAGGAAAAGAAAAGTTGTCCTCATTACCGGAGCAAGTACAGGCCTAGGACTAAGCCTAGCAAAAAGACTCATCGAAAAAGACAAATACCATTTAATATTAAGCGCAAGAGAAAGCTCTCTATCTAGGTTTTCGGAAGTTCCTATTGCTGAAAATGAAAACCTCTGGATTCGAAAATTAGACATTGAAGAACACAAAGACATGTACGATCTAATCGCTGAGATTAACACTAAGTTAGATGGCGTTGATATCCTGATCAATAATGCAGGGGTTAGTTACAGATCTGTTGTGGAACATGTCACAGAAAAAGAACTAGAAAAACAAATGAGTATAAATTTTAAATCCCCTCTTGAACTCATTCGATTGGTTCTGCCAAGAATGAGAAAAAAAGCATGCGGTAAAATCATCAATATTAGCTCTGTTGGTGGTATGATGGCAATGCCGACCATGGCCATATACTCAGCCAGCAAATTTGCTCTTGAGGGAGCCAGTGAATCCCTTTGGTACGAATTAAAACCCTACGGGATTTCGGTAACGCTAGTTCAACCAGGTTTTATCAACTCGGATTCCTTCTCTAGAACTAGACTTACTCAACTTGCGGAAAAGTCTTTTAAAGACAGTAAACTCTCTTATCATAATCACTATAAAAATATGGCCAACTTCATCCAATTTATGATGCGACATACACCAGTGAGAAAAAATGATGTATCCATGACTATTCTAAAAATCATGGAACAAAAAAATCCTCCCCTTAGAGTGGCAGGTTCTTTCGATGCTTGGTTATTCGGTGCTTTAAGGAGAATTCTCCCAAGAAGTATCTATCATTGGTTCTTATATAAAAACCTCCCCGGAATCAAAGAATGGGGCCGGGAATACAAGCCTTAGAACCTCTCCCCTTAAAAGATTTTTTTCTAGAACTCAAAGGGCAAAAAAAAACCTTCCGAAGAAGGTTTTTTTACTATTAAATCCAACTGCCTTTTTTAATTTTCTCTAGGATAATTTTCTCAGGCATGATTGGATCTTTTGGATCTACCATGAAAAAAGCCTGCTGCTCACAACGACGTTTTTCTTTAATCAACCACTTAAGAACTTGGGCCAATTTTTTATTCTTCTTATCTTGGAAGAATGGGTCATTTTTAAGAACGTCAGCCGCTTTTTTCAAAGCTCTCATCTCTCCGGCATCCTTAGTTTTCACTTCGTAGGAGTGAAGATCAAACTTATCCACATCCTCAGGTAATACACCTAAAAAGCGAACGTCAGGAGCACTGAAATCTTTATTACGAATCAAACTCGCAGCTGATCCAGCGCGAAGAGTTCGATAAATGTTTTGTAATGTATAGGCATCGAGATCTCCAAAGAAATAGATTGGTAACTTCAATTGATCTTGAATGGTTTTAACCCAACCACGAACACCATTACTCGGAACCCCTTGGGCACCAAGAAGGATACATTTGTTTCGTCTTGTGAATCCATTTGCAACTAGAGTATTGGCTGTACCTTCTGATTCAACAACCAAACAGAAGTCTACTTTTCCTTTGGTTTTAAGCCTAAGATTTTGCGGTCTATTTTTAGGCTGAAAAGGAGATGTACCCAAAGTACTCAAATCGATTGTTGCTTTCGAACCATCATTCAATGTTTCTTCAACAATCAATTGCTGCGAGTAAGTTTGACCACCACGATCATTCGCGAACACATTTAGTTCTTCACGATAAATCTCAAGCATATCTGAAATAAAATCTACGATAGAGTCTGACTCAGACTGCTCATCAAAATCGAGTGGCTTCAATTCAGGACTGTGCTTCACCATCCCTTTAGAGATATAGTAAAGCTCCCTTTTTGTATTTACAGCACCAGTATCTAGGTTTCTCAATAGAATTTCCATCAAGTACACAACACGAGACATTTTTTGTACCGAACTTACATTCAATTCACTTCTTACCTTCTTATCACCTGGGGTCAAATAACCTACTTTAGGAGAATAAAAGGCATTGTCCAAGCTACACTTTGTTGCTTCTAGAACTGGACGAGTTGCATCTTCTAAATCTGTTAACATTTCGTTGCAGATTGTTTTCATCATCTTTGGGATATTTCTTTTCGTCTCAGACGAACGAGCTTTTGCTTTAGCCATTTTAATTCACCCTTATTTCTTCTTCGCTGCTTTTTTAGATGCAGAAGTTTTAGTTTTCTTTTTCGCTGCACTAGCTTTCTTTGCTGTAGTCTTTTTAGCAGCCACTTTTTTAGAGGCTACTTTTTTGGTAGCTGTCTTTTTTGCTGCTGTTTTTTTGGTAGCTACCTTTTTCGTCGCAGTTTTCTTGGTAGTCGCTTGAACCTCATTTGATTCACCAGAATCATCTTCATCATCTACACTCAAATAAGATTCTTTCTGCTTCAACTTAGTTAGCTTCTCTTCTGCCGCCTCTAAATCATCTTGAATATCAGCTGCATCACGACCAAGAATGGTTTGCAGACCATTTTGTGCTTTTTTAATTCTACGATCACTAGCCTCTAAAATTCTTCCCAGAGTAGTTACTAATATTGGACCAAATTTTTCGATATGACTAATTTTTCTCTCAAGGTCAGCAGCCTTTGCTTCCCTTTTAATATGACGTGAAAGCTTCTGTCCCGCTTGCATCAATGCACGTCGGATTTCTTCCACTAACTCATCACTACTATCAATGGTTTCCTTTGAAGCGTTCTTAAATTTAATAAATGGAGACACCACAGAAACTGCAAAAATATAAGGACCTGTCGGAACACTCCCTTTAGGTTGAGAAAGACCATAAGAACGCCAATTTACAGACTCAATCGCTTTTGTTACCGCACAGGCACCTTTGTCAAACTGAAGAGGTACACGGTTAGCAAAACGTAAAACTCTTACAGGAGAGTCATTGTCTTTCATATCTTTAAAACGAGCGATGGCTACTTCAATCACCACAGGTTTAAAATCACAAATTTTTGGCTTTCTTGTCACAACAGAGAAAAAGTCTACCTCTCCTAAGCGATATACCGATTTAGCCAGGGAATCTTCACCTACAGACAAAACCGATTTTGTACTCGGCGCCATTAAATCCGTTTTTTGAATCGCCTGGTAAGCCTTTTTAAAATCATCTTGGGATAAAGTTTTAACAGGCTTATTCAAAACAGCTTTAGGAAGACCTGATTTTACAAATTGCTTAACAATATTATCAGATACTCTTGAAAAACCAGTTTTTAACCATTTATTCACAGCAATCCCACTATACAAATGAGCATGAGTCATGAACTCCCCTAGCTTCATTGTGTGCGGGTGAGGATTTACTGGAGGCGGCACTTGCGGAATCTCTTCAGAAACACGCGGTGTGTTCACCCATTCGTTATCTAAAAGTTTATAATTTAAGTTTAAATGTGGATTTAGCAGCGCTGTACCTTCAAGGTAAGTTAAAATCCCTGCATCTCCATTAATTTGTACTCTACCATCAATGCGAAATTCAACTTTCAAGCCATTGGTTTTTTCCCAATCAAAGGTTTCACGGTTTTTTAAAACCCCTTTATTCCCTTTAATATCAACATTTACCGTTCCACGAATTGCTTTACGCATTTTCGCTGTCTTCGAAGTTACCACAACCCCTTTGGCATTAGTTAACTGCGCCCAAGTTGTGGCTGCTGAAATACCAATACCTTGCTGTCCGCGTGAACACTGCCCTCTTCCAAATTTACTAGAGGCAAGGTATTCACCAAAAACCTTCGCTAAATCAGTTTCCTCAAGGCCAGGTCCGTTATCTTCTACAATTACTTCGATAAGATCAGTGTTCTTTTGTGAACCTGCACCCTTCTTATTAATAATCACAGAAATTTCCGGTAATACTCCGTTAGCCTCACAGGCATCTAAAGAGTTATCAACAGCCTCTTTTAAGGTGGTTAAAACCGCTTTTGTTGGTGATGAAAAGCCTACCTGCTGTAGGTTTTTCGCAAAATATTCAGCTGTACTACTTGATGTAATTTTATTCGATACACGCGCCACTTCATCGATCCTTTCGAACGAAAAAAACTTTTCCCTATTTACTGTAAATAGAATATTGGAGCTTTTTCAAGTACTTACGAAATTCTATTTTTCATGAAGCTAAAAAAGAAGGCAAAAGGACTTCAAAATATCCTTAGATTTCGATGAATTTTGGTGTTTTTCTCGGGCTTTTTTAGTGCTTTTTAGCCATGTTTTTTAGGCTAAATTTCCTCTGTATTATCAATATTTTGTAAGACTAGTTCGGCCGGAGTATGGTAGCCCTTCTTTGAGTTACAATCTTTACAGGCTGGAACGACATTTCCCTTTGAACTTTTGCCGCCGCGCGCAACAGGTACAATATGATCCATGCTCAATTCATTGGCTGAAAAGCTTTCCTCGCAGTAATAGCAGATTCCTTTACTCAGCTGCTGTTTCCACCATGGACTTTTCCTTAAATCACGGGCTTTATTGCGCTCTTTTTTTATTTGGGCTTGGTCTACAGTTACAAAAAAATGATCCATTGGCCTGTTCTAACATAATTTAATGATGATTTCAGAGATCTTAGTTTTCACGATAAAAAGCTGAAGTTTTTACTCGTAAGTTATATGCAGACTAAAAGCTACATTATTTAAACTACCCACTTTGATTTAGCTGAACTGAAAGATTAGTCACAAAAAACTAGATCCGAACATAAAACCTATTCCAAGAGGTCTCTATTTGTTAGTAAGCTTCATTCGAACTTAGAGGGGCCTATTTATACCTAAAAGCCCGAAACTGGAATGAAGCCATGCCAGCAAAGCCACGAGATACCTAAGTAGGTAGCTACTTTTTGAACTTCTACCCCAGAAAGCCTAGATTCCCATTTTCTTTAATGATATAAGCTCAAATCTAGCCGAATTAAAGGAGACTGAAACATGATGAATCTTGAGGATATGGAAAATCGCCTAAAAACCCGTTTCCCTGATGCTGAAGTGAAACTTGCAGACATGACAGGTACTGGAGACCATATTTTTTTAGAGATTCAAACCAGCGAGTTTGAGGGTATGCCGAGAATCCGCCAACACCAATCCGTAATGGCAGTCTTCGACGAAGAGTTAAAATCAGGTAAACTTCACGCAATTCAAATTCAATCCAAAGCAAAATAGTAATTAAGGAGATCTCAATGAGTGATGTTAAAGAAAGAATTGAAAAAATATTAGAAGAGCATAAAGCGGTTCTTTTTATGAAAGGAACACCTAGCTTTCCGCAGTGTGGATTCTCAATGAGAGCTTCCGCCATTCTGCAAGAACTTGGTGCTGACTATTTTGCAGTAGATGTACTAGAAGACCCAGAAATCCGCGAAGGAATCAAAGTTTTCGGCAACTGGCCTACCATTCCTCAACTATACGTGAATAAAGAACTTCTAGGTGGAAGCGATATCCTAATGGAGATGTTCGAGACTGGAGAGCTAAAAGCAGCTCTTGAGGCCTAAGCCCTAGCAAATACTGTCTAACAAAAAAACAGGTCTTCTAAGGCCTGTTTTTTTATTTAATGTAAAAGCACAATTGCAATTACCACCCACGGCATCCTTAAAAACTAGAGTCATAGTCTTAAGAAAAACCTGACAATTGAAATGAAATATAGGATATTCAATGGCAAATCTAAACAAGGATTAAACATTGTCATTGACGGAATTAAACGACTTTTTATCTGCAGAACAAATACAAACCGATAAAGACATTTTAGAAAGCTATGGACGTGACTGGACGCGCTTTTGGCAAGCCAACCCATCAGTAGTTTTATTTCCAAGGTCTACCGAAGAGGTACAAAAGATAATTCTTTGGGCGAACAAGCATTCTTTGAAAGTCGTTCCTTCCGGAGGACGCACAGGCCTAAGTGGCGGTGCTGTTGCTAAAGATAAGGAAGTGGTTTTATCCTTGGACAAATTAAATCAAATTGAAAACTTCAACGAAATTGACAAAACGGTAGACTGTGGTGCTGGAGTTATTACTGAAGCCCTTCAAGATTTTGTGAAAGAAAAGTCTTACTACTTCCCAGTAGATTTTGCAGCAAGAGGCTCCAGTCAAATCGGTGGAAATATTGCTACCAATGCTGGCGGAATCAAAGTGATTCGCTATGGAAATATGAGAGAATGGGTTGCTGGTTTAGAAGTTGTTACGGGCAAAGGGGAAGTATTAAACTTGAACAATGGCCTGATCAAAAACAATACTGGCTATGACTTTCGCCATCTTTTTATTGGTAGCGAAGGTACCCTTGGAATAATAACTAAAACAAAAATTAAATTCACTACTCTACCAAAAGAAGAGCAGGTGCTACTCCTAGCTGTACCAAGCCTGAGAGAAATCATGCCTATCTTTAAAGTTTTCACAAAAGAACTACCGGTGACTGCTTTTGAGATGTTTACCGACAAGGCTTTAAAACATGTTTTACATTCCACAGAGCTAAGCTCACCTTTTCCTGAAGATTATAGTACTTACCTCGTGGTAGAAGTAGAAAATCAAAATGAATCCATTGAAGAAAAAATCATGGGATGTTTTGAAAAATGTATGGAAGAAGGCTGGATAATGGATGGCTTAGTTAGCCAAAGCCCTACCCAAGCTAAAGAGTTTTGGACTTATCGCGAACAAATCTCTGAAGCCCTTGCCTTTGCCCCGCCTCACAAAAATGACATTTCAGTAAACGTCAGCAAGATCCCCGATTTCATTGAAAAAGTAGATCAGATTTACCAAGAAAAATACCCACAATTTGAAGTGATCTGGTTTGGGCACATTGGTGATGGAAACGTTCATGTAAATATCCTAAAACCAAAAGACATGGAGATGAATGACTTCCTCAATGAGGTACACAAGGTGGATGATATTTTATTCCAAGAAATCAAAGCTCTAGGTGGTAGTGTAAGCGCTGAGCACGGTGTGGGCTTAGTCAAAAAGAAGCCTTTGAACTACACTCGAAGCAAAGAGGAAATCGAAATCATGAAGGCAATGAAACAAGCATTTGATCCAAACCTGATTCTAAATCCAGGGAAAGTGTTTGATATGTAGATCATTTTGGATAAATACATCCTTTTTAGAAAAAATAGACTTTAAGAAAGAGCTGAGTTTTTCAGCTCTTTTTTTAATCAAATCCCAAAACAATCCTCCCCTTTCACCTGAAATTATTTCAGTGATCCTGAAATGGATAGGCAAAGATAATGAAATTGCCTATTTATATAAGTTATCGGGAGGGGAAAAATGAAATCTATCATTGTATTATTACTATTTATTAGTCCCATTACAATCCAAGCAAACCAAGAGTTTAAAGCGGCTACAAACTGCTTAGAATATGAATACGAACTGGCTAAGGAAGACTACAAATTTTCTGAGTTAGCATTGGTCCTAGAGTTTGAATCCTTCTTAAAACTTCGATGCGAGCCAATTTTACAAACAGCCATTAAATCTCTACCCGAAAGAAATCAAATTCGCAAAAAGGCAGAGATCATAGATCAATCTTGCCCGAATTGCCTTCGCTTTAGAGTGCAATGGGATTCCCATGGTATCAAACGAGTTGGAATTAAACGAAATAACGTATTTCTAATAAGCAAAGAATATTAAAAAAAGGCTGATTTGCATCAGCCTTTTTTTATAATAAACGAGTTTTAATCGAAGTATCCAGAGCAGCAATTTGCTCGCTAAGCTCGGGGCCGTAGCCAGCCTGCACATCCATAACCAGATAGCCAATGTTCGGATCTGTATTTAGATTTTGGTACATGATATTCGCACCCAAAGAGGAAACAATCTTTGTCACGTTAGAAATTACTCCTGGTACGTTTTTATGGACGTTAATCACTCTTCTTGCACTTTCCTGAGGTTTTCCACACTCAATTACTGGAAAGTTAACAGCACCACCTGTAAAACCGTCATTTAAAAAACGAATCATGCTTTCTGAAACTTCCATTCCAATCGCTTCTTGTGCTTCCTCGGTAGAACCACCAATATGAGGTGTTAAAATCACATTGTCTAAGCCTCTTAACAAAGAATGAAACTCTTCATCATTGTTTTTAGGTTCACTCGGAAATACATCCACTGCAGCACCACGCAATTTTCCACTTTGCAATGCCTCGACTAGATCTTCTATGACAACAACACTTCCACGAGAGGCATTGATTAAATAAGCCCCTTGCTTCATTTGTTTAATTACTTCTTTGGTCACCATATTTTTCGTAGAAGAAGTTTCTGGAACATGAAAGCTTACAAAATCAGAAATTTCCAAAAGCTCTTCTAGATTTGCACATGGAGTTGCGTTTCCTAATGGAAGTTTTTTAACTATGTCATAATAAAAAACATTAATCCCCATAGCTTCAGCAAGGACACTGACCTGACTGCCAATATGCCCGTAACCTACGATTCCTAAGTTTTTTCCACGAACTTCATGAGCATTTGTGGCGCTTTTTTCCCATACCCCTTGATGCGCCAACATACTTACATGAGTGAGTCGACGGCTTAGTGAAATGATCTCAGCAATAACTAACTCTGCCACAGACCTTGTGTTGGAGTACGGAGCATTAAAAACTGGGATTCCTCTTTGATTCGCTGAATTCAGATGAATCTGATTTGTACCAATGCAAAAGGCACAAATACTTAGTAAGTTTCCCGCTTCTTCAATCACCTTTGGCGTGATCTTTGTTTTTGATCGCAAACCAACTGCATCGTAGTTTTTTAGCTCACTAATTAGCTCATCTTCGTTCATCGCCGATTTACGAAGGTCTACATTAAAGCCAGCATTCTCAAGATTGGTTTTTGCTACTTGGTGAATATTCTCTAGAAGTAAAATGTCCATAAAGCCTCCGACTGCATTCTATGAACTTTTAAGTCTATTGTCATCGTAGAATCAATTTCCTAACCAACATCTTCCCAATATCGACTAGCTCCCCTAGAACAAAAACATCGTAAAAAAAACAATCTTTTAATGCATAACATTAGTGCATTTTTTGCTAAAGCGCCTGCTAAGTAAGCTGAACTTCATCTCCATGCTATTCAAGTGCTTAGCCCTATGATAATTTTATATCTCACTCATTTAGGGAGGAATCGTGGCAGGAAAACAATTTCGACTGCTTGTTGTTGATGACGATAATCTTGTAATTCAAACCATGAAAATGGCACTGCCGGAACAATGGTATTTACGTGGTGTTAACAGCATCGAAGAAATCCCTAGTGACGAGTCTTTTGATGCTGCATTTGTGGATATGCACCTAACTGGCGATATCACAAAACCAGAGGGTATCAAGGTTCTAGAAAAACTGGAAGTTGAGTTTCCTCACACAGAATTGGTTGCTATGTCTGGAAATCTTGATCGAGATATCATGGAAAAATGCTTAAAGGCCGGAGCCACGAGGTTTTTAGCAAAACCTCTTTCCAAAGAGGAAGTGGTTTTGGTGCTAGATAAAATTGAAGCTTTGATTTTACTAAAAGCAGCAAGTACCAGATCCAACCACATCACTACTCCTTGGATCGGCGAATCCCAAGCTTCTCAAGATATCAAAAGACAGTTAGCTGATTTAAAAGGAGAGTCTGGGCCAATTCTTATTGAAGGAGAATCTGGTACAGGAAAGGAAGTAGCTGCAAAACTTCTTCATAGTCATGATAGCGGTAGACCATTTATCACTGTAAATGCGGCAGCGATTCCTGAAACTGTTTTTGAATCTGAATTTTTTGGACACGTTAAAGGTGCATTCACGGGTGCCGATCAAAACAAGATTGGGCTTGCTGAAGCAGCTCATGAGGGCGACTTATTTATTGATGAAATTGAGGCCCTTCCCTTAAGCCAACAGGCGAAACTTTTACGCTTCCTTGAAAGTGGTGAGATTCGTAGAGTTGGTGCGAAAGATTCTATTCGAGTCAAAGTTAGACTAATTGCTGCGACCAACAGAAATTTAGAGCAAATGGTTGAAAAAGAACAATTCCGTGAAGATTTACTCTGGAGAATTTCAGGTAAAAAACTTTTACTCCCACCATTACGAAATCGAAAAGATGATGTAACTCTGCTATGTAGTCACTTTTTAGAAATGGAACGACCAAAAAGAAATAAGCAACTCGCTGAAGATGCTATTCTTGCCCTTTCTAGATATGACTGGCCGGGGAATGTGCGCGAATTAAAGCGCGTGATAGAACGCTTAGGAATTAGCGCCCCACTACCAATTATTCGAGCAGAAGATGTGAATAAAATCATTAATCCCTCCTCTGCACCTACTTCTAACTCAAGTTCCGAAGAGCTTGATTTATACCTCGGACTATCAGCTTTGATGGCTAATTACGAAAAACAAATAATAGAGATGACACTTGAAAAACAAAGAGACGTGGATGAAGCCGCTAAAATTCTACAAATCTCAAGATCCTCTTTGTACAAAAAAATTAAAGACCACGGGTTAGGATAATATGCTAGATACACCGACTTGGAATGATGAAATTTTCAGAGGCAGTCTTGTTTATGTGGCCGTCTTCATGGCTATCATTGGCGCCTGTGTTTTTCCTTTTAGAAACAAGAATCTGCAAGCAAAAGCAACTTGGGCTAGTTGGATTAGTTGGATGATCGCCTTGCCAATTTTATTTATCCTATTGGCCCTAGAAGGTAGCTGGCCTCTCGCGGGTTTTGTCTTTTTGAGTATTCTGGGTATTAGTGAGTTTTTTCGCATCACAGGAATATATAGTCATTATTGGTATTTGTGGTTTACCTACGGTGCCGCCGTAGCCACCGGGCTTTGTATACATTATAACTTAGCCTACCTATATAATCTTATGCCGATGATTTTACTCTTTTGCTTAAGCATCATTCCCATTTTCCAAAATGAATACAAGAGAATGCTCCAGCTTATTTCACTAAGTATCATTGCTTACATTCTGATTGCTTGGTCTTTTTTACACTTAGGCTGGCTAGTGCGTTGGGAGAATGGCGCAAGGCAATTACTTCTAATCATCCTTCTTACAGAAATATGTGACGCTCTAAACTTAGCCTTTAGTAAACTCTATGGAAAAACCAAATGGTTTGCCAATATTGCTCCCAGAAGGAATGTTGAAGGCTTTGCTTTATCCTGTTTAATCACACTTGCTCTTGCCTTTGGCCTAAGACACCTACTTCCTGAGCGCACAGAAATTTATTGGTTGAGTGCTGGTTTGGCTGCCTCCCTTGTGGGTGGAATGGGCGACATTGTGCTAAGTGGAATTCGCAGAGACATTCAGGTAAAAGACAGAAATGCTTTTATTATTGGAAGAAGTGGGGTTTTGGATAGATTAGATAGACTGATCTTCGTAGCGCCACTATATTACTACATCCTAAAGACTTTTGAATATTACTCAATCTAAGGCAATTACTTTGGAAGAAAATAAAAACAATAAAAAACAATGGGATTACGATAACGCGCAATGGACGCAACTTCCAAAGCATATGTCCCATCTACCACTCATCGAAAAAGACATTAGCTTAATGAGTCGAACACTTAGAAGTGTATGGGCTTTCTTTTTAAAGGCTATGTTTTTCCGTTTTTACCAGCGCTTAAAAGTTCATGGGGACCTTGCCAAAGTCGCCAAAGAACACCCTAAATTATTGGTAATATCCAATCACACCAGCCACTTAGATGCCGTTTCTATTGCAGCTGCGGTTCCTTATTTTCAATGGTTCTCACTCTACTCAGCGGCTGCCAAAGACTATTTCTTTTCCAACCCATGGAAGAGCTTTTTCTCCAAACATTTTATTGGTGCTATTCCAATTGATCGCGGCGGAAAAAAAGGAGAAGCCATCAAACTCTGTCTTGATATGTTAAATACCTTAGAGAAAATTTGGTTGGTGATCTTCCCAGAAGGAACTCGCTCTAAAGATGGTAAAATTAAACCTTTCAAAAGAGGAGTCAGTCTCTTTGCTCAAAAATCAAATACCTCTATTTTATTTCTTTATATTGATGGCGCACACCGATTGTTTCCTAAAGGGGCTTGGATGCCAAGGCCAGGTGTATTGAAAATGTATGTTGGACCTGTACACCCACCAGCGCCTATCGAGGAAGTAAACCTTGCCTATAAAGCCTGGGTAGAAAGTTTTCGAGATGGTGTATTCAGTGAAGACCCAATCCCAACTGGAAAAAAAGGTCAGAAAAATTAATGCTTAGTTTCAAATAGCAAAATGTATTCACAATGGCTGCTATGAGGAAATTGATCAAGAAGGTTTACCTTTGTAATTCGGTAACCCATATCTTGAATTTTCTTTGAGTCCTCAGCCAAACTTTCAAGAAAACAGCTTATATAGAGCAAACGATCAGGTAATTCTTCTTCGGCCAAGTCCTCAAAGACTTCCAATCCCGAACGAAGTCCACTTCTAGGCGGGTCGACCACCAAGAGATCTACTTCTTTTAAAAGTTGATTCAATTCTTCAGATTTTTTATGTGCGTTCAACCTTTTAAACTGCAATTTCTCTTTCGCAAAAAAACTCTTCCTAGACTCTTCTGCATTCATCATGCAGTTTTTGTCCAGCTCCGTACTAATGCAATCAAAACCTAAGGAAGCCAAGAGAAAACTTAAGTTCCCCGAACCGCTACATAACTCTAGAGCTTTCTGGTTTTTTCCTTCTCCTAAGAAAGAACAAATAATTTCACTCATCTTTGCATTGGTTTTGTAACCGGGTTGAGAAAAACTACCAATATTCATTTTTAAATTCTGCCACTGTCCATCGGCTAAACGAGTTTTAAACCAATCACTTGCTTGGGAGTCTCCTAATTTTAAAACTCCATCTTTTTCAATCAATCTCTTTCTTCTTTGACCAATTTCGATGAACTCAGTTTTTTCCATGAGTCCTCGTAACCATTTTTCTTCATCCAAAAGATTTTTAATCTCTATATTGGCAAGATCAAGCCAAACCCCTTTCTCGGAATTTGCCCCAATCCTTAGACGCACAGACATTTTTTCAACTTTAGGAAGGTCTTCTCGAAACTCTAGAAACCACTTTTCAAGATCTTCTGACATCTGTGGGCAGTTTTTAATATCCAGAATTTCACTTCTATCTTTCGTAAAAAAACCAAATTTAAATTCATCGTTTTCAAAACGTAAAGATAAGTCAGCACGATCCCTCGTTCTTCCTTCCGCAAACTCTGTAAAAGTAATTTCACTTGGAAGTTGAACATCCGAAGAAGAGAACTTGTTCATGAAAGTCTCTCGTTTCTCAGAAACCTGGTCCTCGTAACTTAATTCAATTTTATCACATGCACCGCAACGTCCGGCGTACCTACAATTCAAAGCAAGTTCTCCCTATACCAAGTGAAGATTCAAAAACAAAAACCCAACAAAATTAAAGAACAAATCCCTGGTCAAAAGCTACCGAAGACAGCCTTATAAAAAGAAGGGCTTTTGTTTAGTTCTTTTATTTCAATAACTTACAGATAACATTTATCTCAATTTTTACCTAGACCTTTTGCTTAATTTCACTCCCCCTAGATTCATTACATGGCTTTTATTTTGACTGAATTGTCCAGTTTTGTTAATTTTATATTAAGATTAAAATGTTAGTAATTTCAGTGGCTTAAAGAGCTCAACCGAAGAAAGGCAAAAGATGAGCAAACTCGAGAGAAGAAAACAGTTAGGCAAATGGTTAAAAGAAATGAGAGAAAGATCTGCTCTTACACAGTCCGATCTAGCCAAATCACTGGGATACGATAACGCACAAATTATTTCTAATATCGAAAGAGGCGTTTCTGCCATTCCACAAAAAAGAATTCGTGATTTCGCCACTCACTTAAAGTGCGACCCAATGGAGTTGGACTTTCGCGTTTTAAGTTCTAGCGTTCGTGATTCTGGTGCTTCTGAAGCCTCTGATCTGGCACTTAAGTATTTTCCACTAATCAATGCGATTGATAAAGCCGGCGACAACAAAAGGTCTGAAATTTCAGAGTTTATTAGTAGAACTTTAGACATCCCTGTAGATAAAGTTTTACCAAGCGATCAATAAAAAACATTAAATACATGTAAAATCAAAACCGTGAATTCCCCCTCACGGTTTTTTTATATTTAAAAAGCAATAGAGCCAGGTTTTAGTTTCACACTACTTCTTTAAAATCACTATGCTAAAATTCCATCCTAAAAGAGTACTGCTATATTATTTACTCATCTCCCGGATAAAAAAAAGCTCAACCAGCTGGTTGAGCTTTTTAAGCTTGTAATGAGCATCTTTATAAAATCATGAAAAGTCTTTCATCAAATTTTTTAACTTTTCATTCGATGGCTTTATACTAGCTAGATCCAGTTTACGAATCGGTGTCTCGGTGATATTTAATTTATCGCCAAGAGACTGGTTCTTTTCATTGATGTATAATAAGCCAGTTAAAAGCTCCTGACTTTGTGTACTCGTTTCTAAAAGTCTCATTGCCGCAAATTTATCGTTCACATTATGGGCTCGTGAATCCAGTTTTCTCAAATAAATTTGTGTACCATCAGGCAAGTCTACCATTTGCAACTCCCCTTCCTCATAGTCCACTTTAATTTCATCCTGAGTTTCAATCACACCAAGCTCTTGTAGGTTCACTTTATGATCTTTAACAGCAACAAAACTCTTACTGCTTTGCTCATGATTGTTAAAGGTAATACAAGGGGAAATAACATCAATAAAAGCCGTTCCATTGTGATGAATCGCCGCTTGAATTAAAGGTACTAACTGTTTGGCATCTCCAGAAAAACTCCTAGCAACAAAGCCACAGCCTAATTGAAGTGCCATTGCACATAGATCTACTTCTTGAAAAGGGTTTACTGCCCCAGTTTTTAAAACAGCTTCCATTTCCGCTGTGGCGGAAAACTGACCTTTAGTTAAACCATAAACACCGTTATTGTAACAAAGGTAAACCATTGGAACATTTCTTCGAATCAAATGTGCGAATCCACCAAAACCAATACTAGCTGTATCTCCATCTCCTGAGATGCCAATTAGTTTTAAATCTTTATTGGCACTATATACTCCTGTAGCCAATGGACCAAGACGTCCATGCAGAGAATTAAAACCATGTGACTTACTCATAAAGTACGCTGGTGTCTTACTTGAACAACCAATCCCAGAGAGCTTAGCAATATCAAAAGGATTTACGTTCGCTTGAAAATATGCTGTTTGAATATGGTTCGTAATACTATCATGTCCACAACCAGTACAAAGAGTAGATTTTCCACCTTTGTAAGCTGCTTTTTCTAACCCAATCGCGTTTTCTTTAGCCATTAAAGCACCTCACTGATTTTTTCCGCAATCTGTTTCGCACGCACTGGAAGACCATCAAAGCTTAAAACAGATTTAATCTTTCCAGCAAACTGTGGATACTCATTAATTAAAAACTCTTTCATTTGAGCATCTCTATTTTGATCAATCACTACAATCTCATCGTGCTCTGCTAAAAACACACCAACTTCTTGATGAAACGGCAAAGCTCTAACACGGAGGTAATCGGCAAAGCAGGCTTTTTTTGCTAAAATAGATAATGTCTCGTCCACCGCTTGATCGGTTGAACCATAGGCAATGATTCCCAAGCCAGTGTTATTTTCCGTTTTCTTAATGATTGGCTTAGGCAAAAATTCTAAGCTCTGCTTTTCTTTTCGCTTTAAACGAAGCATTAAGTCTTCGTACTTTTCACTACTCTCGGTGTACTTTGAAGTTTCATCATGCCCAGTTCCTCGCGTGAAAAAAGCCGCTTTATCATCATGAGTTCCAGGTAAAGTTCTATAAGGAACACCATCACCATCTACATCTTTGTAACGAGCGAAGCTATCCATATTTTTTAAATCGTCTGCGCTTAAAACCTTACCTCTATGGATAGGTCCCAGATCGATGCTACTTAAATCTTGGGTCATCCATAAATTCATTCCAATATCTAAGTCACTCAAAACGGCGACAAAACTCTGCATCTGCTCAGCAACATCTAAGGCTAATTTTCCAAAGTAAAAACACTCTTCTGGAGAAGACGGAAGTAGAACTGGATGCTTTCCATCTCCATGGCCCATTGTATGCGCAATTCGCAAGTCCCCTTGCTGGGTTCTAGTTGGTAAACCCGTAGATGGACCCGTTCGTTGAATGTCCCAGATTACGCTAGGTACTTCTGCAAAATAACTTAAGCCAACAAACTCACTCATCAGACTCATACCTGGGCCAGAGGTTGCTGTCATCGCACGAGCACCTGCCCATGAAGCTCCAATAACCATACCAATACTTGAAAGTTCATCTTCCGCTTGAACCACAGCAAAGTTTTTCTTGCCATTTTCATCTAATAAAAATTGGTTCGCGTAATTTTCAAATTCTTCCATCAAGGAGCTACTAGGTGTAATTGGATACCAAGAGGCAAAACCGCAGCCACCCCAAACCGCTCCAAGAGCTCCCGCTGTATTTCCATCGATCAAAACTGTGTTTGCGATTGCATTTTTCTTTTCAAATTGGATGTAAAACTCTTTACTAAAGTTCTCTTCAGCGTATTTAAAACCAACTTCGATTGCCTGTTGGTTAATCTCCACCACTGATTTTTTACTCTTAAAAAAGTCTTCCACAACAGAGAAAATAACTTCTTTATCCATACCGGTAATTTGCGCTAAGACACCAACATATACCATATTGGTAAGAAGCTTTCTTAATTTAATTGAGTCTGTAACATCTTTTACCAATTCCTTAAATGGAACCGCAAACTGAACGTGTTCATCATTCAACAAAATTTCGTCAAATCGCAGATCAGAGTTGTAAATAAAAAGTCCACCTGCTTTCAACGAATCTACGTCTTGAGAGATTGAATCTTTATTCATAGCTACAACTATATCGACATCATCAGAGAAAGATGTATATCCTGATTCATTGGCTCGAATTTGAAACCAAGTTGGTAGACCAAAAATATTTGATGGGAACAGGTTTTTTCCTGACACAGGAATACCCATTCGGAATAGAGATTTTATAATGATTGTATTGGATGACTGAGAACCAGTACCGTTTACAGTCCCGATACGAATGTTTGCTTTATTAGTTAATTTTTCCATATTTTCCTCAGGCGCAAAATATATCGCATATTCTATTTTATGACTAGCGATAGAAGTACAAACTACTAAGAAAATTACCCCCCTTTCCTAGCCTGAACCAGCAAGATAGACTCAAATTTAATCGAAAAACCCCATAAATTTGAAAGATTCAAAATTTAGTCCTTCAAGGCCCTAATTAAGTTGATTACAGAATAAATTAATCTTTGAGGAAAACTTCTAAAACGATTTCTTAATTTATGGGCACCAGCTGCTATTGCTATTGCTATTGCTATTGCTATTGCTATTGCTATTGCTATATTTTTAGGATTTCTTAAAGAAAAACAAGCTTAAAATACTCAAAAAAACCTATACAGCATGTAGTCTAGCTAGTATTTTTTTCCAAATACTCGAGTTTAAAAAGCACTTCATTTTCGTAATTTTATTGGCTTTTCCGGAGAAAGGGAGAAAAATGAAAACAGCCTCTCTAGCACTTTTTATTTTCTTAGAAATATTGATTTTTTCTCCTGCTATGAGCTTTCCTGTTTATATTCCAGAACACGATGTTTTAAGTTTAAATAATAATGCCAATGAAGAACTCGACCCATCCAACATTAGGCTTTTCAGCTGGAATATCTATAAAGGTAAAAACAAAGGCTTTAGGCCAAGCTTTTTTAAATTTGCAAATAATCCAGGAATCTACTTGTTCCAGGAATATTATAGTGGGAACAATATAAACTCGTATATTCAGTCTCTAGAAAACAAACACAGCGTCATAGCTTTAAGTTACGGCATTAGTCTTTGGGGGGAAACTGGAGTCACCACCATATCATCTACAAAACAAAGCAAGGTCAAAACTCTGAGAACCAATGCTACCGAAGATTTCACTCTCTCCACCTATAAAACTAGCCTATTTAGCTGGTACAATTTAAAAAATTCCAATGACAAACTTTTGGTTGTTAACATCCACTTTCTTGTGAGTGTGGACAATAGAACCTATTCTAATGAACTAAACAGGATTGAAAAACAAATTAACAAACATTCAGGCCCGTTAATTTTAGCGGGAGATTTCAATGACTGGCCAAAAAGAAAAAGAATTTTACAAAACTGGCTAAACCGAAATAAGCTTCATCGAGTAAGCTTTTCTCCTGATCACAGAACAAGCTATGACGGTAACCGCATCGACCATATTTTCTATAGAAACTTAAAGTTAAAAGAATCATGGTCCACCAAAACAAAAGCATCAGATCACAACCCCGTAGCAGCCCTTTTTTCCATTTAATAGGAAAACAATGCCGGAAGCGGCCTACTCTGACTGCAAAAAGAAAAAAGCTAGTCCCCTTATTTGCGGATAGGCTTTAGTAAATATTTGAAAACATTTTTTTAAAATAAAGATGTCCGAGTTTTAATTTCCCTTTTACTAAAAACAGAAAACAGTTTCATTGCTTTAACCCTAGTTCTTCCGCAATTAAAGAGGCAAGTTTGAAAGGGCTATAAACAAAGTCAAAAATCAGGGAATATATTTTTCGCTGTGGCTTTGGAAAAAAGCTAACGTAATCAAAAAAATATTAATTACTAATTGGGTTGGTGTAGCGATAGATTTGGGGGGGGGATTTAAGCAAACAAATTATTTCTTAGCCATGCGTCTATCCAGTCGCAATTAATACGGCCTGGATAAAAAAATATAAAGAACTCATGTGATTTAAAATCCAATTTTCTACATTCTATATTCTAC
>CEQY01095900.1_pt1 | contig 36773 bp, 35 predicted proteins | sample 361391 | NCBI WGS metagenome assembly CEQY01 (sample SAMEA2621075, study PRJEB7988) | marine metagenome | isolation source: saline water (ENVO:00002010), including | reverse complement strand
CCTTTGGTGAGAGCGCTGTGGGAGCTTTAATGTTTTTAATCAGTGTGAATTCTTGCCATATCAGTGGAGTGGCGTTGGATGGAGTTGTGATGCCCCACTTATATTCTTCAGGCTTTAAATTAATACTCTCATCGGGTGAAATTTTAAAAAGACTATCTCGTCTTTTGATATGTATTGCTTCGACAGTTTGATCAGAATCATAAGAAAATGTGAGTGATTCCCCTTGTTCTAGCACCACTACACCTTGAGGAGCGAGTAAAGTAAATTGACTACTTTCAACGGTGGTATTTTGAGGAGTTATGAATGTGCTCATGCCTTTGGTTAAGTTTATTTTTTCTTGGGGCGTTTTGAGTTCAACTTGACCTTTCTCAACTTTAAAAAAGCTCCTTTTAAATTTTTTTTCAATCTGGACTGTTGAATTTTTTTTGGCAGAAAGCTCATAGGTTGTATTGTCTATGATTAACTTTAAGGGCTTTTGACCTTCGTTTACTTTTATGGCCACTTTTCCTTCTTTTAGGTCTATCTCTTGTGCTGTTTTAACTCTCACTAAGGATTGGCTTTGTATGGTTATTTCTTGACCTTGGTCCAAACTAATATTGGCTTCGGAGTTGAGGTGGGTAAAAATGGCGTCGTTATTGATCAGCGGATTTTTTTCTTCACTTGATATAAACTTCCAAGCAATTTCATTGGGATGCTTGAGTTGAACAATATTTTTCCGCTCTAGCACTGAGCCGATGATATTTTCAAGTTGAATACGACTATTTTGGTCGGTGTTTAGCTTTTGATAGCAAACAGCAAAAAGTACTAAGGCAAATAGTATGAGAATGCTATTGAAAATTTTTGTTAAGTGATGAGTTCTCATGTTTAATAGTACTAATATTTTAATTTTAAATTACTAAGCTGTCATGGATTATAAATTAAGGAAAATTCTCCTCCCTATTAATATAAAGCTCTCATTGATCGTTCTCTTGGTCACGGGTGTCGCACTTGGCATTTATGTCTACTTAGCGATTCAAATGTTTAAAACAGACAAAATTGCTTACGTATTTGAGTCTGTGGAAGATCAATCTAACCAAGTTTCACTGAATTTAGAGAATTATTTAAAAAATATCATGCTCACTCATGATTTATTACCTGAAGTCACCAATGTGAGCACTCTTCAAAGTAAAGTTTTCAACGCTCATCCAGAAATTCAAGGGTTTTATGAGTATGTAAACGGTAATCTACAGAAAAAAATATCTCGTACAAACAAAGTGAATGAAGACTTTATCACTTCTATTCAATCAAAAATAAGTGCGAATGATTTTTATTTTGATACTGATAAAGCTCTCATTGTTCATAGAAAGACCAAGGGCGGTCAAATAACTTATCTGGTCTTAGATTCAACTCATTTAATGAACTTGATTCCTGAGTCAAAATTATATGAGTACCATTTAAAAATTGGATCTCATTTTCTGACTCAAGAAAATAAACTATTTAAAAATGAGGATTTATCTTCTTTTTATTTTCAGACAAGAGTCATTGGTAAGTTCATAGTGAATATCACTCCTCTTTTAGACAAAAAACTCATCTTTATGACCAGTATTCCTGAAAAAATTGCACTTAATGCGGCCACTCAATTAAAAGAGCGAAGTTATTATTTTGGTGGGCTCGTAGCCGGAAGTATTATTTTAGTGATTATTTTAATATCAGGACTTTTTACGAGACCAATAAAAAAATTGTATAATGCAAGTCTTGCCCTTGCGAATAAAGAGTTCTCCCATCGCGTACAACTCAAAGAAAGAGATGAAATCGGTGTCTTAGGGGATTCCTTTAATTTTATGGCTTCTGAAATTGAAAATTACTTAGAAGAGATGAAAGAAAAATCCAGACTTGAAAATGAGCTGAAAACAGCCCATCTTGTTCAGCGCTCGTTTTTTCCCACCCAAAATATTCAAAGTCACACTCTTGAACTCGATGCTTACTATCAATCAGCGACCGAATGTGGCGGTGATTGGTGGGGCTATTTAAGGTTTGAACAATCTGAAGTCATCATTATCGTCGATGTGACGGGACATGGAACAGCAGCAGCTCTCTTAACAGCCGTCATTCATAATAGTCTCACTGCAATCAAAAAACTGAGCGAAACTGATCATCGTTATAAAACTCATCCTGAACTCATTATGAGTTTTTTAAATGAATCTTTTTGTGGTGTTAATATTAACCTCAATGCAACGGCATTTGTGGCCATTATCGATAAGGATTCGATACATTATGCGAATGCTTCTCATAATCCTCCTTATCTCATCTCTTTCAACCCTCATAACGAATATGCGAAAAGAGATTTCTTTCCCCTGATGGATGTTCAAGACGAAAGATTGGGAGAAAGTTTTAAAACTCATTATCAAGTAGGTAAGCATAAGTTTAAGCAGGGTGATCAACTCATTCTTTATACTGATGGAATTTTAGAAGCAAAAAATAATTTGGGTAAAGCTTATGGATCAAGAAACTTTATTCGTGATTTAATTCCAAGTTTATCGGAGAACAAAAACACTGTTCAGCAAGCTGTTGAGAAGTTTTATTCTTTTTTGGGCGGCACTCTACCCGACGATGATATTACTCTTCTCAAAATAAGGAAAAGAATCTTAAAACTCTACCTGCATAATATTAAAGATTCTATTGAAGTGAATCAAAAAATTGAGAGGATGGGGTTAGAAATAACTGAAGATATTCGTGAGGCAAATATTGTTCTGTACAGTGATACATTTAAAAATATGTTTTTAGAATTAGGCGAAGTAAAACACATCAATCATTTTATTGGAATAAAAGACTTTTTGAAAAATGAAAATATTTTATCCCATCAAGAGATAGAATCTCTTGCCCATTTTAAGTTAAAGTTTACAGATGATAGTGTGACACAAGTGACCCATAAAATTAATTCAATGCTAAATGATGCGATGGACGCTGATACGTTTGTCGATTTCAAAAGGTTTTTACAACTTATATGTATTGAACTCGTTCAGAATGCTCTGATTTTTGGAAAATCCCAACAAGAAACGAAAGAGATTGAATTAGATTTTATAAAAGGGAAAGACAATTACTCGGTTACTGTAAGAGATGGATATGGCGAATTAGATCAAGAGAAACTTCTGAGCAGTATTGGCCGAGCCCTACTAGAGAAGAATTATGAAAATAAAAAGACCGGTGCAGGATTAGGTTTATCCATGGTTTTAAGCGCTTCTGATGAGATTGTGATAAAAAGAAAAGAAGGTGAATTTACAGAGATTCGTAGTATAATTAACAAGTATAAACGACTAAAAGAATATAAAAGTAAGAAAACAAGTTTGCATTATGTGGAGTATTAAGTGGATTCAAGCTTAGAAATTGTAATGATTGAACAAAATGACCAGGTAACCTATAAACTTTCTGGCCAAATTGATGAAGATGCTGATTTGGATAAAATGCTAAGTGGTGCAGCTCAGTCAAGAATTGTTTTTGACTTGGCTGATGTTACAATGATCAACTCATGTGGTATTAGAGATTGGATAGAGTTTCAGAAAAAAATCAACCAAGAGACCAAGATTATCTATGAAAATTGTCCACAGGTGATTATAGAGCAAATGAATATTATTAAAGGTTTTATTAGGGAAGGCGGAGAGATTTCTTCTTTTTATGCACCTTATTATAATCCAGCGACTGATGAGGAGATAAAAATCTTACTTACTCCAGAAGAAGTTATTGAGGGAAAGGCTCCTGAAAAAAAAGATGAGCAAGGTCGCATGTTGGAGTTTGATGAAATTGAATTACAATACTTTAACTTTTTAAAGAAATAATTATGGATTTAAGTTTCTTCGACCAAATTCTTACTCCGGTTATAGCTATCGATAAAGCAGGGAAGCCATATTATTTCAATTTTATATGTTCAACTTTTTTCCAGCTTCCACCTCGAAAATTACAAAAATGTGAGTCTTTTGAAGATTTAATACTCAGTTCTAAGCTTGATATACAAAAGTATATTGAAGAGGTTGAAGACAAAAAAACATATTCATTAACACCTGAAACAAAATTTCAAACTCCTGGTGGAGATATATATAATTGTGTTTTTAAATTTTTTCCCTTGGGTGAATATATTATTATTAATATTCTCGATTTCTCTATTGAGAAACGGCTTCATGAGAAATATAAAGAACAAATCATTGAACTACGAGAAACTCATGAACAAATTCTAAAAGCGGATAAACTTACTGCCCTGGGTGAAATTATTGCAGGTATAGGACATGAGATTAGCACTCCCTTGATGATCATGAATAACCGTTTGGAAAATTTGGAGAATTATCTAGGGATTGGCGATTTTACAAGTAGCCAGGTTGCTGTAGAAAGCTTGCGTAAAGAATATAACAGAGTGGTAAAAATCTTCTCTGGAATGAAATCAATTGTTAAAAATCAAGAAGATCTTTTTGAAATCGTCGACCTCAATCAAGTTGCACAAGAAACAATTGAGTTCTTCAATGGACTAGACTCCTGCAAAGGAATTGAGCTCAAGAAAACAGTTGATGATGAAAATTTGTGGGTGATGGCCAATAAAATAAAGCTAGAGCAAGTTGTGATCAATCTCATCAAAAATGCGATCGACTCATTAAGAGATTCAAATACACCTCAACCCAAAATTACCATATCGCTTACCTCTAAAAAAGAGCTTCAGCTCAACCAAGTTGATGTTATTGATAATGGGCCTGGGGTGGCATCTGAACATAAAAGTAAAATTTTCGATATGTTTTACACCTCTAAAGATATTGGAGCTGGGACTGGGCTTGGATTAGCTATTTCAAAAAAGATCATTGAGAGTTTTTCAGGAAATATAGATCTCGTCGAAACGAAAACGGGCTGTCAATTTAGTATTGAAATTCCCACGGTTGAGCTAGGCAGTTTCACTTTGACAAACAAATATTTGAGTGGAACTGAAGATAGAGAGGGACCCAAAATATTGTTTTATGGTAAAGATATCGATCATCTCAATGAAATATATGCAAGCCTTGCTTCAACTCATCATGTTCTAATATTTTCTGCTGATGAGAGTCGTTTGTCTGAGACTTTAAACTTTTTACTTGTAGACTGTATCGTGCTTATAGATAAATGTAATCATAATGGTCTGGATGATTTTGAAATTCTTGATATCTCTGAAAAAGATGATGAAACTCAACTGAAAATACTGGAGCATAAATTTGGCTCCTAAAAAACAATTCGATATTTTGATTCTTGAGGATGAGCAAGAAATTGCACAGATTATGAAAACTTATTTGAAGCTTTTTCCTCCCTTTCATAGAATTGTGTATGCAGAGAATGGGCTGCAAGCAGCTCAAAAAGTCTCTAACCAGAGCTTTGATTTAATCATTACCGATATTCAGCTTAATAAACAAAGCGCCCTCAGTTTTATAGAGAGATTGCGTAAACAACCTAGGTTCTATAATCAAAAAATCATGGTGGTCTCTGGATGTCTCACTCAAGAAATAACCTTGAAGTTAATGCGATTAGGAATTCGCTATATTCTCGTCAAGCCCTTTACAGCGAGGCAATTGCTTATCAATGCAATCAGTTGTCTTGGTATCGAAAAGAAACCTGAGAATCTTGTGGATAATATCATCGTGAAAGTAAAAGGACGTTTTAGTGACGAGAAGGATCGTTTTGAGAATGCTGTTCCAGACGATAAGCTTTCGGACATGATCAAGAATTCAAAAGGAGAAAAGTAATATGGAGTTTAAAGAATATTTATCTGCAAAAGATAAGGAAATTCTTTTTGATGAACCTCATACTTGCTATTTGTATTCAGAGCATTACCAGATCTTAATTTTAAAATATTTAGAATTAGAAGAAGATAGTTTTGAAGATAGATTTTTACGATTTATTTTCTTTAATAATGCTATTTTTGTATTAAATGAAGCCAATGATTTAGAGCGCCTCCATTCATATGAAGAGATATTCGAAATGTTTTTTGTTAAGGTAGAGCTTTTAGAAGATTATTTGATGGAACAAGCAAGACAGCTCGAAGTTCTTGAGGATAAACTATATGAAAGACGTGTTCCTCGAGCTTTTATGGATATTTGGTTTTACTACAAAAAAGATATCTCGAAAATTGAAAGGGCTCTTTCTAGAAACTTACAAGTCTGCCAAGATCTATTACAATCAAATATTTTTGATGGAGATGAAGAAAGACTCATTCGGCCAGTCTCTCATTTTTTAAGTTTACTGAGCCGTAACTCTCAACATCATATTCAAAAACTTGATAGCTTACACCATTATTATAACTCGATTAAAGGTGATCGAATGAATAGTAGTTTGTACCTTCTGGCCATTATTTCTGGTGTGTTTCTTCCCTTAAATCTTATCGTTGGATTTTTTGGGATGAATTCAAACAATATGTTTCTCAGTCAACATCAAAATGGTACTGAAATCATACTTTACTCAATCATTGTAGTATTTTTTACTTTGATGCTAGGTCTTCCTCTGCTTAAATTTATTGATCAATGGATCTTAAGAAGATTTTTGGGTCGTTATACTTTTTATGCAAGTCTATCTAAGAAGCTTGATGATATCTCTGATAAATTTTCAGTAAAATAATTGTGAGTTCTTTTAGGAATCAAAGCGAATAAACTGATCAATCAGTTTATTGCCGGAAGATTTAATTTTCAGTGCGAGCTGTTTATCGGAAATATTCAGCTTGTTCTCGATGTATTTTAATGAACTTTCTGGGTGGCCTTGAATAGTCCAAAGTTGGTGACGCTTATGTTTGAGAACCTCAAAGGGTGATTGATCGGTATGAGCAATGATTTCAAATTCTTTGGGGATTTTCTTGACCACTTGCTGGTGAGCGTAGGGCATCGGAAAATGGGAACCAAAGTCATGCCCCCAAATCTTCTGTTGGAAATGAACATCACGAACCAGTTCAAAATTTTCTTGGCTTTGATTAATATAATCTATGTCTCCTCCATAATGATGAACAAAAAGCTGATGTCCAAAACAAATGCCAAGGGTAGGAGTGTTGTTTTGAATATGTGGGAGTAAAAATTGTAAAAGTTCTTTATGCCAAGGCTCATTATCCGTGACATGGGAGGCAGAACCTAAGACGATGACTTTTTCAACTTTGGGTAAATCATAAAGAGAGGCCATGCCAAATCTTGCGGGTTGGTGATAAGTAGCCACTAAATTGTTCCTCAATATGATTTCATTCACGCAGTGATTGATGGGCTCGTTTATAAAATTATCAATGAAGGCGACTGTTTTCATGGCCATATCATATCATCATTGCTCTTTAGGGAAAATGTGTAGAAATCTACATAATTCGCCGCATTAAATTGAATGACTTTTAATCCTACAAATGCTAGATTTTATTCTTTTTTAACGAGAATAGTACTATGTTTTAGGATGTTGAAATGAGTGAGAAAAAAGGTGGTGAAGAAAGCTTGTTTTGGGTTGGAATTGGCGCTTCCGCTGGAGGGCTGGAGTCAATTCAAGAACTTTGTCAAAATCTCCCCAACAACTCCAATGTGGTTTACATTATTGCCCAGCATCTTTCACCTAAACACAAAAGCATGTTACCAGACCTCATCCAACGCAATGTTGATTTAAAAGTCATGACTATAAAAGATGGTATTGAACCTAGACCTAACACCATCTATATCACTCCCCCTCAAAAAGACGTTCAAATTGAAGATGGAAAGATTAGATTGATTCACTCTAATGAAGAACATATCCCAAAACCAAGTATTAATCAGCTCTTTGTTTCTCTGGCCAATGCCAAAAAAGAGCAGGCAATTGGTGTGATTCTCTCTGGAACGGGATCTGATGGTGCCATCGGTATTAAAGAAATAAGAGGTCTTGGAGGGATAACTCTCGCCCAAGATCCTGAATCTGCTAAATATGATGGAATGCCGTGTTCGGCAATTGATACGGAATGCGTTGATCATATTCTTACTCCTAAAGAGATGGGGAAACTCATCACTCGCTTAGGAACAGAACTTCCAGAGAGTGAAAAAAAAGATATGGGCATTGAGCAAAATGATAGTTTTGCTGATCTCATGGATTTTATTCAATCGAAAACGGGAATTAATTTTAAGCATTATAAAAAAGGGACTCTTCAAAGAAGAATTCAAAGAAGAATGATTGCGGTGGGGACTCAAGAGTTCAGTGATTATGCTAGTTATGTGAAGAAAAATGATAGTGAAGTCTATTTGCTTTACAAAGATATCCTTATTTCTGTTACTAATTTTTTTCGAGATAAAAAACACTTCGAAAGCTTAAAGACAACGATCCAAGAAGTGGTTGATTCTAAAAAAAGTCAATCCCATATAAGAGTTTGGAGTGTGGGCTGCGCTACCGGGGAAGAACCTTATAGTATAGGAATTTTATTTGCTGAAGCCTTTGGAGGCGTTGAGAAATTAGCGGAGAAGAATCTGCAAATTTTTGCAACAGATGTAGATCAAGAGGCTTTGGATGTGGCCAGACGGGGGCTTTATAATAAAGCGACAATGTTAGATGTTCCAGAGGAGTATATTAGCAAATATTTTGTGAAAAAAGGTGAGAGCTATGAGGTGATCAAGCCACTTAGAGATGTGGTGCTTTTTGCCAGTCATAATGTGATTGATGATCCACCTTTTTTGAGAATGAACTTAATTGCCTGCCGAAACTTACTCATTTATTTTGAACAGGACCTACAAAAGAAAATTTATAATATTTTTCATTACGCACTTCAAGGAAAAGGTTATCTGTTTTTAGGAAAATCAGAGTCAACGGTTCAGTTAAACCAGTTGTTTCGCCCAAGTGAATCCAAGATGAAGATCTATCAAAAAAGGTCTGGAGTACAAAATTTACTCAATCATAGTTTTGGGCGCCAGTATACGGGAAGCCGCTTCCAACAAAAAGTAAAGTCTAGAGAGAGAGATCAAGAAAATGCTGTACGGGCTTATGAGTCTCTTGTCACCCATTTAGGAAAAGCGAGTTTGGTGGTTGATGAGAACTTAAATATTGAACGAGTTTTTGGTGATGCCACGCCTTTTTTAAAAATTGCTGACCTCAAGCCCATGTGGAATTTAGGTGAAATTGTTAATGAGGCTCATCAACACGAAATTAAAGCCCTCGCTTTTAAGTCGTTAAGAACCAATACCGTGGTACAAGGCCAGCCTAGAAAAATTAAAATTGATGGCAAGGTGACTCTTAACCGAGTCAAGATTTACCCACTGCAGGCGGAAGATTCTGTGGAGAAATTTCTCCTCGTCGTATTTGAAACAGTGGAAGAGAAAGAATCTATTTCAGAGCGAAAAGATGGGGAGACTTCTGCTCAAGAAATTAAAGCACTAGAAGACGAACTTGCTGCTGCAAGAGAGCATTTGCAAACGGTGATTGAAGAGTTGGAAACTTCCAATGAAGAACTACAATCAACCAATGAAGAACTTCAATCCTCTAATGAAGAGTTACAGTCATCAAATGAAGAGTTGGAAACAACAAATGAAGAGATGCAATCCACCAATGAAGAGCTGCTTACGGTAAATGAAGAGCTCAATACTAAAACCAATGAGCTCGAGAGAACATCCAATGAGCTTACAAATATTAAGAACTCCTTGGAGTTTCCTCTCGTTGTTTTAAACCATAAAGATGAAATTATTCGGGCGAATAAGAAAGCTGAGAAGTTTTTTAATGAATCCATCAAAGGTAAAATCTTTGAAAATGTCTTACCCAAGCAATTAAGAAAGTTTGATATTTTAGATAAAATAGAAAAAGTAAAACAAGAAGGGATATCAGAAAAGCTGCAACTAGAAATGGATAAGTCCTATTACTGGCTTCATATCACGCCTTTTAGAACCATGAAACACACGGTGAAGGGTGTGATTTTAAGTTTTATCAACAATACTGATTTTATGATGCAACAAAAGCTTCTCGACTCTAGTCGAAAAAAAGCTCAAGCAGCTAATGTGGCAAAAGCAGACTTTTTGGCCAATATGAGTCATGAAATTAGAACACCCCTCAATGCCATATGCTGTATACCTGAAATGCTAGAGACTTCTTTTGATGACCCCGCTATGAGAGAAGAGCTCATTTCTATTCTCAAAAATAGCTCGAATAATCTCAAAGAATTGGTAGATGATATTTTAGACTTCTCTAAGTTAGAGGCAGGCCAAGTCAAGCTTGAGCACGCGACATTTAATCTACGGGACTTAGTGACAGAGCTTTTAAATACCTATTCTGTTCAGGCTTCGGAGAAAAATATTTCCCTTTCCACTCAAATCACCAAAAAAACACCGGAGTATTTTATTGGTGATTCACTGCGATTAAAACAGGTGATCTCAAATCTCATCTCTAATGCCATAAAATTTACCGAAGACGGAGAAGTTTTTATTAATGTGTTTGGGGAGCATGATGAGGATGACCATAAAAACTTTAAGCTTGTTTTTCAAATTGAAGATACCGGCATTGGTATGACCAAAGAAGAGTTGCAGCTAGTCTTTGAGAAATTCTCACAAGCTCATGGCTCTATTTCAGCAAATTTTGGAGGGACTGGTCTCGGTTTATCTATCGTTAAAGAGCTGGTTGAACTTATGAGTGGATTTATTGATATTCAGAGTGAAAAAGGAGAGGGAACGACTTTTATTCTAAAAATACCCCTACAAATTGCTTCTAAAAAAGGTATTGAGCAATTAGATAAAAAGAAGAAGCTTAATAAAATTTTTGATGATGAGAAAGAAGCTGAAAAAAAACCAGTCCTCGTCGTAGAAGATAATGATGCTAATTTATTTGTCATAACGACTTATTTAAAAAAACTAGGATGTCATTACCAAGTTGCGAAGTCAGGGAAAGAAGGGTTGAGCAAAGTCAAAAAACAAGATTTTCCTCTTGTCCTGTTAGATATACAAATGAATGAGATGGATGGATTTGAAGTTTTCGAAAACCTTAAGAAAATTGACGAAGCGAAAAGACCTAAAGTTATTGCGGTGACAGCACATGTTCATGAAAGTATCAGACAAAAAACAAAAGAGGTTGGGATGAATGATTTTTTAGCTAAACCAATTGAGCTTAGTAAATTGCATTCTTTACTTGAAAAATACTTACAATAGAGAGAATTATGTCTGGTATTAAACTCAAATATCCCCCGGCTTACCCTGTATTCTTTTTAGGCGGTTCCGCGGGAGCCGTGGAAGCTTTCAAAGAAATTGCCCATGCTCTGCCCAATGATTTTCCTGCTCCACTTTTCTTTATTCTTCATCGTAAGAAAGGAGGAGAAAATAAGCAGAATCTCCTTCCAGATATAATTAGAAATGTGACTGACTTAGAAGTCTGTGAACCAGAAGATGGTGAGATCGTGCGTTCGAGAAGAATCTATATCGCGCCGATAGATAAGCATCTCTATGTAGAAGATAACCGCATCTATCTCAGAGATGAGCCTGAAGAGAGTGCGTGGAGACCGTCCATCAATGTTCTCTTTAAATCAGGAGCTAAGGAATATAAGCAAAGAACTGTTTGCGTTTTACTGACTGGACTTTTGGATGATGGAGTCGATGGGCTCATCAGTTGCACTAAGCACGGTGGAGTCACGATTGCTCAGTCTCCCGAAGATGCCTACCAACCCAATCTACCCCTGAACGCAATTTTAAAAGACCATCCCAGTTATGTAGCACCTATTAAAGATATGGCCTTGTTATTATGTGAACTGGCTCAATATGAAGGAGAGGCTGAACTCACGAGGTCTATCATAGAAAAAGCGGCGCTCACCGCAAGGTTAGAGAAAAAAGCTTTAAAAGAAAAATAAAGGAGATCCTAATGCGACATCGAATTCAACTCCCCATGGAGGAATATAAAAGCCTATCTCAAAATGAGGCTTTTTTTTATTTAACCCATGACAATGGAGAGAAGGAAAAAATACTTTTCCATGATTATGCTCGCATTTATCAAACTCCAAAATTATATGAACAAATATTCTATGATCGCTTGCGGTGCAAGTCTCCCCAAGTGGTCACCGATATACTTTATAAGGCGCTGAAAACTGAAAATAAAAATTTCACAGAACTTAGAGTGCTAGATTTTGGAGCGGGAAATGGCTTGATGGGTGAAGCCCTTGATACCTATGGTGTCGCTAGATTAGTAGGAGCAGATATTGAAGCAATGGCCCGTGAAGCTGCTCATAGAGATCGAGCAGGTGTCTATGACGAATATTATGTAAGAGATTTCACTCAACTAAGTGAGAATCAAATCTCTGAGATTCAAGATTGGGGCTTTGATTGTCTGACCACTGTTGCAGCATTAGGGTTTGGAGATATTCCTGTTAAGGCGTTTCATCAGGCGATGAACCTTATCAATGAAAACGGATGGGTGGCTTTTAATATAAAAGAATCTTTTATTACTCCTAATGATCAATCTGGATTTTCAAAATATATAAGGCAGCTGATTTTGTCTGAGCATTGGGAAGTGCATTTTATTGAAAGATATAAACACAGACTTTCACTAGAGGGTGTACCTCTTTATTATTATGCTATTGTCGCACGCAAGAGATCTCATATACCTGAGAGTTTACTGCCTCAGTCTTAAGTCAGCTGATTCTCTTCAGGAAAATACTCTGCGAGATTTTCTTTGCGAACCTTTGGTCTTCTGGGGTGAGAAATTCTTTTTTGAGAATGCTCACCACCTCGTTTCCAAGAGTTCTTAAAGCTACGCAACATAGTTTTTAAATAGTTTAACACTTTCTGTAGCATACATGCCTCCTGGCTATTTATAGCATATTTGCATAAAAGATATGTGTAAATTACTACATCTAAATATGACTCTTAAAAGGGGACATAATTCACCTTTTAATTCTATATTAAGATGTATGAGAGAGCGTGAATTAGAAGATCGAGCTTTACACAATGTCCTATCAACTTTAAGTCAAAAGTACCCAGATCTTTATTATGAAAATACTAATTATATCTCAAGACTCGTCTATCAATATGTGCATGAGAGCCCAGATATTTCTCTAGAAGATCAGGAGATTCTTAACGAGCTTAAAGTTGATGATATAATGTATAAGCTGAGTTTTAAGACTGTTCATTAACTATACATGTCTCATATATTTCTATAATGTATTCCTATGAGTCATTATCAAATAAATCCCATCAGTGAATCTCAAGATAAAGCTTCAAGTTGTTCTGAAATATTGAAAATCATTCCGGCCCGTGAAAAAGACCTAGGCGGGTTTAGTGTCAGAAGAGTGTTGCCAGTAACCGGTCAACGGATGGTGGGACCTTGGATTTTTTCGATCATATGGGACCTCATCATTTTTCACCTTCAACCGGCATAAATGTAAGACCTCATCCTCATATAAACCTAGCGACCGTCACCTATACTTTTGAAGGGGAAATCTGGCATCGTGATTCAGTGGGCAGTGATAGGGTCATTACTCCAGGTGCTGTGAATCTTATGGTTGCTGGAAGTGGAATTGTTCATTCTGAAAGAACGAAGCCAAACGTCTATCAATCAGGACAAAAGCTAAATGGACTCCAGTTATGGTTGGCCTTGCCTGAAAAAGATGAGGAAGTCTCCCCAAGTTTTCACCATTATCAAGCGAACGAGATCCCAGAAGTTCAAGTGGGGGGTGTGTCAGTACGAGTTATAATGGGAGAAGCTTATGGAATCTGTTCTCCGGTTAAAACCTTTGCCCAAACTCTTTATATTGAATTAGTATTAAATAAAGATCAAAAACTTGTACTCCCGCAAATAGAGGAATATGGAGTTTATGTTGTTGAAGGCTCATTGATGATCAATGGTCAAAAAGTATCTTTCTATGAAATGGCAGTTTTAAACTCCGATAAAAAAATAGAAGTCCAAGCCTTAGAGAATAAGACAATTCTTGTGGTTATAGGGGGAGAGAAACTCTCAAAGCGTTTTATTGAATGGAATTTTGTCTCATCAGATAGAGAGCGAATTAAAAAAGCTAAGCAAGACTGGGAGCAAGGTTTGTTTCCTACAATTCCAGGTGATGAAGAGGAATATATTCCACTGCCAAAATCTTAATTAAACTCGCTCTAAAACCACATTAGCTGCTAGGCCTCCGCCTCCTGCAGAAATAAGAAGAATTTTGTCAGCAGACTTTAAATGATTGCTTTGTAATAAATGACTTAAGGCCAGACCTGTTGAAGCCCCAGCTGTGTTACCTGTCTTTTGAACTATCTCAATAACTTTCTCATTGGGAAGCTCAAGCTGCCTCGCAACTTCTCTTACTAGATGGAGATTAGCCTGATGAGGTACCACCCAATCAATATCTTCAAGTGTTAAATGAGTATTTTTTAAAATCTGTCGACTTGACTCCACCATTCCAGATACGGCTTTAACAAAAAGTTTTGGGCCACTTTTCATTTTAAGAAAGTGATCTGATGGCTCTTGGCTGAGATGAGCAGGAGTTCTACTTCCCCCGGCTTGAATGGCAATAATATCGGCGACACTGCCATCGCTATACATCTCTCCTGCTATAAATTTGAATTCAGCACTTTTTTTATTTGGACTTATGAGTGAGCAAGCAGCTCCATCACCAAATAAACTGGTGGCCGACAAATCCCTTTTACTTAAAAATTTTGAACGGATATCGGCAGCAATTAAAAGGATGTCTTTGTGTTGAGCAGTCGCAAGTTGAGCCGCAGTGATAAGACCTGTTACAAAACCGGCACAGGCCGCTCCCAAATCAAAGCAGCCGATATTTTTTAACTGGGCTTTATCCTGGATAATGGGGCTCACAGGAGGGGAGGGATAGTCCCCTGAAATAGTGGCTACAATAAGTTGAGATAAAGTGTTTGGATCAAGAGGATAAGTTTTTTTAAACTTTTTGAGGCAGGCTAGTGCGAGATCACTTAAGGCTTCGTTATCTTCAACCCAATGCCTTTTCTCAATACCTGTTCGGTTTTGAATCCATTCAGGCTTGACCGTCGCATCTAACCATTTCACCAGATCATGATTGGTCATCACACGTGAAGGAAGATATCCAGCGGGGCCCTGAATATAAATATCTTGAGTCGGAATAAAAAGACTCACTTGAGAATACCTTGAGTTTTTGTCATAGGAAGTCCACCTGATATATTTAAAACAGCTCCATTGATGTACTGATTTTTATCCATTAAGGGCATGAGGGCATTAGGTATTTGTGAGGTGTCACCTATTTTTCCATTAGGAATGATATTTTGATAAGCCTCTTTAAATTTTTCATCTTGGGTGTATTTTGATGTTCTTGAAGTATTAAATATTCCAAGGCGAACAGTATTGGCCATAATATTATTTTCACCATAATCAACGGCGATATTTTTCATCAAACCTTCTAGTGCCATTTTTCCCATGACATAGGTTGGATATTTTGTGGTGCCATTTTCAACCGATACACTTGAGATAAGTATGATGCGACCAAAATTTTGCTCAATCATGGGAGGGAGAATGTGATGAACAAGCATCGTATTGCCAAAAATATTCTGCTGAAATTCATTTTGAATCTTATCACTTTTATACTCATGAATTTTTCGAAGGGGTGGCAGTCTCGTAAAAGAGTTAAGTATGACGACGAGATTTTTTTCACCTAAAAAAGAGTGAAGGGTATGGTCACTTGGATCTTTAAAATTAAATTTTACAAACTGAGCGGAGAGTTTTTTCTCTTGATAAGTTTTTTTCATCTTTTCAAGCCCCTCATCACTTGAGCTTGAAACCCAAAGCGTGTGGCCTTGCTGAGAATAGGCATGAACGAGTTCCTGAGCGATATCACTGCGACCGCCGGTGATGAGAATATTCATTGCGCCCCCAATGATTGGAGGTATTTCTCTAAAGCGTCTAAACTTTCAAAAGCTTCTTCGGAGAATTCCTCAGCAGTGATTCTAAGATTAAATTCATTTTCAAATTCAACTAAGGATTTGACCATCACTAAGCTATCAAGTCCCCAGTCGCTGAGATTTTGCTGAGGTGAATCCGGAATTTCAGGCAGCCCTGCTTTTTTGAGACAATTTTCTATACGTGTTTTCATAGACTTAAGTATCTCAGTTTGTCGAATTGGTGTGAAGCGGGCATTTTTGTAACTTCAATGACTTAGCAATATAAATATTACAAATACTATTATATTGCATAGCGTTACTTGCTAAAATGAAGAAAACATAAGGTAATGAACTATGCTTGGATTTAAAACGCTTCCTAAAACAAAACTAAAATTTATTGCTCAATGGCTAGAGCTCTTTGATGGCCCTGAGGTAGAACTCTTAGTAAGTGAAGAGAATTCTAGTGAAATGCTGAGAAAACAATGCAATGGTCTGGTCACGTTAATTGGTCGAGTTCAAGGAGAGCGAGTGGCTTTCATATGTTCTGATTTTAGAATCTATGGAGGTGGCTTTGGTGTTGATAATAGTAAACGTCTGAATCGTTTTTTGCACTACTGTAATCTAGAAAATATCCCCGCTCTTTTTGCTATTGATAGTATGGGAGTAAAAATAGTTGAAGGAAGGAAAGTCTTTTGTGAAAGTTTTAAAGTCATTCCAGCTTTAAAGAAATTCTCAGAAAATAATTTACTCATCACTATGAGCTTGGGTCGTTGTTTAGGACTTGGGGTGTTGTTATATCAAATGGGCCATTACCGAATAGCATTAGGTGAAACCAATCAAATCAACCTCACAGGTCAGGAAGTTTTTAAACGTTTTTTTGGGGAAGGTGTGGACTTTAATGATTATGCTTCTGCCAAAAGACAACAAGAAGCCTCTGGATTGGTTCATGAAATAGTAGAAACAAAACAAGAAGCCCTAGAAAAAATTTCTAATATATTGGGGCTTAAATTTAGAAACAAAGAGTTACTCAAGGCTCAGCAAGTTCACATAGATGCACGTGTTGATTATAAATACTATACTGTTCTCGATGATCTTTTAGAGACGAAAATTGAAATCTTTTCTCAAATGGATAAGTCGGTACAAACTTTTATTGGTTTCAAAGAAGGACAATTTATAGGTGCGCTAGGGAATCCATTGGGTAGACCTAATATGCTAGGACAAAAAACATTAAGAAAATACCGAGAAGCTCTCAAATTATTTAAAAGTCTCGAACTCCCCATTTGCACCATTGTAGATACCGCAGGTGCAGATCCAAGATTAGATCAAAATGATAGGGGACAAATACTTGAACTCACTCAGCTTGCAGGAGATCTTATTGACTACCCTCATTTTAAAACAGGTATTGTCTTAGGGCGCTGTTATGGAGGAGCTTCAGTTTTATCTCTCCCTGATTTTTTTGGCTCCCCAGTTAAACCTATACCAGTCAAAGGCTGTAAGTTGGGAATAATGTCGAATCAAATTATTGAGTCTTTGCTTTCTGGTTCTGCTCGTTTACTTGAAGAATGGGAGGAGCACCGTCAAGAAGAAACAGCAGATTTAGATGATTATAAAAAGATGGGTCTTATTGATGAGGTCTATGATTATCAGCATGCAGGATCTCAGTTTCATAAGCTCTTAAATGAATTTGATCAAATAAATAACCCTACTGATAGTGATGAATTAGAGCATCTCGAGCGAAGAATTCACCGGTATTTGAGTCAAAATTACCAGAGCTCAGAGAAGTCTATAACTATCCAGTGAGTTGATGAGTTGGTTGCGGTCAATTTTCCCATTAGGGTTTAAAGGGAATTTTTCAACTTTATAATAAAGCTGAGGAATTTTTGTCTGAGACAATCTAGGTTTCAAATAGTGAATCATTTCTTTTTTGGTGAGGGTCTGATTTAGTTTTAAGAAAACGAGAAGTTTGTTGTCCTCTGATCTAAGACACACAATCGCCCTCTCAACTTCATCGATACTTCCAATGACATCCTCTATCTCTTTAAGAGAGACCCTTTCTCCGGATACTTTGACCAAATGATCCTGCCGGCCTTTAATTGTGTATATACCTTGTGAATCTTTTTCAGCCAAATCTCCCGTATGATACCATCCCTTATCTAGTTTAAGTTCTTGTCCTATATAGCCCAACATAATATGAGGACCGCGAAAACAAATTTCACCTTGCTCAGTCAGTTGAGCCTGCATACCTGCTATCGGTTCACCGGTTTTTAAAGAAAAGAATTCTTTTGCATCACTATTCATCACAAGGGCTCTTGGAGACATCTCCGTTTGGCCATAATTATTAAAAATTTTGGCGTTGGGAAAAACTTCTCTTAACCTTATTCGTAAATCGAGTCTAAGTTCTCCCCCTGCGCTAACGATGGATTTGATATGGGGAATTTGATGATCAGGTGGATATAATTCACACAAGGTTTGTAGATGGCTTGGCACTCCACTGAGCATGAGTTGGACGTTATGTTCATCTATAAAAAATTTAGCGTGAACAACAGAGGGGAGTATATGTATATGTTGGCCAGCTAATAATCCTGGTAGGAGTTGTCCCAGAAGACCATAAGAATAAGACAAAGGTAGGAACAGTAATTGATTTTTCACATTCTTAAATTCAAGTGCTTTTAAAATGGCTTGAGTACAGTGAGAAATATTTTGCTTAGAGAGTTGAACGCCTTTAGGAGCACCGCTCGAACCTGAGGTAAACATGACAAGAGAGCATTGATCATGAAGAGTGTTTTTACCAACAAGATCTTTTTTAGTCTGAGTTTCTTCTTCTGGCCAGTAGTCGGCCATGATAACACTAGGAGCGTCGTGCTCTAATCTCGCTAAAAATTCAACTATAAATTTGAAGCTTTTGGTAGCTGTTAAGAAGTGAATTTGAGAATCAATATTTTGAGATTCAACTGCAGATACTAATTCCCCATAAGTGTAATCTTTTTTATCAATTGTGAGTGCAATTTGAGTACCGTTGTGTTTTATCAGGCTATCCATTATCATAGATTTATTATGAAGGTGATTCGTCCAGATATCAAACTAAGGATTAAAGGTGCAGCAACGATACTGCCGCCAGGGGAGGCTATCAGTAATTTTGATCTTTTGGCCCAAGGTCCTCAAGCTCGAGATTTATCCGAAGAGGTTATCAAAAAGCTAGCAGACAAAATTACTAAGAAATATGCTTTTGAAAAAAGATATTTTTCACATAATCCAGGATTAGGTAATTTAAAACCTGATCAAGTCAGTTCTGAAACCATGGCCATAGAGGTGGCCAAAAAAGCACTGAATAATTCAGATGAATTAGACTTATACATTCTAGGTTCAACCACGAGCTCTCGTTATACTGGGTCAATGGCACCAGCGGTATTAGGGGCTATCGGACTGAAAAAACCGGCATATGAAACTAAAGCGGGGTGTTCTACTTCTTTGGCTTCACTTTATATGGCGATCTCATTTTTAAAGTTAGGTCATAAAAACGTATTGGTTAGCTGTGTAGAAACACTTTCGAAAGTCATCAATCCAAAGATCAAAGAAACCTGGTTTGGATTAGGTGATGGAGGAAGTGCACTTTATATTGAATCGGTAGAAAATGAAAACGATGGAGATTTTATCGTTGAGAAAATGATTTATAGCACTGACGGTGAACATGTGAATGCTTATACTACTCCAGGTCAGCTCCCCCCGAACAAAGAAGACTTTGAGCAGGGAAATTACTTTATAGCAGGTGATGGAGAACAGCTCAAAGGATTAGCAGATAAATATTATAATTTAATGCTTGATCATTTATTTACTGAAGCTGATGAGCTAGATAAGGTTGATTATCTCATCCCTCATCAAGTCAATCGCGAACTTGTGAATAAGGTAGTGAATCAAAGAAATATTAAGGCAACTGTGATTTGGGATGCACTCGATATTGGAAACGTTGGGGGAAGCTCAGTGCTCTATTCTTTGGTGAATAGCATCGAAAAAAATCAGTTTAAATCAGGTGATCGAATTTTAATGATGAGTGTCGGTGGAGGGCTTTCATACTCTGCACATGTATGGAGGAAGCTTTAAGCTTTTGGTTTTCCATACTCCCATTCAAAATTATCTATCTTACTTCCATCAGCAATATTTTCTCTAAAAATTCTGTTATTCAAACCTATATAACAATTTTCTCCAATTGTTGATCTAGGACCTATGACACAGTTCATTCCAATAAAAGAATTTTTTTTAATATGAACTCTACCCAGAAGTAGTTTGTCTCCTGTAAAGGTGTGACCTGCGATATGAACTTTATCAGTGATACTACAATCTGGTTCAATCGTGATAAGAGGAAGATCAACAAAATCCACATACATGGAAGAATTAATTCCAAAGGAAATTTTAGCTCCCATGATTCTCCAATAAATAAATTTTAATATATAACTTGAGAAAATGAGTTCTTGCAGTTGGGAGATCCTAATGGCCCTGTTAAGTGCGAGATTAAAAAACCAAGCAGCAAAACCCTTATTAAGTCCTGCACTGTAAACGCCCGGTTTCATTTTAGGAATGAATAGTCTAAAGAAGAAAATCAGAGCAAAAAATACAGGAATTATAGCAATCAAACTTAAAAAAGCCATGACATAGTTTTCTTGGCCTACTTGATAGCTAAATGAGAATAGGACGATAAAATAAGTTAAAAATACAGGAAGATAACTAAAAATAATGGCAATAATATCCGCTATAATTTTTATATTCATCAAATCTCCTATACTTGTATATATAATAATTGAATAAACCCCGTTAAGGTGTCAACTGATGTTTCATTTTGTTCGAAATCTGGCCTATATTGGTACTAAATTTGCTTTTTATCAATTCCAAAGACAAGCAAAGAATCCAAAAAAAACGTTTGATGAGCTTTGGGATAAGAATTTTAAGTTTTTGAAAAATTCACCTTTTTGGAGTGAAAAAATAAAACCTGATTTAGATCAGATGCCTATCACTACATATTCCGATTATAAAGATAAATTAGAAGAGTCTCTTAAATTGGGTCGAAATCTACTTAATGGAGAAGATGTTCTCTTTTGGGCACAAAGTGCGGGGACGACAGGTAAAAGAAAACTCTTCCCGCTCACAAAAACATATCAATCCCAATTTCAAAAAGTCACTCCTGTTTTCGTGCATAATATAATAAGAACTAAAAAAAGCTTTCTTAAAGATCCAGCTCTCTATCTTGCCTCTGCAAGCATGGATGAATACTCAGAAAAAGGAACAGAAATTGGCTTTATTAGTTATTTTAATTATAAAACCATCCCAGGCTTACTTCAGAAAAAATATGTTTGGCCTTCAAGCCTCTTAGAAAATAAAGAAAAGTTTTATCATTTTAAAATTCACTATGTTTTAAGCAAAAATATCGGGGCCATATTCTCGGTGACACCTCTCAGTATCTTAGAGCTTAAAAAAGAGATTGATCTCAGATGGCGAGACGTTTTGCAGGATTTACGAGCACAAGACTCCCCATGGCAAGTCTCAACGAAGTGGCTTATTCATTTAGAAAAAACATTGTCACGTCCATCATGGACATTTAAAGAATTATTCCCTCATCTCGACTTTATTTGTTGTTGGAAGTCCTCACTATGTCATTATCAACTGCAAGAACTTAAACCTCTTCTTGGTGATGTTGATTGTCTTGATGCCATTTATAGTGCTACGGAAGGGTGGGTGAATGTACCGCTCGATGGAGACATCGGAGGGCCTTATCACCCAGGAAGTCATATTGTTGAGTTTATAAAAGTGGGTGAAGAGATTATAAAAGAGAATCTCCTTAAACCTTGGGAACTAGAGATAGGGCAAGATTACGAAGTTTTTTTTACCACAGCGATGGGAATGATTAGATATCGACTTTTTGATATTGTTCACTGTAAGGGATTTTATTACCAAACTCCTATTTTATATTTTAAGTCCAAAGAAGGAAGCCAGATTAGTTTAGGGCTCGTCACTGTGGGGGAGGATGAATTGGTGGCAGCAGTGAGTATGAGCGGTATGACCCTTAATCCAAAAACAAAGTTTGCTCCTGCAAAAGGTGAGATGGGACTTGTTTTTTACACCGATGATCCAGAGAGTGTGACTGAGGAGCAAATAAAAAAGATCCACCAAACACTCAAAGAGCAAAATATTAATTATAAAATCTATGCTGATAAAAATCAGCTCAAAGAAATTCAAGTGGCAAGATGGCCTAAAGACTATCAACATATTTTGCATGCACAAACAAAACCTCGCATTATTCTTCAAACTTCTCCAGAGAGAGATTAATGTATCGCAAGTGGCTTTATTGTCTTAATTTTTACTTCAACTTCTTGTTTGGGGCTTTGATTCCACTTATGCCACTGATTGATGAAGAGAAAACCGGACAAGCTTTTTCCGCATTTTCTCTGGCCAAGGTATTGTTGTATTTACCGGCCGGTTATCTAGTAGATAAATGGAGTCCAAAAGCTGTTTTATGGTTGGCGCTTATTGCTCAGGCTATGGCATTTTTTATTTTTGCTTTTGTACCTGAAATGGCTTTAGTGGCAAGATTGGCCGAAGGAGGAGCTCTGGCCATGGGAACAATCGGTGCGCTTAGCCTCCTGCGCTTAATCAATGACCATTACGATGGATTTAAAAGAGATATATCTTTACTCATGCTTTTTGGAGGAGTTGCTTTTTTAGTTGCCCCTCTGAGCACCTATCTTCTATTAATGGTATCGTTACAGTTTACGTTGTATTTTTTATTTGGATTTTCTCTTTTGATGTTAATCTTAGCTCTTTATTTTAATCGAATTTCTGTGACAGCTATGACTGAAACATTTAAAGATAATGAGAAACAAAAAGCACCGATTTTTTCATTTATCCTTTGCCTCTTTTTAGTTAAAGCTTTTATGTTTGGTTATAACCCTAATCTTGCGTGGTGGATGGACCAAGAATTTCATTTCTCTCCTCTTGTGTCTGGCTTTTATTTTTTCGGCCTGGGAGTGGCATTTCTCGGGGGCTGCGCTTACCAGAAGAAAATATATATAAGTTTAGGAGCTATTTCTTATTTGGGTTTAGAGGGGTCTCTTTATTATCAGATACCTTGGTTTTGGTTCATTTGTCTCGTGGGCGTCGCCTTTTGGATGGGGCAGTTCATCACTCGCTCCATTGCCTTTTTAGGCTGGAGTGACCCTATTGGCTTGGGAAAGCATAATAGTTATTGGCTTTTATTTACCGATTTAGGCATGATTGTGACCCCTGTTCTTTTTTGGCAATGGCGTGATCAAGAAGACTTTAGATTAAGAACAATAACTATATTCGTCATAATAGTGATGAGTGTTGTAGCATTTATAAAAGGGAAACGTGAAGCAGCTTAAAGAATTTGGGTTACTTTCAGTTCGGTATCCTAAGATATCCCTCACCATTATTTTTGTTTTATTGGGGGTAGGGATTTTTGGAGCGCTACAACTAGAGTCAGAATATAACCACAAAATTTGGTTTCGATCTGATGACCCTTATCTTTTAAAATATGAAGAGTTCTCGGATAAATTTGGAAATGAGGATACCATCACCATTGCTCTTCATAACCCTAAAACGATATGGAACACTGAAACATTTCAAATCTTAAGAAAGCTCGAAGATATTCTCTGGAAAACCCCTTATATTAATCGAGTTGATAGTCTTGCCAATCATTCTCATATTTACAACTTAGAGGACGATATTATTATTGAGCCGTTTCTTTCTGATGAGATTGAGCTTAACCAAAATAACCTTCTGTCAAAAAAAGAAAAAGCAGAAACCATTGAAGAGTTTAAAAATTATCTTATCGACTCTCGTGATCAAACAACAATGATCTATGCCACATTTGCACCAATCGATGAAGGTCTTAAGCAGTATGGTGAATCTCTGCGGTTTTTCAGAGATGAGCTCAAAAAGATCAATTTTAAAGACTTAGAATATTATATTGCTGGAACTGCTCCTCTTAATATGGCCTTTAGAAATATTTCAAATACAGATGTCATGAGTATTCTTCCTATTGTCTTTGCTTTGATACTTCTCACTCTGTTTCTTGTTTTTCGGTCTTACCTGGTTGTTCTTTTTACTCTCTTGGAGCTTATTGTCAGCATCGTGATAACCATGGGCATAGGAAGCTTGGCCGGGATCAAAGTTTCAGTGGTGATAAGTATGGTGCCTCTTATCGTTGCGGCGATTGCTATTGCTGATACTGTTCATATTCTAAGCAGTTATCGCTTGCAAAGACTGAATGAAGTAGAACATAAAGAAGCTTTAAAGACCGCCTTAGTTAAAAATATAATACCGACATTTCTCACAACAATAAGTACTGGCTTTGGTTTTTTAGGGCTCTATTTTTCTGAATTACAACCAATTTCAAATTTAGGAGCTTTGACAAGCTTGGGGATTTTAATTGCCTGGATGACGAGTTTGTTTTTAGTGGTGCCTCTTATCTATTATTTTCCGCCTCGCTTTAAACGACATCACAATTTCTTTAAATTCAACATTTCTGCTTATTTAAATCATCTTGAAAAATTTAAGAAATCCTACCTGTTTGTATTCGTTTTTTTAACTTTACTTACAGGCTACAGCGCACTTCAAAATTCAGTTAACTCTGATATTTTAAAATATTTTGATCCTCAGGCTGAGATTAGGGTTGCAAATGATTTTATTACTGATCATATTGGTGGCACAGCTGGAGTTCAGATTTTAATTGATGCTGATAAAAAAGATGGAATCAAGAACCCTGATTTTTTAAAACGAGTCTCTCTTTTTAAAGACACTTTGCTTAAGTACCGTGAGATCAGTAAAGTGAGCTCGGCCCTGAGTATATTGACTCGGATGAATGAAGTGATTAATAATAAAGACGCTCTTCCTGAAAACTCAGAACAGATAGCACAGCTTTTTTTAATGTACGAATTAGGGGCAACTCCGAGTAAGTCTATTCATCGCTTTATCACACCAGACTTTAGCCAGATGCGTTTGGATATAAAGTGGACAGTCACAGACTCTCAGGCAAGTATCGCATTAATCGAAAAAATAAAAAAAGATATATCTAGGGCTCAATTAAATGCTGAAGTCACAGGGAAGACTTCATTAATGTTGGGGCTAGATAACTATATCGTTTCAACATTTTACCGCTCAATCCTCCTCGCTGTCTTGCTTGTGGTTTTATTTATGTGGTTGGGCTTTCGCTCTCTCAAATTATCACTTTTTTCCATGATCCCTAATCTTGCTCCACTGGTGTGGGGCTTAGGTCTTTTAAATTTAATGGGACAAAATATAGATGTGGGAGTGGTTTTAATCTGTTCTGTATGTTTGGGAATTGCAGTGGATGATACCATTTATTTTTTCAATCATTATCGCATTGCTCTTGATGCTGGACTCAAGGGAAAAGCGGCCCTTAAAGAAGTTTTGCAAAATGCGGGAAGAAGCTTGATGTTTACTACTGTCATCTTAGTGTTGAGTTTTTCTTCATTTGCTATAAGTCAGTTTGTGCCCAATAGAAATTTTGGAGTCATGACAGCACTGATCCTCAGTTTTGCACTTATTTGTGATCTCGTGATCTTACCCCTGCTTATTCTTTATTTAAACCAAGAGGATAAGCTCAAGAGTAGCAACTAAACGGGTCTGACCTGAGGATCAATGGGTTTAGAGTTATGAGCATCAAAATGAGGGGGTGGGGTTAAGCCATTTTTAGCTTTACGAAGTATTTCATTCACTTCTTCCCGGTTAAGCCCTCGTTTTTCTTCAGACTCTTCCATTGTTTCTCTCGAGTCTCGGTTGAAAATATCTCTTAAAAAATTCTTTATTTCACGAAGCATTTTAGACTCCTTTCGTTGGGTTTATTTTATCACTGGGAGGCTCGAGCTATGTGAGGCAAATTTGCATTAACTTTAAAGATTTATTCACAAATCTAAAGTTAAATAATTGAGATTATTAGCCGAAAAGAAGTTTGAACAATTTATTTAAAGGTTAATTTATGAAAAAAATATCATTCTTTGCACTTTCGTTTTGCTTAATCGTGGGGGCAGGATTTTTCTTACTTGAGGATGAGGGAGAGCGTAGTATTGCGAGCCAATCGGAAAGACTCGTCTTACTAGAACAGATACCTCTAGTGAAAGGTTACGAGTACAGATTAAAGAATGAAGAAAAAATGGCCTACAAATTGGCCAATATATTTAAAAAAATAGCAGATGAAGCGGCAAATGCTGACGGAAGTCTTAACCGTGCGACTCACGCCAAAGGACAATGTTTTCGCGGAAAAACCCAGGTTGTTTTTAATCAAAATTTATCTGAGTCCTTGAAAAAGAAACTTTATCAGGGGGTGTTTAGTTCTGAGCGTGAATTTGAAACCATGGTTAGGTTTGCTAACGCTAAAGGAGAAGTTAATAAAGATAATGTTGGGGATGTTCGAGGAATGTCTTTTTCCATTGATACAAATGGTCTTATTGTTGATCCCATGGGAAGTTCAAGATTAGATTTTATGCTCAATACCTCTCCGATGTTCGCGGTTCGCAACGCAAAAGAATTCTATGAATTAATGAAAGCCGCTAGACTCGCTCAAGGAGACCTGAGTTATATTGTGAATCCTCTTTATTTTAAGACCATCTATAACGCATCTCAATTATTAAAAGAATTTGAAAGAGATGATACCAAAAGTTATGCCACTGAGAGGTATTGGTCCAACCTTCCTTATGTTCATGGTCTGAATTCAAAGAGGGCTCCCCAGGAAATAGTAAAGTTTTCAGCAAGTCCCTGTTTAGGTGTGCAACGTTTAAAAACTTCTAACACAAAACTAGATGGCAATTACCTGCAAAAAGATATTATCTCTAGAGCTGCAGACAAAGGTGTTTGTTTCAACCTTCAAGCACAACTTTATGATAAGCAAAAATTAGTGAAAAGCTATGGTAAAAAATTAAGTAAGTGGAGTGATAAAAACTGGATTGAAAATGGAGGGATGGACTGGCCTGAAAAAGATCTTCCCTTCCATACTATTGGAAAAATTGTTATTCCTAGTGGATCTGCTCCCGAAGATTGTGATCAGGTCTATTTCAACACTCGACTGCACTCTGCTCCGGAGCATCTTCCTTTAGGATCTTTAGCCAGAATAAGAGTTATTGTCGAGGAGATCAGTCGAAGCCGGAGACAATAATTACATGAGCTAAGTCCCCAGAATTGCTAGGTTTATTCAGTTTGTTTTTTTCTTTTGTAATAAAAACGGATCTCATTCGTTCTTTGAGTACAAGGTCATAACAACACAGGTGAACATGATGAAAAACTGGTTTAACCAAGCGGTGCGCTCCCACGAGCGACCTCTTACTCGCTACGTAAAGAATCTTTTAAGGGCCCTACCTCCAGCTCAGGAAGTTGTTCAAGAAACTTTCCTCAAGCTCTGGAAGCATGGTCCTTTTGAAGCCGAAAGACCTCAAAAGGTTTGGCTTTATAAAACCAGTCGAAATCATGCCATCGATATTATCCGAAAGGAGGATAAGATGAGCACACTGACCCAAGAGCAAGAAGAAGAATTAAGTTGTCCCAATGAGATTCCAAGTGTGAGGCTTGAAAAAAAACAGCTAGAAAAATTTGTTCTGGATTTAGTTAAAGAACTCCCTCCCAAGACTCAAGACATGGTGCGATTAAAATTTCAAGAAGGTCTGAGCTACAAAGAAATTAGTTCGATCACTGGAGAGTCAACAAATTCTGTAGGTGTCACTCTTCATAGAGCGATCCTCCACCTAAGGGCAGCAGCCGAGAAAGGAGAAAAATAATGAATACATATCATAACCCTAATATAACGAAATACCTTACCAATGAAATGACTGAGCAAGAAAAAAAAGAATTTGAAAAAGAAATGAAGTCCAATCCGGAACTTGCAAGAGCGGTTGAAGATCTAAAACCCATGTTACAAGTTTTAAAAACTGAACTTGAAAATGAGAGTTTGCCTGTGGCTCATGTAGACACAGAGATAAGCCTAGCAGATAAGTTTAGGAAATTCTTTTATGTCTTAACACCGGTAGCAGCAGTGGCTACAGTGGCCTTTATTATTATCAAGCCTAATGAAGAGTTAGAGTCTTATAAAAATAAAATAGCTCCCGCAGCTCCTGAAATAGCCAAACAGAACTCAGTAACTCCTAAAAAAGAGCAAAAAGCACGCAGAAGTGATCGAGCTCAATCTCTGGCCAAAAAGGTGAGTCCTAATAATTTCTCCGGTATTGCAGAGTCAAGTATGGATATGGTAGCAGCCCCTGCTGGAACTGGGGGAATAGGTGTTGCTCCGTCGACTTTTATGCCTCATCCTACACCTGGGATACCTGGGTCGAAGTCAAATAGCGAAGAATACGATCAAATCACTGCAAACGAATTTATCAAAGTGATGAGTGAGCCGCTTTCCACTTTTTCTATAGATGTGGACACCGCTAGTTATTCTAATATTCGTAGATTTCTTAACCGAGGACAATTACCTCCAAAAGATGCGGTAAGAATTGAAGAGATGATTAATTATTTTTCTTATGACTACGCTGCACCTAAAAAAGATAAGCCTTTTTCTGTGCAAATGGACTTCACGGCATCTCCATGGAGTAAAGAGACAAAGCTCTTAAGAGTGGGATTGAAAGGAAGAGAAATTAACTGGCAAGAGCGTAAAGCTTCAAATTTAGTTTTTCTATTAGATGTATCGGGCTCAATGAATAACTTCAATAAACTCCCGCTGGTAAAGCAAGGTCTCAAGCTGATGATTGATAGCTTAGATGAGAAAGATCGTGTGTCCATTGTTGTGTATGCAGGTGCCTCGGGACTCGTCTTACCAGCGACAAAAGGTTCTGATAAAGAAGAAATAATTGCGGCGCTAGAGCGTCTCTCCAGTGGAGGAGGTACGAATGGAGGGGCAGGAATTGAGTTAGCGTATGCTGAAGCCCAAAGAAATTTTATTAAAGATGGGATTAATCGGGTGATACTTGCAACGGATGGAGACTTTAATGTGGGGACTCAATCAAGAGCGGCGCTAGATGAGCTTATTCAAGAGAAAGCAAAGTCTGATGTTTTTCTCACGGTCTTGGGGTTTGGATCAGGTAACTTAAAAGATTCTCAAATGGAGTCACTGGCCAATAAGGGTAACGGTCATTATGCCTATATCGATAGTTATAAGGAAGCTAAAAAAGTTCTTGTGGAACAAATTGGAGGGACTATGATGACAATAGCTAAGGATGTTAAAATTCAAGTTGAGTTCAATCCTGGGAGAGTTGAAGCCTATCGACTGATTGGCTATGAAAATAGATTATTAGCAAAAGAAGACTTTAATGATGACACTAAAGATGCTGGAGAAATCGGAGCCGGACATACTGTTACCGCTCTCTATGAGATAGTCCCCAAGGGGGGAATAATTCCGACACCTAAAGTTGATGATCTTAAGTATCAAAAAACTGAAACACACACGGATAAAGAAATTCAGCTCAATGAAAGTGATGAGTGGCTGACTGTCAAACTTAGATACAAAGCACCTAATAGTGACCGTAGTCAAAAAATAGAATTTCCGCTAGCAGTTAAGCCATCAATATTCAGCCAGGCAGATAAAGACACTCAATTTGCTGCCGCTGTGGCAAGTTTTGGAATGTTATTGCGAGAATCTAAATATAGTAAGGAGCTTAAGTTTGAAGATATCATTAAAATGGCTCGAGAAGCCAAGGGAGAAGATAAAAAAGGTTATCGTACTGAATTTATAGAATTAGTAGAAAGAGCTCAAAAAGCTAAAAGTTCTCAATAAAAGAAACTGAAAGTCAGACTTAGTTTAGTGGTGCGAAGGTCATAATCGCTAAACTGAACTAAGTCTTGTTCCCCTAAGAGAACAACATCCCAGGCATCGCTTATAGAGTATAAAACTTCAAGGCCATATGAGGATAAGAGACCATCATTATAAAGCTCAGGCCTGACTTCAAAATTTTCTTCAAACACCTGCTCGATAAAATTAGAATCAACACTATAGCGACCTAACTCGTAACGTGGTGAGAAGGCAAATTTTTTGGTAAATTGGTAAACTAACTCAATCCCTAGCGCATCTCGTGAAGATTCAAATAACACAGCTTTCACTTGTTTACTGCGATAATAAGGTCTAAACGACATGAGCCAATGAAATTCATACCAATAGTCGATTGAGAAATGGGTGATAAAAAAAGATGTATACGCACTTATCCCAAAATCTTGAGTATCAGTTTTTAAGATATTCCAGCGAAAACCAAGAGGGAAAATCCATGAAAAGCGATCTAACCAACCATTTTCTGCTGTGATAAAAGGATAGCCTGATTCCAGTGTGTCAGCATCACCTAGCTCTTCAATAGGCTCAGAAACTTTATCAATTGAATATTCGGCACCAAAACTAAATTTGGCTACGTCATAGGGCAAGTTATAAGGGCGCTCTATTTTACTTTCTGAATATTCACCCTTGGGTTGCGAGGCACAGCTTATAGCGGTTAAAGTGAGTAATATATAAAAGTTTAATTTGAACATAGTTATAACTTTAGCAAATCAATTGAACGTTGAATGGATAATTGTAACGATTATATATAAGCGAATTATTTTAATGTCGAGATTTCAGGTACTTATCTGCATGATTAGATAACGTCTGGGGAGTTATGACCAGGTAATATCTTCCAATTCATGGAAAATATTGAGCTAAAATACTCTTAAGGTCATTTAATACCGATTAAGAGAGTATGGGATATCTTGTACCAATTATTTTCCTATTGACCGGTTTTGTCCAAGCCTCTGAACTCACAGACTTCTCATTGAAGTCTAAATACGGTGAAGTGGTTTATAACCAAAAACATGATTTTCTTTATTTAAACTTTCAAGCAACACCCGAAAAAATCAAAGTAGAGGACTGCGGAAAAGTTTTTGTCCAAAGATTTCAAAATAAAGTGCAAAAACTACTAAAAACTTCTCTTCCCATAGAGGCGAAGGGTCATTACAAAATTCAATGGAATGGTGAAGACTATTTAGTTATGCCAAAAAATAAGCTCGATATTTTCCTCGCGAGGCTAGAGACTGAAATAAAACTCATAACTAAAAGTATGGAGCTTGCATGCAAAAAGTAGTGATAAGCTTCTTACTTTATTCTGTGCTGGCCTTGGGCGGTGAAGATTCTCGGCGCTATGGTTTTCTCACAACCTGGTTACAAAATGCTCAAAATTATCCCACTCAATCAGTCACTGAGCAGGGGTGTCATACTGAGGCTCTTATCACTGCTCAGGAAACAAATCCATTTTCAGACTGTCTGAACGCAATTTGTGGTCCGCCTGAATTAAATTACACCATCTATGATTTTACTGAAGAGTCCCTAGCCGAAAATTATTCTCCTCAAAGCTCCGAGCTAAAAAATCTAGAGAATTATTTTCAAAATTTTTATTCAAAAAAAATAAATTATCAATTAGATAAGTTAAAAAAATTAAAAGATTTAATCGAGCAAGGAAAAACAGCTATTGCTCCTGAGCTTCGACCTTTTTTGGCGATGCAATTTGTAATTGGTCAATTAAATCATCTTAATCCTAATACTGATATTAACCCTCAAGGTATTCAAGTTGATCATGCTAATAGAATGTTACGACTTGGACTTAACGAAGAGGTTATACGTACGCGCTTTGCAGCCACGATGCCTCCTGATACGGCTCGTCAGTTGTATCCTGCCTTTTTAAGTCTTATTCAACATCCTCTGATGGCGCAAAGAATGTATGGCAATTATTTTGGATGGAACACTACCTTAGGGAACTTAGATCCAACTAAAGAGACATCTGAAGTTTTGGCAGATCGAATCAATGAGTTTAAAAACCTGAGCTCTACCGCTGGAGCAGAACTGAATACAATACTCGCGCCCATTGGAGGTTTTCCTCTGGAATCTAGTTTTGAGACGATTGATCAGATAGAATCCACTTCTGATTTAAATGAGAATCTTATAGGGCAGTTTGAAACTCAATCGATGCAATTAAAACTCTATTCTGAGTTTTTAATTCAAAACCAGGCACCAGCTGCATTTGAATCCTTTATGGTGGAAGACTATTCTGAACTCTTTGATATGCAAGATATGCTCACATCGGTTGACGCCGCTATAACAAGATTAGAGCTATTAAAAGAGAGCCCTGATAACTATCAAACTGATTTTCAATATTGTGCCCCTCGTATAGCTCACGCCCTCGCTGTGCTTCCCACTCAAGAAGAAAAACAAGAGTTTCAAAACAGACTTGATCCTATACTTTTACGACTTTATGAAAATATGAGTTCAATGTTCTCCGAAGCGACAAAAGAAAAACTTCTCCCATACTATGGTTCAATTGATATTGTTCTGCCTGGGACAAAAAGTAATTTCGAACAAACGCTCGTTCGAGATTTCACCTCACTGAACCAAAGCCTTGATCACAGCATCGCTGCTTATAATGAACTCGAAAATCAAGATCAAATGACCCTTAATTTTATGAATAATTATTTGAGCTGGAATCAAAAAGATTATTTAAACAATTTTGAAGACGTCTGTGCTCAGTATAATGGCCAAACCGCGGTCATCAATGATCATGCCGCTGATTTAGAGTCAATCTCGAAGCTCAACATAAGCCCTTTTGTTTTAAAAAATCCCGACATCACAGAGGGAGTGTTGGCCCATGAACTGGCTCATATCACTAAAAACTTTCTGAAAAATAATAATGAAGCGAGTGAAGAAAGTATGAGAAAATTTGCTACGCTCCGAAATTGCGTCACAAGTCTGCATCCCACTGCTGTGGTGCAAACGGGGTTTTATCCTTATAGATCACTTGGAGCTGGAAGTGGAAATATACCAGGGGTTATCTCAAACTATACTGAAGAAGATTATGCTGATGCCCTGGCGACCACAGTGAGAGGCGAAGATAATCGCAATATTGCTTGTATTTTTTTACAGTCCAAGTATGGAGATTATGTTGAGCGTGAGCTAGAGCATACGAATGAAGACCCTCATTCCACAGATTTATTCCGCGTGCTTCATATGGAAAATATTCATCGCGGAGAATTACCGATGAGTTGCTCCCATGCACTGAACTCAACTGATCAAAATCGGAATTTTCATAATTGTCTCAAACCAATTCAAGGAAACTAAATTATGGCATTTATTTTTAATACACTTATAAGTATCTTAGGCTTTGTTCTTCTCGATAGTGTTTGGTTTAAATTATTTATGGGGGAGTACTCTCGACAAACGATTCGTCCCCTTCTCAATATAGGTTCCGATGGCACCATTGATGTCAATTATATCGGGGCTATTGGAGCTTATCTGTGTATGGGGCTTGTGAGTTCCTTTTTTGTAATGCCAAGGGTGGAAGGCCAGGCAATGCTTATTCAGTTTCTCATCGGTGCACTGGCGGGGCTATTAGTTTATGGTATTTTTGATTTAACAAACCTAGCTATTATGAAGGATTACTCTTACAAGTTCGTATTCTTCGATATGCTTTGGGGAAGTTTTATTTTTGGAACGATGACTGTCATTCTTAAGCTTTTCAAGTTTAATTCATGACCTTTTCTTTATATAGATCATAATAATACTGACTGAAGGCTTCTAGATCATTAAGGATCATAATAGGATGTTCTAGGATAAGCTCTTTATCACCTCTTTTAACTCCAAGAGATATAGTTCCGTTCTTTGAGATATCATCCCCAAGTTTAAAAATAAGCTTTCTCAATTCAAGCAAATTTTTAATTTGTTTACCATTAAAAGTGAGAAGTATATCCCCTGGCTTTACCAGTGAGGGAATATTCACCTTGTCCACTTCCATTATATTGTTTTTTTGGTTTACAAAATTTATATTGATTACTTTTCTTTTATTTTCAGGATAACAAAAACCTCGAGCTTGAAGTTGCTTAAATTTAAGTCCTTCTATGTTGATAATTTTGACGGGAGTTTTTACCGCAGACATAAAGTTAAAGCCAGAATCAAAACAAAGGACATTCAAGGTATGATAGATATAATCACTGATGAGATATTTGCTTGTCTTCTCTTTCACAATGATATCAAAGTGATATATCCCAGGTTCTTCTTTTTTAAAAGCTATGCCTTCCTCTGGAACATCTAATTTCTTTCTTTTGATGTACTCGTTTGTTTTGTGAGCACAACTGAATAGGACTAAGAATAGGAGAAGTTTGAACATTTTAAAAAAGATATTATAGCTTTTGCCTTAAGTAAATGAAGACCGAAATTAAGTTTGTTTTAGGTCGCACCGTATTATTAAGATGAAAATTATAAATAAATTTTAATTTGCTACAAGAATAATCAGTAGATTGGTGATTTCATGACTCTGAGTACAAGAATAAGGAGTTAATCATGGAATCTCAAGGTAAAACATGGGCAAAAGAATATGCATCAGAAAGCACGAAACCTTTTATAGAGTTATTTAAAAAATACAGGCATGAGCTTGAACCCTTTATGGATTCCATCCATAGAGCAATTGATGCTGGGGTCCAAGAACTTAGAAAAGAGTCTCGAGAAGAATCTATCAAGCAAGATCGTATCGTGGCCAATAGGTTGCAAGAGCTCTCGGATTGGGTGGGTGATGCTGCTCATAAGTTTAAAAATAAATCTGCAGATGAAATTTTACAGTCCTTAGAGTCCGAGTGTCAGCAAAAGCCAGCTATGAGCTTTGGGATCACTTATATGTTGGGTTTATTGGGAGGAAGAGTCATAAAACAGATGAAACGACCAAGCCAAACATTCAATAGATTTCAATACCATTAAGAAGAGGAGATAAAAATGGAACAACAACATGAGATTTTAGAAAAACATACAGATATTTCACCCAACCAACACTCAACTTTTAAAAGTGAATGGAAAGAATCAGCCCAAGAGCTCTTAGATGATTTGACCTTGTTGGTTGAAAAACAAAAAAAACTCGTGAGAGCAGAAGTCAGTGAAAAAAGTGATGACTTAAAAAATGGATTTGAAAGCATAGGCTTAGGAGCAGCGCTTTTGATCATGTTTTTGCAAGCCTTTACAGCTTTAATTGTCATTGCTTTAAATAATTTTATGGCATTATGGGCCGCAGTTTCGATTACGACAGTTGTACTCGGAGCCCTGGGGTATACAGTCTTAAGATATGGAACAAGTAAATTGTCCTTAAAAAAATTACTTCCCAAAAAATCGATTCACACCATGAATTTAATGTCATCTCGAATAAAGGAGTCCTATCATGCACTCAGACACTCATAAAAGCTCAGATGAATGGCAAAAAGAAGTCGAAATTCAACTGGCTAAGGTCTCAGACGATATGAGAAAAATAGACGAGAACCTCACCCCCGGAAGAATTATTGATAAAGCCATTTTTAATAAATTTCATGGTGACCGACTGGCGATGTTAGAGCATTTAAAGAACAGACCGATAGGAACGGCCATGTTGGCTTCTGGAATTCTTGCTCTGGGACAAGATGAAGAGTCCAGAGAAAACATGAAATATAAGATGCAAGTGAAAAAAGGGGAGTATTCGGCAAGGTATCAAATCGCTAAAAATAAGCTTGCTGATAAGGTTGATCACCTTAAAGAAAATATATCAAGCCACGAGAAGAATATTAAAATTCCTCATCCTCATACAGAATATAAAAGTCATCGAATTGATAATGAGGAAGAGTTTTTAACCCGTGATGCAAATATAACGATGAACGATGAGTTTAGGGAAGACTCCTACTCATTACATAATGAGCATCATTCTAAAGTTGAAGATTTAAAAAATAAGTCCAAAGAAAACTATAGGCAGGCTAAAGAGAGCTTAGCATCAACGATAGATGAACACCCGCTCTCTATAGCGGCTCTTGGCTTTTCATTAGGCGCCTTAAGCGCAAGTGGCTTTCCAGCTTCTGAAAGAGAAACGCAATTTGCTCAAGAAACTGGTGCTGATTTTTTTCAAAAACTCTCTGAGGATTTTGATCAAGCCTTAAACAAGAGCGTGGATTTACTTCGAGATCGCTTTATTAAAGATTTAGGAAGGATTTAGCTTAATTTTCGTTTAAATATTTAGACAACACCTAAATTTAATCGACATGAATAATTTGGTAACCAACGCTAATATAAATTCAGAGTTTAACAATAAACTAAGGAGCAAATGATGAATAATGATCAATTTGAAGGAAAATGGAAAGAGATGAAAGGTAAAGTTCAACAGAAGTGGGGAAAACTTACTGATGATGACATGGATAGAATTGAAGGAAAAAGAACAGAGCTAGAAGGTCGTGTTCAAGAGCGTTATGGTAGAACCAAAGATGAAGCTAAGCGTGAAGTGGATGACTTTATTCACCGACTCTAATGAAATTCAAAAAGTGAATTTAAATAGAGGCCCTGAGAGGGCCTTTTTTTTGTTATCAAATTAAAAACATTACAACATATTTCAATCAAGAAAATCTCTTCAGTTTTGTATAAACTTAGACAAGTGTTTAACTCAGAAGGGAGAGTATGCTAACTTTTATAAAATCATTTTTCACATCAGTCATTGATCTCGAAAATTTAGACTACCAGCCAGCCGAAAAAGGGTTTGGTCCCCTTATTATCAAAACGTTTTATATAGAAGTCCCTCCTTCAGAGGTGAGTATTTCAGAAGCTTTTGGAAAACTGAAAAAAAATATCAATAAATTTAGGCCTGTGTTCGTGGGAAAAATTAGATCTGCTGACGAAATCAAACTAGAGAACGGACGGCGAATGATTTTAAAACTTGTTGGCCCATACAATGGTCCTGTTGAAGTTCAGAACGTCACAGATAAAAGTTTTAAATTAGTGACTCTCGATAATCATCCCGAAGCCGGATTTATTGAATTTTCGATTATTGAAGGGCAAAGAAATTACTTTAAAATACATTCTGAAGTGAGAGCGAATGAGATTTTTTTCTATATTTCTTATCACTATTTTAAGATAGCAAGCCTCGTCCAAGATCGCATCTCAATTGGTTTTATTAAGAAGTTTTATCAATATGTGACAGGGAG
>CEQY01201751.1_pt1 | contig 37494 bp, 36 predicted proteins | sample 361391 | NCBI WGS metagenome assembly CEQY01 (sample SAMEA2621075, study PRJEB7988) | marine metagenome | isolation source: saline water (ENVO:00002010), including | reverse complement strand
TTTGATGAAGAAGATGATGGCTATGATTTAAGCGAAGAAAGTTCGAGTCTTCTTCAAGGCCATGAAGCGCCCGATAGAATGGATACGGCCATAAGAAAACTGAGCAGTAATATTGATAGTGCTTTTGAAGATGCATTCCCTAAAGAATTTATGAGTTTAGACAGAGAAGAAAGACAAGAGAAAGAGCAAAAGAAACCTGTTGAAGAGCAGAAGGCTGTACCTACTGCAACTGAGTCGACGCCCGACGAGTTTGATCTTGGTGATGATTTCTTAGAGATGGAAGAGGATGAAGTCATGGAGCTTTCAGACGAAGACTCAATGGAGCTCTCGGATGAACCTTCAAATGATAATGACCTTGAGTTTGATGAAATGAATCTTGGGGATGATGAATTGAATCTTGGGAATGATGAAATGAGTCTTGGGAATGATGAAATGGAGCTTGGAGACGATCTAGATTTGAGTAGCGGTGAAGTGACAGAAGAGGACGAAGCTGATGAAGAAAGATTACCTTCATCAGAAGACCTAGAGTTTCCAAATGTTGAAGAGATAACTCAAAGTGTGAGACTTGAAATGGACAGCGACTCTGGAGAGGATGCGCTTTCGCTTGGAGAAGACACCGCGACATCTTTAAGCTTAGATGATGATGCAAGTGATTTTTCGACTCAAGAGGAGGGCCTTGAGCTCTCGATTGGTGAAGATGAGCCCGGACTCTCTGTTGATGAAGAGGAGTCGGATCTTTCCTTTGATGAAGAGGAATCAGAGCTTTCTCTGGGTGATGAAGCGCCGGTGGATTTGGAGCAAAGTGATGATTCAGGTCTCTCTCTCGATCTTCAAGCTGAAGACGATGTTGATGAGAACTTTGATCCTTTCGCTTCAGACATCGAAGATTCAGATGAAGAAGGCTCAAGCGAAGAAGTTTCAGAGTCTTCGGCATTAGATATTGAAGAAAAGTCTGAAACCGGCTTTAGAATAGAAGAGGGGCAATTAGATGACGGAGAGATGGCTCAGTTATTTGGAGAAAACGAGCAAGAAGAATCTTTAGAGATTCAACACTTCGACAAAAGTGGAGAGGAAGATTCTCCCTCTACTCAAGACGATGACTCTGTAAGTTTTATGGAGCCAGATGATGAAGAAGTTTTTGAAATGACCGAATCTGTAGTATTTAAAGATGAGGCCACCTCAGTTGCCTCTGGAAAAGAACTTCCTCAAAGTCCACCAGAGTTCACCTCGAGTATTAAAACAAGTATTGAGGAAATAGACGCGCTTCTCGAAGATCAAGAAGACCCAGAAAGTGAAGTGGAACTCTCTCAAATGCCTCCCCCAAGTGAACTTTCTGCTCAAAAAGACTCGGCTGAACAATCACCAGACGATGAGGTTAAAGTAGAACAAAATAACGTAGATGAGGATTATAGTCCACAAGCACTGAGAACCAAGCAGACTCAAGCCGATGTTTACAATGCTCAGGATTTAATCGATGAAATTGAATCTGAAGACGAAGAGGCTCATGAGGTCAGTGTAACTAGTAAAGCCTCTCCATCCGTAACAGCAAGTGAAGTTGATAAAAATGAATATCGCGAATATATCCAAAATCGAGATGAAGAGCTAATGAGGCTAGGTGAGACCATAAAATCTCTGCGTGCGGATCGTGAGGGACTTATGAATAAAATCTCTCATCTTGAAGAATCACACGAGAGAGAGAAGCGCGACTTTTTAGATATCCAGGCGCAATTAGATGAGAAGAAGATTGAGCTCGAAATACTTAAGAAACGTTATGCAAAAGAGTATGATGACTTGAAGTTTCGTCTAGATTTAGCCACTGATAAAAAAGAGGTATTATCTGCTAAGAACAAACAGTATGAGAATGAGTTTGAAAAACTTAGAAGGGAAAAAAATGTTGATGTAAATCGTGTTCGAGCCAGAGAACGTGAGCTAGAGGAAAAATTAGAATTATTAAAACGTGATACAGAAGTTCAAATTAGAAATCGAGATCACAAAATTTTGGAACTTAAAAGAAGAATAGATTCACTTGAATTCGATATCGAAAACGCACATATCAGAGAACGTAAAAAAACTGGTGATCAAGAAATTCTTGAAGACAGAATGGATAAGGTTATTAAGACTTTAAGAACTGTGATAGGCCAACTTGAGGACGACTCTTTTGAAGAGAGAGCAAAATTGATTAAGAAAAACCTGGACGTATAATTGAAAGAGATAATTTGTCATAATTTAAATAACAATGATGTGGAAACATTGGAGAAAACATTATCCCATGGTCCGCAATACAAATTGGTTCATATCTCTTCCATTGCGGAACTTCTTGAGGTAGAAGTGGGGCGGCTCAGTTGTTTTTTTATGAGAATAAGAAGTCGTGATGATTCAGATAGTATAGAGGCCATTCTAAAGTACTTTACAAGAATTCCTATTCATCTTGTTATAGAAGATCAAAATTACGAAGCACTAAGCTTAGCTTTTAAATACCGAGTTAATGAAGTTTTTGAGTCAGAGATAAGTTCCTCTACTTTAGACCGTGCACTGTTAAGAGTTAGCCTTCTGGAGGATACAGATTCTACGCAAGTTCCTATCGAGCAGGTTTTTAGACTTTTTTCAGGATCAATGAAAATTAAAACTAATCTAGATCTTTTTAATAGATTAGCTTTGTATTTCAAAAGCTTTCAATTCTCTTGTGAGTTTTCACTTTTAGAAAGTCTAAAAGATGGGACTCACTTAGTGTATGGAAATGACATTTCGCAAGCAGTTATAGAGGAATTAAAGTCTAAAAAAATTCCGAGAAGATATTTAGGAGAAGTTATTGAGCTTGAAGATGATCGCTTAGGTACAGTTGTATTTAGTGGTTCTAATCAAGCTGTGTGGGCGGTCATAAAAACTGACTTTGGAGATCAAGACTATCTTTTGAATCCTCTTTTTTTTAAATTCTTAGAGGGAGTTATGCTTTTTAGAGCTTCTGAAGAAAAGCAGCAATCTTTAGAGATGCTGGCTAAAACGGATGAGGTAACGGGACTCTATAATCAAAGAAAACTTTCTGAGGATTTACAAATTGCAGTGAAGCAGCATGAACAAGACCATGACAAGTTTAGCATTATGTTTATTGATGTAGATCACTTTAAAAATGTAAATGATAGTCATGGACATGTGGTCGGTTCAAAATTATTACAAGACATTGGGAGTGTCATTATTCAGATATTGAGGCAATCAGATCATGTCTATCGTTATGGGGGGGATGAATTTGTCGTAATCATGCCTCATGTTGATATTGAGACGGTCTATAAAGTGGCTAATAGGGTCTTAACTCAAATTAAGGGTAAAGAATTCGAAATTGAAGGTGGTGATATTTATCGCCTTTCTGTTTCGATTGGTATTGCCGAATATCCCACGGACGCCAAGTCAGCTCTTGATATTATCCGATTTGCGGATGAAATGATGTATATGTCTAAGAGATCCGGTCGAGGAAAAGTCTTTCACGTAAATGAGGTTGATGATGCAGGTTCTGGTTCTTAGTGATTTTCACCTTGGTAAAGGGAAATTCCTAGAGAATGGTCATATAAATATACTTGAAGACTTCGATGAAGATGAAAAATTTGCAGAATTTCTAGATCATTATTCTACAGGAACCTATTACTTCTCGGATATTCATGTCGTCTTAAATGGAGATATTTTTAATCTCATCCAGATGGATGTTGATGGAGTTTTTACTCACCTCATAAGCGAAGAAGATACAGCTAAGATGGTTGAGCAAATTATTGAAGGACATCCTGTTTTTTTTAGTGCCCTTAAAAGATTTCTCGCTAGACCTAATAAACAGGTGACCTATGTTTTTGGAAATCACGATATCGCCATGATTTTTCCAAAAGCTCAAAGAGCGGTTAATTTGGCTGTAGAGGCAGAGGTTCATTTTACTCATCAATTTTGTCAGCATGGAATTTGGATTGAACATGGACACAGGTTTGAGCCTATTAACACCGTTCCGAGAAAAAAGCTTTTGACTGAGGGACCTAATCAAAAAGAAATCATAAACCTTCCTTGGGCCTCTTTATTTTGTATATATATGCTCCCAAAACTTAAAAAAATAAGACCTTATATAGATAAAGTTCGACCTCTTTCGACCTATGTTAGGTGGACTATTTTAAATGATTTTCGATTTTTTATTTATTTGAGTTGGAGTGTCTTTACCTACTTTATTAGAACTCAATTCAGACCTTATGGAAGATTTAATAAAAATTTTAAAATGTCGATCAAACAGATTTTTAAAATCGCGATTCATCCAAAGTATGAAAAGAACGCACATAAAGTTTTGGCCACGAGAAAGGATGTTAAAATTGTTGTGATGGGACATACTCACATTACGGAGTGGCGTAGGTTTAAAGATGGTAGGTTATATTTCAATACAGGAACTTGGAATCCTGTACCGTCGATGGATGCGGCGCTTCATAAAAATATCACCAATCTCACTTATGTCAGTATTGAGGTTAATGAGAAAAAAGGCCAAATAAAAAACGCTTACCTTAACGTATGGCAAGGTAAATGGAGGCCGTATCGTGAAGAAATTACAACCAGTTACTTTCCTTAGTATTTGAAATTCTAGTATTGCCTAACTTCTAAGAGAAAAAACTTGATCAAAACGCTGTGTTACAGGTAACTTAACTCCTCAAATAACGTCGAAGAGGAGATTTGACGATGCGAAAGTCAAGCCTATTACTAATAGCTCTAATTATTTTATTTTCCTGTGCTAAAGAGTCCCAGAAAAAGAATTACCCTAAAGAAGTAGAGGATAGGATATTTTCATCTAAAAGTGGCCTTGTGGAAGACGAAGTTCTTACTATGGTGAAATTAAAAACTCCTGCACTTTTCTCAACTGCAGTTGTGGTGGATGGTAAAATAAAAATCGATCAAGACCAACTCGAAGCGCTCAAAGCGGAGCAAATGGAGTTTTTAGATGAGGTAAAGAATCTTTCTGATAAAATAGAAGTGCTTTATAGATACCAGTATACGATGAATGGGTTTACTTTAAAGACTCCAAAGTCCTTAGAAAAACAAATCATGGAGCTGTCTAAAGTAGATGTTACTCAAAGAACCACTGAAATTGCTCCTCCTGTAAGAAAATTTTCTCGGCACGAATTTGAAAGCCTGCTTAACAAAAATCTTCAAGGGCCAAGAAATACCTCGGTGAATTTTATTGGTGTAGGTGATGTTCAATTGCAATACGGATATGATGGAAAGGGTCTTTCAGTGGGGATTCTTGATACAGGTATAGACTTTACCCACAAAATGTTCGAAGGACCTGGAACGGTAGCGGCTTTCGAAAGCGTTGACCCAACAGCTGACGCACCAACCTCTCTTTTTCCTAGTGCAAAAATTAAAGGTGGAATCGATTTAGTCGGTGATAATTTTACTCCAAGAAGCAAGATTCCGGCTAAGAGACTACCTAAGCCGGATAAAAACCCAATCGATATCTCTGGTCATGGTAGCCACGTAGCTGGAACCGTTGCAGGTCTAGGGGATGGTGTGAGTTCTTACTCAGGCGTTGTTCCTTCAGCTGACTTACATGCCATTAAAGTATTTGGTGGTGGAAGCACTGGGGACTATATTGTCTTGGCTGGGTTCGAGTATGCAGCGGACCCTAATAATGATAATGATCCAGCAGATGCCTTAGATGTGTTAAATCTCTCTCTTGGTGGAGCTTACGGAATACCTGGAAACCTCTATGAGGCCGCGATTAAAAACCTCTCAAAGGTTGGAATATCAGTGGTGGCAAGTGCAGGAAATTCAGGTGATGTTTCGTATATTACTGGTGCTCCCGCAACAAGCTCTGAGGCGCTTTCAGTCGGGGCTTCTATTGATAATATGGATCACAACTGGAAGTTCGATGCTATTAGTTTTTCGTCGGCGGCTCTGCCTGAAAAACTAGTGACAGGGTATGGGACTGCTTCATTTACAATTAGTTTGAACGATATTGAAACTCTCGAAGGAGAAATTGTATATGCTGGTGTTGCCGCAGAGGATTTCAACCAAGAATTGAAAGATAAAATTGCTGGAAAGGTGGCTTTAATTGATAGAGGTCAGGTGTCTTTCGTAGACAAAGTAAAACGAGCACTTGATGCTAACGCGATTGCAGTCGTTATCGGAAATAACCAGCCAGGTGGCTTCATTCAAATGGGTGGAAGTTCTGATTCTAAAATTGAAATACCTGCTGTGATGATTTCAAAAGATCAGACAGATATACTTAAAAAGAATTTGAGCGCTGGTGCTTCAATCACAGTTGATCTTAAAGCTCCTGAGAAAGAGGAAAAGCCGGAGCTTATCGATACCCTAACTGGCTTTAGTTCTCGAGGACCTAGGTCTCTCGATAGTGCTATCAAACCCGAAATTGTTGGTCCCGGACAACAAATAGTTTCCGCTGCGGCTGGCTCGGGAGATAAAGTGACTCGGATGAATGGAACATCTATGTCAGGGCCTCATTTAGCGGGTGTTATGACACTTATGAAGCAAGCTTATCCTGAATTGAGCGTCTCCCAAAGAAAGGCGATTTTAATTGGAAGTGCTAAACCTATCAGTGATAGCGAGGGAAATCTTTATCCAGTCTCAAGGCAAGGTGCGGGAAGGGTTCAAGTTCTCAAGGCTGTAGAGGCAAAGCTTTTTGCAACCCCGGCCACTATGTCTTTAGGAGAAGTTAATGTAAAAAAATCAATCACACTGAGAAGAACATTGACTTTAACCAATACAAGCTCAGATGCATTGACTTTAAAGTCTAAGGTAGTCAAATCAAACAAACTCGATATTTCCATGCCCTCTGAAGTCGTTGTTGCTGGTAACTCTAGCACAGATGTAAAACTTACGATTAAAATCGAAGGTGATCAATTAGAACAAGTTGATGAGGTTGATGCGATTATAAGTTTTTATAATGAAACTAAGCAAGTTGTGATCCCGGCTTTAGCGGTCGCAAAGAGACTTTCAGCACTCACAGCAACCCGTCTAACGGTGTATGGTTCTGCAGGGGCAGATCGGGGTGCAGCAGTCGACCTTGAACTTAAAAATAATTCCATGCATGAAGGACTGGCCCTCATTTTCAATAAAATGATTGAGGATGAGAGAAGATTACCTAATGCCGAATTAATCGACCTTAGAAATAATTTTTGCGATTTGCAAAGCGCTGGATACAGAATTGTTCACGAGAATGGGAAAGATATCCTTGAGGTAGGAGTTAAGACCTATGGGCCACAAGAAGTTTGGTCAGGCTGTGAGGTCAGTGTTCTTATTGACAGTGATGGAGATTCGAAACCAGATCAAGAGATCAAGGGGACTACCAACTCAGGAATTCCAGGTTTGACCGATACTGTTCCATCTCTTAGTCCACGTGATTTTCAGAGTTTTCTCATCGACTACGAATTGGCAGCAAGTATTGCAAGTCGAGTTGATCAAGAGCAACGAAATGGGAATGAAGACATCGAGTTAAATATTGTTTCGGCCATTCAGGGAGCGGAAACGTTTGAAAAATATGACCATTCCACAGTTTCGATATTGAGAGCGGATTTGTCTTTAATTGAAAAAGCCTCTAATGGAAGCATTCAGTTTAAAGTTAAACTCGATAGCAGGGACTCTGAAGTAAATGAATCAGATGACTTTGCTGGTTCAAAGGATGATTGGACAATGCTCAATCCAATCAAATCAGAGGGAGCCTATTTGGATTTTCCTAAGTCGGTCACGCTAGCTGGAGGAGAAAGTAAAACTCTAGAGCTAACGAGAGGGCTTGGAAACCCTGATTTACTTATCTATTATCCATATAATATGACAACGAGGTCAATTCTTGTTGATGATCTGACTCAACAAACAGTTCATCCTAGTTACAATGATTAGTAAAAAATAATTTAAAAGTTATTTGATAGAAATGATCCCCTCCTTATGGAGGGGATTTTTTTTAATTAGAACTAGTTTTCTTTGAGGCTTTTTTCTTAGTTGCTTTCTTTTTAGCTACTTTTTTAGTCGCTTTTTTAGAAGTTGCTTTTTTTGCGGTTTTTTTAGCCGTTTTCTTTTTAGTAGCTTTTTTCTTGGAAGTCTTCTTTTTACCGCTAGTCTGGTTTGGTACAAGTGCCTCTAGTTTCTTTTGAAGCTTATTGAGTTCTTTCTTTTGAGTATCAACATACTTCTTTGCTTTTTTTATTTCTTCGTTTACCGCTTTTTCAATCTTTTTCTCGAGCTGATCAGCTTCTTTTTTTATTTTGTTTCTTACCTTATTAACATCTTTATCCATTAAATTCGTAAGGTCTTTTTGAGCAGATTGAACCAAAGTGACAACATTCTTTTCAAGCTCTTTGAGGTTTTTATCCTTAAGAAAGGTATTTAGGTCTTTTTGTAGTTTCTTCCAAGAATCTAGAATTTGTTTTTTTGCGCTCATTTTAAGTATCTCCTTCATTTAAGAAATTCTTTTGTGGAATAGCTTCCTTGTCGCAGGTACCATCCAGTTGATATCACTTGAGAGTGTATACCTAAATGCTGAACATTACGAGTTAAAACAATGTTAATTTTTGACTTCAATAGAAAGTCGTGAAAATTTTTCATTGCTCATCAATTCTTTTCTCTTACGCTAGATATATCACAGGCTTAATTGACACTTAAAGTGTGGCCGGGCATATTAAGCCCTCACTGATTCGTGAGGGATAGATATCTATGAAAAGCAGAGTTTTAGTAATCGGAGCCGGACTTGCAGGAGTTGAAGCTTCAAACTTTTTAAGTCAACGTAATATTGAAGTTGTTCTTATTGAGTGTAAAAGAGTGAAACTCAACCCGGCTCAAAAGATAAATTCATTTGCCGAACTCGTTTGTACCAATTCTTTAAAGTCTAAGGACCCTAACTCTGCCCATGGGTTACTTAAAACGGAAATGAAAACGCTAGGCTCATTAGTACTGGCAAAGGCACAAGAGTCTTCAGTGCCTGCAGGTGATGCCTTAGCGGTAGACAGAGATCAATTTTCAAAGCTAATCACAGAGTCAATTGAAGACAATAATTTGATTTCAGTAATAAATGAGGAAGTATCAGATCCTTTGGCAATAGCTGAAAAGCATAGTTGTCAGCATATTATCATCGCAACTGGGCCGTTGACCACAGACTCATTATCAGCTTGGATTCAAGCTGAGGTTTCAGGAGAGGATTTTTATTTTTATGATGCCATCGCTCCTGTTGTTGATGCTGACTCCCTCGATCTGAGTAAGCTTTACTTCAAGGATAGGCATAAGCCAGTAACCGAGACAGCAGACTATTTAAATGCACCTATGACAGAAGATGAATACTATAGGTTTGTAGAGGCACTAGTGGAAGCTGAAAAAGTTAAACCCAAAGACTTCGAAGAAGAGAAGTTTTTTGAAGCTTGTTTGCCCATTGATCTCATGGCGGAAAGAGGGAAAGATACTCCTAGGTTTTCTTGTATGAAGCCTATTGGGCTTGAACAAGATGAAGAAAACCCACCGTTTGCTGTGGTCCAGCTGAGAAAAGAAAACCTCTTAGGCTCAAGCTTTAATCTTGTTGGATTTCAGACGAGATTAAAATACCCCGAGCAATTGAGAGTTTTTAGGATGATACCAGGCTTTGAGAACGCCCAGTTTAATCATCTAGGGTCTGTTCATAGAAACTCTTTTTTGAATGCAAGAAAAGTCCTCAATTGGGATATGAGCACTCAAAAATTTCCTCAGATCCACTTTGCTGGACAAATTACGGGTGTAGAGGGTTACACTGAGAGTGCTGCGTCGGGATTGTATGTGGCTTATCAAGTCTATAAAAAGATATTGGATAAAACTTTCTCTCAATTTCCTGTGGAATCAGCTCTGGGGGCTTTAGTTAATTATATTATGACCAATAATAGACCAGCACCTTCTAATATTAATTTCGGACTTATTCCACCTGTAGCGCTGAGTAAAGAGCAAAGAAGAGATCGAAGAAATAGGAAAAAAGTGAAAAAACGCCTGGCTTCTGAGAGAGGCCAAAAAATCTTTCGAGAATTTATTCAAAATGAGGGAATAATTTGATTGGATTTTTTTTCGTATTCACAGCTTGCTTACTTTGGGCCTTGGATACACTGATCCGATATCCTCTCGTTCAAGGACAAATAAGCGCTGTCAGTATTGTCTTCATTGAGCATTTATTATTAACGATCATATTCTCAGTGGTCTTTGCTCGCTCAGTTAAAAGACTGGTTTATATAAAAAAGAAAGATCTTATATCTTTTGTTATTGTAGGAGGAATTGGTTCAGCTCTTGCCACAGTGGCTTTCACTAAAGCATTTTCTTACTTAAATCCGTCCCTCGTGATTTTACTGCAAAAATTTCAACCGGTGGTGGCCATCGTTCTTGCTAGACTTGTTTTAAGAGAGCGAGTCCAGTTGCCCTTCGCTTTTTGGGCAATGGTTTGCCTTTTTGGTGCCTTGTTAATTGGATATGAGGATATGATAGTCGTTTCTAATGCAGAGAATTTGAACGATTTAGTCTATAGAAATGCTGGAATAGGTTATGCATTAGTCGCTTTTAGTGTCTTAGGTTGGGGAGCTGCGACGGTATTCGGTAAAAGACTCCTGGAGCAAGGTTATAAACATGAACAAGTATTGGCCGGTCGATTCTTTACAGGTCTCATATTTCTCACTCCATTTATGTTAACAGAGCAAAGTATTCTTAATTATTCTATTGAAATTTTTGGAAAGATTTCATTGATGGTTTTTGTTTCAGGACTTTTAGCAATGTACTTGTATTACAATGGTCTAAAAAAGATGAGTGCTAGGGCCTGCTCCTTAACCGAACTTTTCTTTCCCTTTTTTGCTGTTATTGTGAATTGGATATATCTTGATGCTACATTAAGTGTTTATCAAATAGCAGGTGGTCTCATTTTAATTTTAGGCTCTGTTGTGATTCAAATGAAAAGGCTTTAATTTATTTATTAAGCTAAAATAGCTTCTATTTGTTGAATAACATCATCAATAATCTCGTATAAGCCTTTAGATTCAGATTTTTTGATAATAGTCGCTGCGGAATGTGCATGTCCGCCTCCACCTAGAGCGATAGCAATTCCTCCCACATCATAGCCTGCAGCAGACCTAAAACTGATTTTAACTTGGTCACCATCATCTCTAAACATGCAGGCAACTTTAATTTCATCTAGAATGAGAAGATTATTGATAAACCCATGGGTATCTTCAATATCAATATCAAAATGATTAATCTCTTGATGCTTCAGTACTAGCCAAGCAATTTCCTCAGAAGCATTCGTTTTTGTTGTCGCGAGCACTGAGCCCAAAAGATGCATATGTTCAACTTTTTTGGTTCCGTATATTCCGTTGTAAGCAGCTGGTGGGTTAATTCCTGTTTCCATAAACATAGCAATCATTTTATGGGTCTGAGCCGTCACAGTAGGGTATCGAAAACTACTCGTATCAATTAGAACAGCAGTATAAAGGGGCAGAGCCATCTCTTTATTGAACTTTAGTCCCATTTTTAAAATTAAATTTCCAACCAATTGTCCTGTCGCAGCCGCCGTTGTATCAATACAATGATCTTCTTTGGTAGATTCTGCGCAAGGATGATGATCAATATATAAAACAGGACAATTTATCTGATTATAATACTCGTTAAATAGGGGGCCTGTTCTTTTAATGGTATTTGTATCCACCACAATAATAAGGTCCGGTGCCTCAGAGAATTTGGATCCAATATTCTCAACATCTGTTATGACTTCTTGCGGGTCTAGATATTTATATCTATTAAGCAAAGGGACATCGTTGCAGCAAATGGCGTTTTTCCCTAGCTCTCGTAGAGCTAAGCATAGTGCAATTTCCGATCCTATTCCATCAGCATCAGGAAATGAGTGGGTGGTTAATACAATATTAGTCGCACCTTCTAGAGCAGAACGAAATTTATCAATAATTTCCATATGATAAATATCGGTTAAGAATATCGAAAACTCAACCTCGAATGAAAATTCACATTTAAAGAATTACTAGGTATCCTTATAAGTGCTTATGAATGCGATAGAAGTTGATGGAATCACTAAGGTTATTGGTGAACGAAAAATTCTTAATCAAGTTAGTTTCAAAGTGCAGAAATCTCGCATTCACGGATTCCTGGGACCTAATGGTGCAGGGAAAACCACAACGATGAGAATTCTTTGTGGACTTTTAAGACCCACTGAGGGAGAAGTTTATTTTAATAATACACCCTTAAGTAAGTTCGACAGTAAGCTTTATCACAAGATAGGCTTTTTAATTGAAGAGCCACCGCTATATGGCGATATGCGAGTCGTTGATTATTTAAAATACGTAGCGAGGCTTCGCAGGGTTTCAGACAAAGACCTAGCATCACATTTAGACTATTGTATAAAAGCTCTCGACCTAGCTGAAGTAAAGCAGAGATCAATCGAAAATTTGTCTCGAGGATTCAAACAGCGGGTTGGAATTGCTCAGGCCATTATTCATATGCCTGAGATTGTGTTTTTAGATGAGCCTAGTTTAGGTTTGGACCCACGATCTATTTCTGAAATCAGACAATTGATTTCAAATTTGAGGGAGAATCATACTGTCATTTTATCTAGTCATCTTTTGCATGAGATGAGTCTTGTTTGTGACGATATTTCAATAATCTCTAGAGGAAGAATTCTTGAAAGCGGTGCCTTGGATAATCTAAGATCGTCGCTGGAAGCAGCCAGCAGTTTTATTGTTTCAGCTTTACGTGAAAATACTGAATTCGAACGAGCACTTAAAGAAGATCCTAATATTTCAAAGTTTTCCAGAATGGAGCATCAAAATCATATAGATTACCATATAACTCCCACTGTTAACGATGAGTATCGCCCTGCTATTGTCAAAAAAGCGGTAGAGTGTGATCTTGAAATCTTGGGACTTGAAAGGAAATCTTTTAGCTTAGAAGACTATTTCTTAAAAGTGACGGAGAACCATGATTAGTTTAATCTGCGCTAAAGAATTAAAGTCATTTTTTAAGTCTCCTATAGCATACGTGATTCTCGGGCTTTTTAGCTTGTTAGTGGGTTGGATGTTCTTTAGTCAGCTCAGTTATTTTTTAGAGAATATTCAAAAATTACCTGTTCATATGCGACATGAATATGACTTCTCTAACGAAGTTATTATAAAGGTTTTTGGAAATGTGAATTTCATTTTCATTTTCATGGTTCCTATTTTGACCATGCGTACTTTTGCTGAAGAGTTCAGAGAGCAAACGATCGATTTATATTTTGGATCAGTTGTTTCTGATTTTGAGTTTATCTTAGGAAAATTCTTTGCCGTGATCATTCAGGGCTTTGCTTTAATAGCGACAACTCTAATTTTTCCTCTGCTTTTGGCCAATATTAATCTATCTGATATGACTTTTTTAATTACAGGCTACCTGGGAATCTTTTTTAATTTTATATTCTTTGCCACTATAGGTTTAGTGGCTTCAAGCCTTGTAAAAAATCAAATTATTGCTGCAATGGTAGCTTTCGTGGGTATTCTTGCAGCTTGGATGCTCGCTGTTATGAGCCAATTGACTTCTAATTATTTGCTGGCTGAGCTTTTGAGGTTTCTTTCGGTAAATCATCACTTTGAAAATATGGTTAAGGGATATGTCTCTTTTTCTGACTTTAGTTTCTACTTATGCTTTTTTATGTTCGGCATTCTTCTGATTAAAAAAAGATTGGAGGTTAGGAAATGGTAAAGCAATGGAGCGCTATCCTAAGTATATTTGCCGGAATCAGCTTCATCATGATTGCGTCTATTATGCTAATTGTTGCTCCTGAGTATCTGCAGTTTATCTATGGCGTTTTCGGTGTAGGAATTTTAAGCTTGTTAATTTTTATTATCATCTTACGTCGAGAAATGAAGTCTTTTATTCAGTCAAATTTTTTCAAACAGCTCGTGAATAGTTTTCTTACTATTTTCTTAGTGGGATGTATCTTTTCACTGCTAAATTTCATTGTTTATAAAAAAGATTATACCTTAGATTTTACAAAAAATAAGATTCATACCCTCTCACAACAGTCACTTGAGGCATTGAAACTGATTGAGCCTGGCGAGAAGATAATTTTTAGGCTTTTTTCAAAACGAGATGAATGGGGCCGGTATCGAGAGCTACTTAAGCTGTATAAAGCTCGAAAGAGAGATGAAATAGATCTTCGCTTTGTCGATGTTGAAACAGAACCAGCATTAACAGAGTTATATAAAATAAAGGAAAGTGGAACTCTTGTTGTAGAATACAAAAAGACAAAGTTCTCTACTTTCGCAAAAGACGAGCTTGCAGTAACAAATATATTGCTCAAAATTCTAAATCCTAAAAAAACGACTCTTTATTATACTGTTGGTCACAATGAAATTTCATTTATGGATAAAAATCTATTAGGGGCTAATTACCTACGGGAAAAAATACTTAGTTCTAACTATCTTCTTAAGCCTCTTGAATTACAAAATGGAGTTCCTAAAGACTGTAATGGAATTATTATCATGAACCCTCAGATAGAGTTTTTAGAGCAAGAAATAAAAAATCTTAAAAGCTACCTAGCAAAGGGAGGAGCATTAGTATTTCTCATTTCACCCCAGTTTAACGGTCTTTTGATTGATAATTTTTTAACATTCATAAGAGAGTTAGGTGTGACATTTAATAATGCACTCATATTGGATCGCTTAGCGAGTAAGCAGGGCTCGCAACCCTCAATCCCTGTGGTGCAATCCTATAATTTAGAGCACCCTGTAACTAAGAAAATGGAGAATCGAACTCTTTTCCCTGTGAGTGGCTTTTTTAGTTTTAATGAGAACAAAAAGTTTTCATGGGATATCTTGATTAAGTCCACTCCCTTTCCTGCCAGTTGGGGAGAAGTCAATTTTGATGAAGTCAAAGAGGGGAAGGCTAATTTTAACGAACAAACGGATTATAAAGGTCCGCTCAATATAATGGTCGCAGGTGCGAATGAAGATTCACGTGTCATTGGGATTAGTTCTAGCCAATTTATTGCTAATCAGTTTCAGGGTCAGACCCCAAATTTCAACCTCTTTCTAAATGCGCTTAATTGGGTGGTCAAAGATGAAGCTTTAATCAGTCTTGATCGCCCAAAATTATCAGGCGAAATAGTCTATATATCAGACATTCAGGCTTCCTTGGTTTTTTATTTTTCGGTTTTATTCTTTCCTTTCGTGTTTTTTATCGCGGGAATTTTTGTCTATCGTCGTAAATTGAGATTGTGATGAAGACGAATATAGCTCTTTTTTTTATTCTTGGAATGATGCTGGTAGGAGTTTATCTAGATCAGGAAGTTTATGAAAAGGAAGAAGCTAGAGCTGAGTTGGTTGAAAAATCACTTTTTCGCCAGACCGATTTCAAATATTTCGAATTCTCCAATGGAAGTTTAATAAAGCGTGAAGGAACCTGGGGGCACTCAGAAATAGGATGGTCGCTTAATTCATTAAAAGTAAATGAATTTATAAAGATTCTCCATTCTTTGCAGATCAAAAAAAAGCTAATGGAGTTCAATTTAGAGGATTTCTTTAAAAAGCGAAAACATATTTTTAAAGTGAGGGATCAAAAGTCAGAGCACGAAATTTGGTTTGGAGATTCGATCGAAGCCACGGGGCGGTTTTATGTTTATCATGTAGGTCTAAAAGAGCTCTACATTTGTGAAGACACCAGTCATTATAAGATTCCTTATTCATCGGCTCGAGATTATGGCCTAAAAAAATACCTTAGACTTATTCAATTGTTGGAGCGTGGGGTAGATCTATTCTGGGAGTCAGATTTTATTGAAGGACTAAAAATGACAGAATTGAATAGATTAAATATTGATTCCGTTCGAAATAGGGTTCTCGAAATTGACTTAGTGAGTGGGAAAACAATACCTCAGGCTCCAACTCCGCTTGAGTATCGTGATTTAAGAAAAACTGTTTTAGATTATTTTCAAAAAATTCAGGTTCTTAGAGTGATAGCTTCTGGCCAAAATTATTTATCTGATCAAAGAAGCGTCTTAAAAATCGAAGGCAATCAGAATTTCAGTTTAAGATATTTTAGTGGTTTAAATGAAAAATTTGGGAAATACATTCGCATTGAAGGACTAGACTATATTTTTGAAGTTGAAATGGAGCCTAGAAATATCTTCTTTTTGAGTGGTAATGATTTTTGGCTTAAAAATTTTCACTACTCACAGAGCTTATCAAACTTATCTACACTGGAATTCTCGTTAGCATTTGGTGATGAGAATTGGAAAGATTTCAGTATTTTTGATCTTGAAAATTTTAAAGTTAAGAGTCTTTCGAACAAGGTTTCATTTTCTCAAGTTCATATTAATGTATTGTTTAATCTCCTTCTAAATCTGGTTGATTTTAAAGAAGCTGTTTATGTAGAGAAGGTTGGAGTCAATCAAATTCCACAAAACGATGTTTTAAGCGTAAAGCTTTTGGGTAAGGTGATGAAAGTATGGGTGGAGGAGGATTTTATAAAAGTCATCGATACGGAGTATAATCTACTCTATCATTTTCCCGACGTTGGTGATCAGATAAAGCCTGGCTTCTTTCGTTCCGCCTTTACAGTCGAAACTAACTAAAAGAGAATATTAAAGATGCATATTACTGAAGTTTTCACCACCTATATTCATTATTTGATTCATCCATTCAAAACTCATGAACAATTCCTGCATCCTGATAGATTTGAAACTCCACTGAGCGAATATAGTTCTTATCAAAGTCTAGGTATTTCTTGGGTCTTTGCTGTCATTAATGGTCTGGGTAGAATTGTGATTCTAAATTTTGTTCTGGTCATGTTGGTCAGTCTGATTCGAGATACAGAACTTAATACCATTATCAATATAGGTGAAATTTCGAGTTTATATTTGATTATTTTATCCACTGCTTTGGATGTTATTTTTTTTCCTCTCTTTGGCTTTTTTATCATTCAATTTTGGGACATTATAATTAGGGCAGTCGCATATTTACTTGAAACTCCCGGAAACCTTGCAGTAAAAGCGGATCGAATTATATCTGTCTATCTTAGTGCAAATATTTTTAGGATTGTGCCTATATTAGGCGGTCCAATAAAGTCATTGGCAGGAATGGTTTTACTTTATGCAGGTTTAAGAAAACAGTTGAATGCCTCGCCGCTTTTATCTGTTTGCGTGATATTAACACCAATCCTATCAATGATGGTGGTTTTTTCAATTATAATGCTCTTAGTTCTTTTAAGCTTTTAGTTATTTTGAATTCTCATTGCTAGAGCTTCGAAAGAGCGAAACAATTTAATTTTCTCTTTTCTTGTAAGTTTGGTTTTTTTCAAGGACAGGTTCATACAATAAAGCCACTGTTCCTTGGCAGCTTGATCGATTTTTATATGTAAGTGTCGAGCACGCATTCTAGGTGGGCCATATTTCTCAACAAAGAGATTGGGGCCACCAAGCCAGCCTATAAGAAAGAATTTAAGCTTCTCCTTGGAAGCTTGAATGACCTTTCCGTCATCTGTTTGATGAAGACTTAAGCAATGCTTAGCCTTTGGATCTGTTTCCATGGTTCGATAAAAACTTTCAACGAGCTCTTCAATCGCTGGTCTGCCAAGTATCTCAAAAAGACTTGTTTGTTCACTGCGATCTTTAAAAAAATAATTAAACATATCGTATTTTGTTGCTTCGCATTTTTGGCAGCTTAGAAACCTTTGGCCAATTTATCCTTACAATGAATTGTCAGATATAAGTCCGATTACTATAGTCATGAATATCCAATAAGACAAAACGCTATAAGCTAGCAAAGAGAGATAAAGATGAGTATTAGCCCTCAAAGTTTCAATCACGGTGCGATCGAAGTGATTTGCGGACCGATGTTTTCTGGCAAAACAGAGGAACTCATCAGAAGAGTAAAAAGGGCACAAATCGCGAAGCAAAGAGTTCAAATCTTCAAGCCTGCTATAGACGTAAGATATGATAAGACTAAAGTTGTGAGTCATAGTTCACAAGCGATACATAGTGAACCGGTAGAAAAAGCGACGGATATACTACTAAAACTCAAGGACACAACCCGAATTGTGGCAATTGATGAGGTACAATTTTTTGATATGGAAATTATTAAAGTTGTCACCAAGCTTGCCAATCGTGGTTATAGAGTTATTTGTGCCGGTTTAGATCTAGATTATCGCGCGATTCCTTTTGGACCTATGCCACAACTATTAGCAGCAGCTGACAATGTGCAAAAGATCCAGGCGATCTGCACTGTGTGTGGAGCACCTGCTACTCGCAGCCAAAGACTCTCAGATTGCTCAGATACGGTTCTTTTGGGGGAGAAGGACTCTTATGATGCCCGCTGTAGAGCTCATTATTTCTATGAGCCTGAAGATGAGCAAATGAGACTTCCTGTCGCCGAAGAAATCGAGCATCTCGCCAATTAAATTTCAACGTGTTAAACTCTTTAAAAGGAGTGAAGCATGGAATTTCAACCAGAAGTACTTATTTCAGAAGAAGAGCTAGCCCTACGCGTAAAAGCATTAGGTAACGCTATAACCTCAGACTTTGAAAATGAGGAAGTTCTTATTATTTGTATTCTGAAAGGGGCCTTTATGTTTTGCTCTGATCTTATGAAGGAAATCAACCTCCCAACGAGGCTCGACTTTATGCAATTGTCTTCTTACGGGGATGGAATGAAGAGTTCGGGAAGTGTAAAAATTGATTTAGATATTAGTGAATCGATCAAAGATAAAAACGTTATTGTTGTGGAAGACATTGTTGACTCAGGTTTAACGATGAAAACTTTGCTCGAACTTCTTCAAGCGAGAGGCCCTAAGGCTGTTAAGATCGCTTCACTTCTTTTTAAACCGTCAAAGAATATCCACAAAGTACCAATTGATTATTTGGGTTTTGAAATTGAAGATAAGTTCGTGATTGGTTATGGGCTAGATTATGCAGGTCGATACCGTGAGCTTCCTTACGTCGGTGTCGTCAATGCGGGTAACTAAAGAGGGGAGTGTAAGAGTTGACCTTGTAGGAGGGACTCTAGATCTTGAGCCCATAAACCTGATCCTTCCTCATGTTGTGACATTGAATGTAGCGACTTCTCTGAAGGCAAGAGTTGTCATTGAAACTCATGATGCCTCTGAATTAATTATTGTCTCGAGTGATTATAATAAAACTTATACCTATACTCCCGAGCAATTGAACGAACGTGATGTAGTCTATTCCAGTAAGTATGAAGAGATGGCATTTGTGCTTCAGATCCTTCTTTTGTTTGATATAAAAGGTGGACTTAAAATAACACTCTCTTCAGGTGCTCCGGCTGGTTCAGGTCTAGGCGGATCGTCTGCTATGGGAGTGACACTCTTTAGTGCTCTTTGTGAGTTACAAGGTTCCCAGCTAGATAAACATGAAATTGTACAAAAGGTAAAAGGCGTTGAAGCTCGAATATTAAATCAGGGTGTAGCCGGTTACCAAGATTATTATCCTGCATTGACGGGAGGAGTTTTAGCTTTGAAAGGTTCACCTGGAGAAATCCAATGTGAGCAGCTTTATTCGAATGACTTGACTGAGTTTTTAGAATCGCATTTAACGCTGGTGTATTCTGGTCTTTCACGCAACTCTGGAATCAATAATTGGGAAGTCTACAAAGGTTTTTTTGATAATGTGTTTCATGTAAGATCCGGTCTTCAAAGAATCTCTGAAATCAGTCAGCAATTTTATCAAAACTTAAAAAATAAAAATTACCCTTCGCTTTTGCAACTGATAGGTGAAGAAGGTGAAGCAAGAAAACAATTAGCACCTGGGATTGTTCCTCAGAAAGTGCAAGAATTTCAAAGTCAACTAAGTGAGCAGGGCAACTGCTATGGAATTAAAATGTGTGGAGCAGGTGGAGGTGGGTGTTTTATCATCTCTCACGCCAAGGAGAAAGCAAATGAGGTCAAAGAATTCGCTGTAGAGTTTGACTTTAGGCCTTTAGAATTTAAGATCCAATCCCCACTTGAGGATCACGCGTGAGTCATGTAGGGAGTGGAAATAGCACGATCGCTGGCATGAGCTTAGGAGGAGGGAAAAAAGAGAATTTTTTCTTCTGCCTTATTGAGTTTTATGAAACTGAAAACCGATGGTTTTTAAAATCGTTATACCAGGTCAAAGAGGAGAGTAATTTAACCCATGATGAAGTTATCACGACATGGGTGGAAGGCTCTGATGTAAAAAAAATGGTTGTCGATTTTCCCTTGACCAGACCTCCTTGTGAAACTTGCCATTTGGTCTGTCCTGGAACTGAGCTTTGCCACAATGAAGAGGTCACTAGCGTTCGATCTCAGATGAGGGCTTTACTGGGAGAGGATGGGAAACTTGTTCGCGAAAACCCTAAAAAATATGAGCAAGAAAGATTGGAGGACGACAAGGTCCAGTATTCTAAAAGTGTCTTAAGTAAGGAGACTAAAGAGCATATTTTATCTAAATCTTTCAAAAGGAAACTTAAAAAAGGGTTTATACCGTATTGGAATAGACCGATCGACTTTTGGGTTTGGAAGCATTATTACGATCAGTTGCTCTCTCTTTTTAATATTAGTTTTGATTCCTTCGGGAATGTCTCTGTTATGCTGATGCATAAATTTAATTATCTTCTTCGTCATCTTCCCAGAGATTTAAAGATTATGGAAAGTGATACTTATTTATGTTTGATTGAGTTATACCGAGCAGGGATTGTGAATAAGAGGCATCTATTGGATTTGAAGGATATTAGTCTTTCCGCCTTGGCTCGAGTGCAGATTGCCAAACAAATTGAAGCTAAATTAAATGTTTTTATTTATGAGAAAGATTTAGAGTTAATTTCAAAAAATCCAAAAGCATTTGACTCTTTCATACTGGCAATAATAGGGCGTTGCTATATTTTAGGACAGCTTCGAGAAATTGATATTGATGAGAAGCGTGAAAGCTTTATCGTGCCCGATTTTTCTTAGTCTTTGGTAAGATCTTAAAGTACCTCATTCCAAGATAGACGTAGAGGTATAAAAACATCGTTATAAGGGTCGCCCAGCTGAACGGAATTCTCTGACTGAAGACACTTCCAATAAGTTCTAAAGCCGACAATAAACAAGTTGAGAAGGTATAACCATAAAGAAACTTAACCGCAAAAGGTTTTCCTCTTCCAGCTAATGCGTACATGATTGCGTTAAAGGCAATGATTACTGTAAATGATAAAATAAAACTTGATTGTAAAATTTCAACTAAGCTTTCGAATTCTTGCATGGAAAGATATCTAACTTCAGGATTCGTACGTTCCAATAAAGCATATATTTGCTCTCGCTGAAACAATCTAGGTAGCATTTTGGTCTTAATGTAATAAAGCAAAATACAATCAGCAAAAAGACTTATAAAGGGAGAGTATTTTGCAAAAATCTTCGGATTTACATTTTGAAAAATCTGATTGAGAAAAGCCTTCATAAGTTTTATTATCTAGTTACTGCCAGTTATCGTCAAAGGAATACTGTTTTGATACCAGTCCTCATACTTATTTTATCTATTGTCATTCTATATTTTGGTGCTGAGTTTTCCTTAGAAGGCTCGGAAAAGGTTGGTCTTAAACTGGGTATGTCTCCTTTAGCAATAGGTATGCTTTTGGTAGGATTTGGCACATCTCTTCCTGAGTTTTTCGTGGGACATATCGCAGCAGCTAGAGGGGAGATTGGGATTGCTCTAGGAAGCCTAATCGGTTCGAATATTGCCAATATGTTACTGATCTTGGGAATTTGTGGGCTTTTTACTAAAATTCCAAGCGGTGGCAAACCCATGAGAAATCAATTTATCGTTCATTTTGCACTTGGATTTACTTTATGGTTTGTGCTTAGCCAATCAAAGCTTGATATCCTATCTGCTTCACCTCTTATTGGAATTTGTTTCGTTTATCTTTTTATGCTTTATCGAGATTTTCGAAATGAGCCACCTATAGAAGCCAATCAAGACATTGGAAATATTCCTAAGCTCGTCATAAAAATGATGGCAGGTTTTGGAATGCTATATTTAGGTGGAGAGCTTTTGGTGAAATCTGGAACAGACTTAGGTCTTATGATGGGAATTGATAGTTATATTATCTCAGCAATCTTTATTGCATTTGGAACTTCTTTTCCTGAGTTAGTAACGTCTCTTATTGCTTGCTTTAAAAAGAAAGATACAGAGTTGATTCTTGGAAATATTGTCGGTTCGAATCTTTTCAATTGCGCCTTTATTTTAGGGTCTCTTGGGATTTATGAATATCCTCTAGAGGGTGGGTTTCACTACGAACTAGTTGCCTTAATTGGAGGAGCGGGATTTTTAGTTTTAGTTTCTCTTTTAGGTCGAAGCTTTTATAGAGCGAGTGCGATTTTCTTTTTAGGCGGCTATGCCTTCATGGTGGGTCATTGGGTCAAAATTTTTTAAAAGGTAGGTTATTATGACGGAACAATCTGTAATGGTTATTGTGGCAGCGCTCGTAAACTTCTTTATAGGAGGGTTTTGGTATAGCCTTTTTAAAAAACGTTGGTTAGAGGCTTGGGAGCTTGATGAAGCAGATATCAATCGAAAAGACCCTGCACCCTATCTGATTGCCTTTATAGGCTCTCTTTGGTGTAGTTATGGACTTTTTCTTGTTCTTAAACATATTCAGCCTAAAGACCTTTCTGAGTTATTTGCCATCGCAATAGGTCTTTGGCTTTTTATATTTGTGGGTATGGGTGCAAAACACTACGCTTTTTCTCAAAGAAAGCTTTCGGCATTTTTGATCGATTATGGACTTGATCTTGTTGGGATTATCGTAATGTGTGGACTTTTATGGAGAGTTTACTGGTTCGAGTTAAACTCTAAATTTGCTGACGGGTATTCCCAAGTATAAAATCCGTCGAAACTATTGATTCGCACTTTATATAAAGCGAGAGGGGTTCCCCCAATTCTTCTGACCTTGTCAGACCATTTCTGAATCTCAGAGTTAAGTTCCGTATTAGCTTTTTCCGCTTTTTCAGGATAATTCTCAAAAACTTCAATTTTGGTGTTTAAGGAGTTAATTTTATTTTTTGATTTGGCAGTAACGATCAATAATAGATCTACTAGGGCATAGGCCTGATCTTCAGTGAATTGAGATTCTGTATTAACCGAATGTATCTGATGAACTTGCATTTACTCGTATTGCCCTTGTCTCAATTTTCTTTCTACTTCTTTTTGCTTGGTAGACTCTCTTTTGTCATGGAGCTTCTTACCTTTAGCTAAGGCGATTTCAATTTTGACGCGACCGCCTTTAAAGTATAACTTGGTAGGTATCAGTGTTTGACCCTTAGTGGCAAGTGATTTTTGGATATAGCTCAGCTCTTTTTCGTGCAGCAGCAATTTGCGTTTTCTATCCTCTTGGTGATTATCGTAGGTCCCAAAGGTATAAGGAGGAATATGGAGCTGTTTTACCCATAATTCGTTATTTCTATCAAAGTCACAAAAAGACTCAGTCATAGTGCATTTACCGGCCCTGAGGGACTTGACCTCGGTGCCCTGCAACACAAGACCCGCTTCAAATTTCTCATCTAGAAAAAAGTCGTATCCCGCGCGTTTGTTAGAAGTAATGATTTTAATTCCGCCCATAAAATCAATATAGCAAATTTGTTTTTAAAATTATAGTGAGCTTAAATGATTCAAAAGGTCATAAACTTGTTTTAATTCCAATGATTCCGCCCTAGCAGTCATGATATCTGGCATCTCGGTCTTCAGTTCAACAAGTTGTTCATTGCTGAGCCCACCCTTTAGAACAGAACCAAGCTGCTTTCTTCTTTGGGAAAAAATGAGTCTGGTAAATCGGTCGATTTTCGAAAAATCCTTGATGGCAAATAGAGGTTGGGACTTTCTGATATAACTCACTACTACTGAATGAACTTTTGGGGGAGGAGAAAAGCAGCCAGGAGCGACTTTTCTTAATAGTTTAGAGTCAAAATAAATTGAACTAAGGGTTAAAAGTCCATTCGTGGTATTTTTTTGATCCCGAAAATATGTTTTTTCTCCCACTTCTTTTTGGAACATCAACGTCATATATGTGATTTGAGAGAGCTTAAGAAATTTTAAAAACAAGGGGGTTCCAACATTGTAGGGAAGATTGGAGACAAGCCAAACATTCTTATTCTCAAAGTTTTTTAATAATTTTTGCCAGTCGAACTCTAGCGCATCCTGATTGTAAACATGGGGGGTAAGATTCTTGAGATCATCAATAAAGCGATCATCTTTTTCAATCAAATAAAGGGGAAGATTTAATTGAGATAAAGCTTTGGTTAGTATTCCTGGACCTGGACCTACTTCAATGATGACCTCTGCATCTTTTGCAAAGTCCGTTGTTATCATCTCAATCGTCTTTTTATCCGTTAGAAAATGCTGACCTAGAGCCTTGTTTGCACTTGGAAGATTACCCATTTTGAACCTTCTGAATAAATCTTCCTCTCGCATCAATTGCTAAGCATTCTGGATATTGATGAGCATGATCAATATTTAATAATCCGAGATGAGCAATCATGGCACCATTATCGGTACAAAACTCTGGTTTCACAATTTTAGTTTGCGGATATTTATTTTTAAAATCCTCTCTAATCATTGAATTACAGGCCACTCCTCCTCCAATGACCAGATCAGTTGTCTTGGAATTAAAGCCTAGATTTTCAACCTGTTTAAAAGCGTATTTGGTTTTTAATAAAAGTGCTTTTGAAATAGCACTTTGATAGGAGGCGCAGAGATCAAAGAACTCTTGGGAGTTTTGATCTTGCAGAAAGGAAGGATTTTTTTCTAAAAAAACTCTCAGCGAAGTTTTAAGGCCTGAATAACTGAGTCGACTGTCGGCACTGGCCTTAAGGCCTATAGGAAAGTCGAATTTGTTGCGATCTCCTCTTTTTGCTTTTGCATCTACAAGATGGCCTGCTGGATAACCAAGACCCAGAAGTTTTCCGCCTTTATCAAAAGCTTCACCTGCAGCATCATCAATAGTAGATCCTAAAACCTTAAACTCTCTGGAAGATTCCACCCAAAAAAATACACTATGACCTCCGCTGATAAGGAGACCAAGATAGGGGTAGGATACTTCTTCACTCATATGAATAGCTTCTAAATGAGCATAAAGGTGATTCACTGGAATTATGGGTTTTTTAATTAGGAGCGCTAAGGATTTAGCGGCATTGACACCAGTTAAAAGTGGCCCTAGTAACCCTGGCACAGTCGTAACTGCAATGGCATCCAAATCATTTGGCTTGATGTTACTTTGCTCAAAACAAGCTTCAAGAAGGGGAGTCATTTTTTCGAGATGATTTCTTGCTGCAATCTCTGGCACGACTCCACCCCACTTAGCTAAGCTTTCCTCCTGGCCAAATTTTAAATGGGAAAGCACATCCAACTTTGCTGAGGTTTTTTTTAGGAGTGCAACCGAGGTGTCGTCACAAGATGTTTCAATGCCGAGAATTATTTGAGTCATTATTCTTTTTTGTCTAGCGGACAAGCTACTTTTTTAAGTTGCTCAGCAAAATACTTCTCATCTAGGCTCGTGGCAAGTCCCTTCTCGTTTTTAATATACCACTCCGGAGACTGATCACGACTATGACAATTTAAACATTTCGATTGCATCTGATCAGCTGCTACCGGAGTATTCTCAGAAAAGGGGTGCTCAGCATCTTGGTTGTGGCAATTCAGACATTGAACATTTCCATAATTATGAGTGATTTTTTTCTCTTGATCGTATTTTATCCAAGATTTAATGATTTCTTTTCTTTTTTGACCGGCAAGCTCTCTTACGGGATGTTCAAACTTAACTTTTTCTCCCAGTTCTTCCCAGTATTTGTCGGAATCAAATCCTTCAACCTCACTAACGACCATATTACTCTTTGCGCTGAAACCATTGGGACTATTTAAACCTACGGAGTGACATTTTACACAACTGGGATTATTGCTGGCTTTTGCATGAATCAAAGTAGAAAAAGAAACAGAGTGTGCTGTTTCTTGCCAGAATTCAACTTGCTTGGTGTGGCATTGAGAACAGCTGATATAAGTTGGTATTCTATTGTCGGTGATTATCTGGTCTCCAAGTAAAGCTTGCTCCACAGCTAATATTTCATCGTATTCTGTTTTAAATTTATCTAGCCATCCAACCATAGGGTTAGGCTTTGCTAGATCTTTTTTCTCATCGCGAATCTCCAAGAGCTCATACTTATCTTCTGTGTAGAACTTTAATTCACCTAAATAGTGATTCCTGGAAAGAACCTGAGCGATTTGAGTTTTATTAACTGTTCTTGCTTCAGTAAGAAACGTTTGGGTATGTGCCCCAATAATCCAGTCGAAAATTTCAAACTTCTGGGCCAGTTTTTCGTCGGCTTCAAAACCTGCATGTGAAAGAAGAATATTCTTGTTCTTAGGGTTTAGCGTTTTGACTATATTTTCTATTTCTTCATTTATAGGTTTGAAAAAATTTTTGTATTGAGGTTGAAGTAAACTTGGATCAACCAGCGAGACAAAAACATACTTGTCTTTACCTACCTCAATTTCGATTTTCTTTTGATGTTTAATCTTTAAGTTGTTAGTAGCATTAGACATTAAAAATTCAAATTTGTGTTTTTGAGAAAGGGCAGAAAGAAACTCAACTCCTAGGGCAAAATCTTGATCTCCTGGTACAAAAATTCTCAGACCGAGTTCATCCATGGCTTCGGCTAATTTTTCAGCCTTATACCGAGCAGACTTCAAGTTATAATCAGGGATAATGGGAGTTTCGAAAAAAGTATCACCAGTATCGACATAGATTACCGGATGCTGAGATCTGATCTCGGTCATCTGCCCATAGATTTGAGGTAATCCTCCTAAGGGAAATTTACGACATCCACAAGGATGAGTTTCACCGTTTATATTATGAGAAAAAAGAATGGAAAAAGTCTGGTCTTTTTTAAGAGCAATCTGATTGCTATAGCCTGAATCAGTTAATTTTATAAAATCACTGCAAGTGCTTAAGGTAAACGTGAGAAGGACAAGACCAAAAATTTTCATCATTTGTTTCATTTAAAGTTCTTTTTTAGCTTTACTGACGAAGACGGATTTTGGATAGCTTTTGATAAGCTCTTCAAAAGTAGCCTTTGCCTTGTCAGTTTCGTTTTTCTGCTTAAAGTTCATACCAATATAATACAATGATCCAGGAGCTTTTGAGCTTCTTGGATACTTTGTATAAATTTTTGAGAAGTAGACGAGAGATTGATCGTAGTCTTTGGCCCAATGTTCAAGTAGTCCTAGATTATAATAAACTTTATTTTTAGTCGCATTGCTGATTTTTCCTTGGGCAAGAACCTCTAGATAGAGATCTTTTGCCTTTTTCTGTTTATTTGCTGTGAAAGCTTTATTGGCCTCTGCATAAAGACTATCTGATGATTTGCCTGACATCTCTGATAGCGTTCCTGTGACTTTTTTGATGAACCCTTTTTGAGTTTTTAGAGTCCCCTGCATTGTTTTTAATTGAACTTGCATCATTTGATTGTCTTCAGATAGGGCCTTGACTTGTTCTTGAAGCTGGGCAATTCTCTCGTTGATGCTTTGATAGGATTGCGCGCCTTCTGTTTGTGTTTTGTAATCAATTTCTTCAATTTGTCCTGTCGCTCTGGTAAGACTCCCTTTAAGTTCTTGAACTTCAATCCTAAGGTCGGCGATTATTTTAGAAGACTGGCTAAGTTGTCGATCGACATCTTGCTCCCGTTTTATCTCTTCAGCTGTTTTAAAACACGAAGTAAAAATGAGTGGGATAGCAAACCATAAGCATTTGTTCATAGAAATCTCCTATGAGAAAATCTTAGCATTATCAAAGGGCCTTGTTAATTTTCTTGAGTCGCTTTTTTTATCGCTGCGAATTCTGCTTGTTCTGCAAACTTTTGAGAGAGGGTAGCGTATTGCTTGGCTTTATTAAAATATTTTCTACGGTAAGCAGACTTAGCTTTCAGGTAATAGACTTCTGCTTTTCTAAATAAGCCAGGTGCATGGACTTCGGCTTTTGAGGATTTAGCAGCAAGAAAGGCTGCTTGAGCCATATTCATTTCTTCTTTAGGGCGCGTGGTAGTCAAACCACACGCCGTCAAGAATATCGAAAGAACAATTAATTTGGTTATAGACATTATTACTTAGCAGTAATAACGAAATTGGCTCTTCTATTTTTTGCCCATGACTCTTCGTCATGTCCATAAGCAACTGGCTTTTCTTTACCGTAAGTTACAGTATCAATTCTAGCTGCACTTACTCCTAGGGCCTCTAAGTACTCTTTAACAGCTCTTGCTCTTCTTTCACCTAGAGCGGCGTTATACTGTATTCCACCTCTTTCATCAGCGTGACCTTCAACTTGAATCTGAACCATTTCAGCCATTTTAAGTGCTTCAGCGTTAGCTTCTAAATTCTCTCTTGCAACACCAGATAGGGCAGATGAGTCAAATTCAAAATAGATTGTTTTAAGTGGTCCAGCAGTTCCATCGTCAGATGTACCTTGAAGCTCGAATTCTCCATTAGTAGCAGCATCGTCGATCATTGTTTCGCCTGTGCTATCACTTCCAGCCTCTTTTTTAGGAGCACTTGAACATCCAACAAATACAGCAGCCATTAAAAGAGAGGTTAAACTTAGTTTGATTAAATCCTTCATTAGATCTTTCCTTTTTATAAACGTTTTACAATAAGATATTGAAATCTCATTTTATTATGACAGAAACTTTCAGATTTTGAAGTCTTTTCGATAGATTAAAATAATTTCTTAAACTGAAGAATGCGCTGCACTCTTTGACATGTAACCGTCAAAATTCCAACTCCCAAAAAATTAAAAGTGCTCCATTTGGCGATTGAAGCGAAACAGGCTTTTTAAAAGTTGGCACATGCTTTGCTATATATATTGGTGTGTGTGTTGGGGTTATAGAAAAAGGATTTTTTTATAACTTCTCCTTATGTCTCTCAAAAAAGCCTATCAGTTCCTGGTAGGCTTTTTTATTTTTAGCTCTCATGAACTTTTAGCTTTCTTGAAAAAAATCATAAATTAAACCAGCAATGATTCTAGAGCCCTTCTGCGAAAGGTTGTCCATGATGGGATTGTATTCATAAATTCCAAAAATCTGTTGATGGTCTGGGTGGTTTTGCTGCAAATATGAAATAACTTTTCGCACTAAGTTTTGTCCAAATCCATTATGATTTGGCGCGCTAACAGCCTCCATTTCTTCTGCGGATAAACCATCAGCATCTAGGCTTAAAATGAAAATTGCATCTTTTGAAATCTCTATTTTTTCTAAGTTAGTTATTACTTGATGGAAAAGCTCTGAGTCCACAAGATCTTTTTTGTAGATAAGTGATTGTTGGATATTTGTTAGATTACCTAAAGTACTCGTGGAGTTGGCGTAGTGATGAACACCAATTTGTATAAGCGATGTTTGAGTCGGCTTAAGCATATCAAAATCTCGAAACGGAGTTCCTGAATGGTGAATTTTATCGACACGAGTGTCACAGTGGGCATCGAAATTCAAAATAATGATTTGTTTTTTAGAATATTCTAGTGCACGCAACAAGGGATAGACATGATCGTGGCCACCTCCTAAATGGATCGATTTTCGAACTAATGTTTGAGCTAAACATGATTTGATTGTCTCAGATTCTTTTTCTTGCGCTTTTTCAAAATTAATTAACTCTTCTGACTGATCAGAAACTTCAATAACGGCTATTTCATTTATAGCAAGGTGGTCTTGCATCTTTTTCAGGTTATTTAGAATACATTGAGGTCCGAAACGAGCTCCATTTCGTCCAAGATTTTTTCTGACTCCAATATCGCTACTAGAACAAAAAATGAGAGCTGATTCTGGTGTTGGTTTTAACTTAAATTTCGGTGATAGTGACTCTAAATGGCGATTTTTCATTGTGAGAACCTTTAATCTATAAGATACTTAGTATAATGCTATGGATTGGTTTTTAATAAAAGAAAATGAACATTTGGGTCCTTTTGATGAAGAGACCATACGAGAATTATTTGCTGATGGCCAATGCTCTGAAGATGATCAAGTGTGGAAAGATGGATGGGCGGACGCTAAAACCTTTGCAGAAGTTTTTTTAGAGGATGACCCGTCAAATTCATTTCGTTCTTTAAGTGAAAAACTTATTCCAACTGGTGACGTAGACGAAGATGAGGACCTCGATGAGGGCCCTCCTCCGCTCCCTCCTCTCCCAGTCATGAATTCAAAAAAAACGGATGAACCTCCCCATGCAGGAGAGATAAAACCAACTCACATGACTGAAGTTCCCTTCGAAGAAACTTCAAGTGTATCGAACGAAGAAGTAGAATCGTCTATTAGTTTGGATTTCGGTGCAGAAGAATTTGAAATTGATCAAAACGAGAAACGCCTACTAAGGATCGCTAGAAACCTGGCTATAGCATTAATCGTTGGGATATTAATATTTACGGGTTATTTCTATTTTTTTAAAAGGGGCGAAATTTTCGAACGCCCAAAAATTATGACTCTTGGAGATTATGAACGTCTCTCTTCAGTAGCTTCTACTGATCCAAAAAAACTGGACTTTGCTTTTGCACTTGCTTCAGATAAGAGAACTCTATGGGCGTCTACCAACAGTCCTCTGGAAGGTGAGGTTTTCGTAAATTTAAAAAGTAAAAAGGGGAGAGTCCTAGGCAGAGATGTAGAAGTTAAAGCGAAGGGATATTTGAAAGAGCGCTTAGTTATTTTTTCTGATTTTCAATTTGTTCAGGGGACAAAATTTATTGATGGATTCTATGATGTTGAAATCTACACAGTGGATGACTTAAAAATTCCTTTGCTTGCCGGAATAAACTTTAACCCTGATAGACAATTTCGATTTATCAATGAGTTTCTAATTACAAGTATGAATAGAGAAGATTTTAATCAACAACTAGAACGATTTGCTTCAAAAAGAAAGATGAATTCATCAGAGTTTTGGCTAGAAATTGCTGAGAAGTATCGGACGGTAAGAAGTATAACGGAGCAAATTAGGGCAGGCTTTGTTAAAGTATTGCAAACTCCGAGTAAAAACTATCAGGAGGCGATCAAAAGTTTTAAAGATGATTATGCAAACCGCTATGGGGTCTTTTTTACTTCATTTGTAAGAGACAATGAAAGTAGCTACGAGCGGCTCGTTGATAAAGAGTTTGATGAGCGGATCGAGGTCATGGCAAGTTATAATGAGCTTTCAAATCTTTCTAAAAAAATTGGCGCTGAATCCGTTTCACTTTTGGACGAAGTTGAAGCGACAAACCCATCCGAAAAGCAGCAGGAACAATGGGATAAGTTCTCTCGTGAGGCTTTAATTCCCTTTAATTTAATTATTGCAGAATGCGAAAGAAAATTGGCACTTTTAAAAAGTCGTACTGAACAATAATTTAAATCAGTTGTTGGCTAGGCTCTCTCTGAGCAACACCAGCCTCATCTAAAACGTATCTGCCTTTATCATCAATTTTAAGCGTTCCGCCCCAAGTATCTAGGTCATGTTCAAAAACCATTTTTAGTTTTCTCTCTGTGATCATTTCGTAAAACTTCTCTTTGAAGACTGTGGTGACACCCGGTTCAATATCATACCCCATCACCCACGGAACATGCACGTGATGGCTCATAGGAACGAGGTCTGCCATATAAATATGACCAGCCACAATGGGGTGTACCATATAGGGAGTGTGTCCAAAACTAATTCTATATTCAATTTGAGTTCCCTCGTCTTCTAAAATGACTCCGCTATCTTCGATTAAAAAGTGAACTAGGTTCTGTTCTTTAGCTTTTTCAATAAGAGGTTTGAAATAATCACTTTGAAAGGAGCCACTGTCTCTCAGGGTTGGATTGAGTCCATATTCATAATGTTTTTGGTGCAAGTGAAGTGTAGCGTCGGGAAATAAGCTTTCTCCCTTTCTCTCCGTTAATCCTCCAACATGGTCGAAGTGAAGATGCGTGAGAATAATATCTGTAATATCCTTTGGATCAAGTCCGACATTCTTAAGTGAGCCAATTAAACCTTGATGCTTAGTTTCAATATTAAACTGATTTTCAAATTTTTCTCCGTGGTAATGTCCGATACCAGTATCAATAAGAATATTTTTATTTTTTGTTTGAACCAGCATGACTCTTAATGCCATAGGAATCCGATTTAATTCATCCGGTTTGATTTTTTTCTCCCATAATGGTTTCGGGATAATTCCAAACATCGCACCACCGTCTAGAGCGAATGTTGCAGGATGTAGAAGATGAAGTTTTGTCACGGAGCCTCCTCGTTGATTCCTCGCATTGTATACAGCTTTTTTAAATCAAGCAATTAGTTGATAAGGAGTAAAAAACCACTATAATGATGAAGATTCTTGAATTGGCCTATGAAGCATTAATAAGGAGTTCTAATGAACATTCATGAGTATCAAGCGAAAGAGCTTATGCGGCAAGCGGACATAAGCGTGCTAGAAAGTGGTACTGCTAAAAGTGGAGATGAAGCCCTTGAAGTAGCAAAAAAAATTGGTGGAAGTATTTGGGTTGTTAAAGCACAAATTCACGCCGGAGGAAGAGGAAAAGGTGGTGGAGTTAGAATCGCTAAGTCTTTAGACGAAGTGAAGAAGCATGCCGATGATATGATGGGGATGAATTTGGTCACTCATCAAACAGGACCTGAAGGTAAAACTGTTAATACGATTTTAGTTGAAGCTGGCTGTGATATTGATCATGAGTACTATGTTGGTATTGTTTTAGACAGAGACTCTTCTAAGATTACCATGATGGCCTCAAGCGAAGGTGGAGTTGATATCGAAGAAGTTGCAGCAAAGACTCCTGAAAAAATTATAAAAGTTTCTATCGACCCCGCTGTTGGGTTCTCAGGTTTTGCAGCAAGAAAGCTTGGATATGGAATTGGACTTAAGGGAGACACTCTTAAGAAAGCTTCTAAGTTCTTTCAAGGCCTTTACGACTTATATATCAAAAAAGATTGCTCTATCGTTGAAATCAATCCTCTCGTTACAACGAAAGGTGGAGATGTAATCGCTTTAGATGCAAAGATGAATTTCGATGATAATGCTCTTTACAGAAATAAAGATATCGAAGAGCTAAGAGACGAGTCTGAAGAAAGTGCGCAAGAGCTAGAAGCTGGTAAATATGGTCTTTCTTATATTTCCCTTGATGGAAATATTGGATGTCTTGTTAATGGTGCAGGTCTTGCAATGGGGACTTTGGATATCATAAAGCTTCATGGTGGAAATCCAGCTAACTTCCTAGATGTCGGGGGAGGAGCGACAAAAGAAACGGTTCAAAAAGCTTTTGAAATCATTTTGGAAGATTCAAACGTAACTGCAATTCTAGTTAATATCTTTGGTGGGATCATGAAGTGTGACATTATTGCCGAAGGTGTCGTGGCGGCAGCAAAAGAGTTGTCCTTAAAAGTACCACTCGTTGTTAGACTAGAGGGAACAAACGTAAATATTGGAAAGAAAATTTTAAGTGAGTCAGGACTGGCCATTACACCAGCGGATGACCTTGCGGATGCGGCAGCTAAAGTCGTTGAAGCTGCTAAAGGGGGGGCATAAGATGTCTGTTTTAGTTGGTAGAGATACAAAATTAATGACAGTCGGTGTGACTGGTAAACAAGGAACTTTTCATACTCTTCAATGTCGTGATTATGGTACTAATGTTGTTGGTGGTGTGACACCTGGTAAAGGTGGAATTAATCACGAAGGCATTCCCGTTTTTAATACGATTGGTGAATGTGTGGAAAAAACGGAAGCAAATGTTGCGATGATTTTTGTTCCACCTCCGTTTGCAGCAGATTCAATTCTTGAATGCATTGATGCAAAGGTCCCCCTTATTATTTGTATTACGGAAGGTATTCCTATTAATGATATGGTAAAAGTTAAGGCTGCGATCAAAGGTTCTGACTCAAGATTAATCGGCCCTAACTGTCCTGGTATCATTACTCCTGGTGAAGCAAAGATCGGGATTATGCCAGGTCATATTCATATGCCAGGTAAAGTTGGAGTTATTTCTAGATCAGGAACTCTTACATATGAGGCTGTTTATCAGTTAACTCAAAGAGAGATCGGTCAATCAACATGTGTTGGTATTGGTGGAGATCCGGTAAACGGAACAAACTTTATTGATTGCCTCGAGCTTTTTGAAAAAGATCCAGATACTGAAGCCGTTATTATGATCGGGGAGATTGGTGGGAACGCTGAAACAGATGCTGCTCGTTGGATCAAAGAAAATATGACTAAGCCGGTAGTAAGCTTTATCGCTGGAGCCTCAGCGCCCAAAGGAAAGAGAATGGGGCATGCAGGTGCTATTATTTCAGGTGGAGATGATACGGCAGAGGCAAAATACAAAGTTTTAGAAGAGTGCGGAATTACTATCGCAAGATCTCCAGCGGAGCTTGGAGCGAAAGTAGCTGAAGTACTAGGTTAAAAAGATTTAAACTAATTTCTTAAGGAGATAAAAATGGCCATTGAAAAAACATTTTCAATTATTAAACCAAACGCAACTGCAGACAATAATATCGGAAACATCATTGGAATGTTCGAAAAAGAAGGACTAAGAATTGCAGCAGCAAGATTTGTTCATCTAAGTAAAGAAAAAGCAGAAGGGTTCTATATTGAACATAAAGAGAGACCATTTTTTGGTGAGCTTGTTGATTTTATGACTTCTGGACCAGTCATGCTTATGTGTCTTGAAGGCGAAAATGCTGTCGCAAGAAATAGAGAGATTATGGGCGCGACAAACCCAGCGGAGGCTGCTGATGGGACAATCAGAAAGCTCTACGCTAAATCTATCGGGGAAAATGCGGTTCATGGTTCTGATTCAGCTCAGTCTGCAGAAAGAGAATTAGCTTATTTTTTCGAAAAATCTGATCTCATCGATAGATTCTAATTCTTCTATATAAATATAAAATATTTAAATTAATGCCACCTGAAAGGGTGGCATTTAAATTTTATATTTCTCATTCTTTAGTCAACATGATGAATGATTCCCTTAACATGTTGAATTTATTGATCAAACAATTTCCTTTTGCCTTGTAATCTTTACAATCAAATTGAGAGTCTTGTTACGCTGCGTTATAAATATAGTAACTTTAGTATAAGTCTAAGGAAAAAAGTATGTATGAAATTGGAACCTATGTTGTTTGCCCAGGCCACGGAGTAGGACAAGTTTTGAACTTGGAAGAAAAAGATTTGGGTGGCGAAAAGAAGGCTTTCTACATTATCAAAATCATCTCTAATGGAATGACCATAATGGTTCCATCAGACAAGAAAGATGGAATTAGAGAGTTAGTTACTGATCAAGAAATAAATGAAGTATTTGAACTGTTAAATACTCACGATGTGAAAGTAGATAATTCTACTTGGAACAGAAGGCATCGCGATTATCTGGCCAAGGTTAAAACCGGCTCTTTAGTTGAGATTGCTGATGTTTTGAGATCGCTTTTCTTATTAAAGAATATGAAAAAACTTTCTTTCGGCGAACGAAAAATGATGGATCAATGTAAAGATCTCATTATTAAAGAAATTGCCATCTCTACAGGTGAAGCGGAGGGATCGATTGGGACTAAGATTGAATCTTGTTTTGATGCTCCTGAAGCCTAATACATAGCAATAAGAAGAAAAAGAATAGAAGAGTTTTAAAAAGGGCCTGGTGACGGGCCCTTTTTTTTTGGATATAACATCTATTGACCAGGAGATATTATGACCACACGTGTAAGATTCGCCCCCAGTCCTACGGGAAACCTCCATATTGGTGGTGCGAGGACAGCTTTATATAATTACGTTTTTGCTAAGGCGACCCAAGGAAGATATATCCTGAGGATCGAAGATACTGACAGAGAAAGATCCACCAAAGAATTCGAAGAGTCACAGATTGATGATATGAAGTGGCTTGGACTGGCCCATGACGAAGGACCAGGTGTTGGAGGTGAATATGGTCCTTATCACCAATTCGAGCGAGTCGAAATTTATCAAAAATTTGCCCAGCAATTATTAGATGAGGGAAAAGCCTTTTATGATTTTTGTTCTGATGAAGAACTGGCTGAGATGGCCCGAAAAAATAAAGAAGAAGGTACACCTCCTTACACTGGTAAATGGCGAGAAGAATCCCATTGGGAAGAAGCCAAGTCAAAAATCGCAGCGGGAGAAGTTGCACCGATTAGATTTAAAGTTCCTCCTGGTGATGTGAGTTTTACTGACCATGTCAGGGGAGATGTAAAATTTCCTGAGGGGATGGTCGGAGATTTCGTCATTATGCGAACAAACGGTGTTGGGACTTATAATTTTTGCAATGTCATAGATGATCATCAACATAAAATCACTCATGTGATTCGCGGTGAAGATCATGTGAATAATACCTTGAGACAAGTCCTTCTTTATCAAGCTTTTGGTTTTTCTATGCCAGAATTTGCTCACGTCTCACTTCTTATTGGCAAAGATCGACAAAAACTTTCAAAGCGTCATGGTGCTACTAGTGTTAAGCAATATCGAGAAGAAGGTTATTTACCTGAAGCACTCGCAAATTATCTTTGCCTTCTTGGTTGGTCACACCCAGAGGAAAGAGATGTTTTCACTATCAATGAAATGGCAGAGGTTTTTGATTTAAAACGTTTTTCTAAAGCTCATGCTATTTATGATATAGATAAACTCAAATACATAAATTCCCAGCATATTAAAATGATGGATGAGCAATCTCTGTTTGATCGAGCGGGTGCTTATATTGCCAAAGACTCATTTTACCATCAGCAATCTAAAGAATGGCAGCAAAAGTTTTTGAATTTGTATCAAGAAAAAATTCAGCTTTTTCCTGAGCTTAATGAATATGTGGCCCAGTTAACTTCTACTGAGTTGATTATGGATGATACTTTAAAAGAGATCTTTTCATGGGAGAGCACTCCTCAAATAAAAGATTATGTAACTCAGGAGTTAGCAGAAGTATCTTCCGAGTATCTTTCTGAAGAGATTTTGGGAGAATGGATGGATTACTGCAAAAAAGAACTTAAAATAAAGGGAAAACCACTTTTTATGGGATTTAGAGGAGTGCTTACAGGCCAAAATCATGGGCCAGACTTGAAACCACTGATAGCTCTTACTCCCGTTGAAGTATTAAAGAAAAGAATGGCGAGTCTATAAATGGAAAGAATACCTACGACAAAAAAAGAACATCGAAACTTTATAGAGAATATTGTCGCTCAGGATCTTGAAGCAGGAAAACATGATGGTTGGATTGTGACAAGGTTTCCACCTGAGCCAAATGGTTATTTGCATATTGGTCATGCTAAGGCGATTTGTTTAAGTCATGGTCTCGCTTGGAATAATGCTCCAAAGTCTAGATTTCATTTAAGATTCGATGATACAAATCCAGAAAAAGAAGAAACTGAATATGTTGAAGCTATCAAGCAAGATATCAAATGGCTTGGAGCTGACTGGAAAGAGAATCTATTCTTTGCCTCTGATTATTTTGATAAACTGTTCGCTTTTGCGGTTGAACTCATCAAGAAAGGTCTAGCCTACGTTGATGATGAAGATGGAGAAACGA
>CEQY01054693.1_pt1 | contig 38768 bp, 49 predicted proteins | sample 361391 | NCBI WGS metagenome assembly CEQY01 (sample SAMEA2621075, study PRJEB7988) | marine metagenome | isolation source: saline water (ENVO:00002010), including | reverse complement strand
GGAGATAGTTCTACTTCATCATCCGCTGATTCCACGCCTAGTGATGCTCCTGTAAGCAGAGGATTTTATGGCATAGGTAGTATGGCACCCTATAAAAGATCCAAAAAGAAAAAGAAGAAAAAGAAAAAATCCAGTTTTAAATTTGGGCAAGGCATATATGAAGCAATAGAGAAAATTACTCCATGCCCTAAAACAAAGTCCAAAGGTTGCCAATGTGAACGTGTAAATCGTATTGCAGAAGCAGAGGAAACAGTTAAAGCAATAGCAACACTAGAACATGCAGAGGACAATGTAGAAGGCATGTTTAAGTTTGTTCAAAAGCCTGGTAACGCAACGTTTATACAAGGTATAGTAAAAGGCATAACTCCTGGAAAACATGGTTTACACATTCATGAATATGGAGATTTAAGTGATGGTTGCGATAGTGCAGGTGCTCACTACAATCCAGATGGAGTTGATCATGGTGGATTAAAAGAAGGCCATGTTGGAGATTTAGGAAATATTATTGCAGATAAATCAGGTATTTCCAGATTTCAAATAAAAGCAGAAAGAGTAAATTTATCTGATGTAGTAGGCAGAGCAATAGTAGTACATGCAGATGAAGATGACTTAGGTAAAGGTGGTGATGAAGAAAGTTTAAAAACAGGTAATGCTGGAGACAGATTAGGTTGTGGTGTAATACGTTTGAGAGAAGTTGTAGAGGAAGATTACAACAGAGGTGTTAGTGATAAACATTTTGACAGAAATCAATTACCACAGATAAGACGTGATGACGTTGTAAACGATTCAGAGTTTGATCACAAGGAAGGCATGATTAGTATAGATAAACTAAAGCCAGTACAAAGTCAACGTGTAAAAGGTCTAAGTAAAAAAGCAGAAGACGTTTTCCTTAAAAAAGCAGACAGACCATTTATTGTAGACAAAAAAGGCTATATTATAAATGGACATCACAGATATGATGCCGCAAACATATTGGGCATAAAACGTGTACCTGCTATAATGATAGACGCAGACATTGAAGATGTTATGCAACATTTTGCTCATACTACAAGTGATAAAAAAGTAATGGCAGAAAATTACTTTAAAAATTTACTAGCAGAAAAATTAGCAGAAGCAAAAAGGATACCACGCAAAAAAGGACAACCAGCAGGTAGTAAAAAGCATAGTGACTTATACACAGATGAAAATCCCAAAGGCACAATTAAAGGACTAAAATTTGCTACTGTAAAAGACGCAAAGGCTAGTGTTAGTAAAATCAGAAGTTCAGGTAAAAAACATGCACACAAAATACAGGCCGCCATTGCTATGGAACAAAGAGCCAAGGCGGCAGGTAAAAAATCAGCGGCGGCTGTGTACAGAAAGTACATAAACCAAATGAAAAAGAAAACCAAAAAGATGAATGAAAGCATGGAGTTACCTAGCGAAGTTCAAGATTTTATAAACAAACTTGTTCCTACTGATGTTGGTGTAGATGTGCAGGGAGATTACGTTATACATTACGAAGGATTTACAGACGAATGTAATGATGGATATGATGATGAATCAATAGATGATGTTTACGCACAGGTATATCAAGACTTTGACAATAGACAAAAGCAAGAACCTATAATTAGAGGTCATGTATATGACGAACTAGGTTGTAATAATAATCCTGTTTTGTATAGTGTTTATAAAAAATTAGATGAAGGAACACGTTGCTGGAAAGGATATAAAAAGAAAGGCACAAAAATGATGTTTGGCAAACGTGTGCCTAATTGTGTTAAGAATGAAAGTCAAGAAAAATTTATCACTCACAGAGAATTGGCTAGTAAAATTTACAAGTACACCAAAAACTTACAGTTAGCCAGAGACTTTGACCAGATGGAAGACGATTTTGTTAGTCAGGACGATGCACAGAGTACTGGACTGGCAGGATTTGACCAGGATCCGCTGGAGTATGACCGTGAACGTGTTAATAAAATACTAAGTATGCACCGAGTTCCTGTAAAAGTATTAAAGATGAAACAGGACAACCAGTTTAATACACTATACAGTATATTAGAAACTGTAGCAACAAATGAAGGAGAGGTTGTAGACATGAATCCACAAGCAAAAAAGCCTTTCTTTTCATCAGAAGAAGCAGACAGAGCCAATTCTGAATGGGTAAACCAAGCACAGGTAGATCAGGAAGATGGTGTTATTATTAGAAGCACAGACGATAAACAATATCGTATTATGACCAGTTATGGTAATCAACATTTTGAAGATGGAGAAGTTTATCTAGACGGATTAACAGACCCTACATATATAGACCCAGAAGGCTACCCTGATGCCGCAGAACTGTTATACTATCATAGTGCTACAGGACATTATCCTGAAGATGAGGATTATGAGGTAGTAGAAAATTATAAATCACAAGACGTTACAAAGCAAGGCAGGAATCTAAGTCCTCTAGTTAGAAAATATTTAAAGGGTAAAAAAACTGAACTTACAACAGTTAAAGTATCAAACTTAGACATGGACGCACCAGGGTTTGACAGAATTATAGGTGATTTGGGCGATGTAAATTTTGCTGACACAACAGATCCTATAGTAGTAGATGCTGATGGTAAAACTATTTTAGATGGATTTCACAGAGTACAGAAAGCAAAAGATATTGGTAAAGAAGAAATACCAGCATATATGGTAATAGAAAACTTAAAAGCAAAGTTACTGCAAAAAATAAATGAAATCCATAGTGCTAAAACATATGATAACATGGACGACAATGGATTAATAAATTTTAGATATAATGATGCAACAGGCCCTCAAGAATTTGGAGAGGAAGGTCATTTAAAATTAGCATCTATACCAGGAATATCCAGAAATGAAGTATATGATAATGGAGTTTCTAGACATATATTTCTTATGAATAATAAGGAACCAATATTTTTACTCACTATTAAAAGAGGTTTAGACGGTTGGGTCACAACAAATGTGGTTACACATAGTGATTACAGAGGTAAAGGATTTGCTGTACCTGTTTACTTGGCAGTTAGCAAAGCATATGGAGAACCACTTTATAGTTTTGGTACACAGAGTCCTGCAGGACATAAAATTTGGCAAAATCTTGCAAAACAACATCCAAAAAGAGTAACTGGATATGATGTTACTACTAAACAAGAGGTTCCATTCGCTGATGTTTTTGATGGAAAGGTAGCCACTAGAGCAAAATTATTGCCTGAAAGTATTCAACGAGGAGATTGTTTTGAAGCGGCAATAAAACAAATGTTAGAGTATGCTAAAGAAAACCCTGCTATGTTAAACTCATTAAGCCTGGTTCATGGGTATGTAACAGGACAAGGCAGTTATGTAAAAGACCAACGTTATGGACACGGTTGGTTAGAAATAGGCGATGTAGTACATGACTGTACTAAAAATGCTGTAATGAGGAAAGAAAAATATTACAAGTTAGGAAATATTAATCCTAATGAATTAAAAAAATATTCGTATAAAGATGTTTTACAAAAAATAAGTGCTACTAAACATTATGGTCCTTGGGATTTACAAAAAACAGAATTTGAAAAAGGCATGGAAGAATTTGATGAAAACTTTAAAGACGGCAAAGTTAAAGGCAAAAGTCGTCCAGGCAGAGTAAAACGAGCAGGTGCAAGTTGTAAAGGCTCTGTTACAAGTCTGCGTAAAAAAGCAAAAAACAGCAGTGGAGAAAAAGCAAAAATGTATCACTGGTGTGCCAACATGAAGAGCGGTCGTAAAAACTCCTAAATAAATATATGCATGGGCATATATACAGAACCAAGCCAAGTACAAAGTTTTAATTTTTATAGTTATAATTATTACAAAAATCTGTCAGAAATTGATAGTATTTTATACAAACATAATCAACATTACTCAGATAATAAAGTAGATCTACATGAATTACGTCAGGCATTTTTTAAGAGTGCCTTTACAGGTAATGTAAAAATAGAATGGTTTGTAGAAAATGACAGCAACAAACATTCTTTTAAATTACCTTATCATGTGTCAGATAATCCTGACAGATGGTTAGATAATGATCCTGAAATATTAAATATTTTAGAAAAGTATGGCTTGTTAAAATTAATAAAAGATTCTAATACTAACAATATCACAAGTGCTATAGAAAAAACCAGTTTAAATTACTATATTAATTCACATGGTTTTAGGTGCCCTGAGTTAGATAACGATCCTTGTATAGCATTTTTAGGATGTAGTCATACATTTGGTACTGGATTAGATCAAGATAATATTTGGGCTGAAAGAGTTTGTAAAAAACTAGGTTACAGACCTGTAAACTTAGGATTTCCTGCAAGAGGTATAGACTTTGTTAGTTTTTACTGTAAATACTTCTTTAAATCAGAAATAAAAAATTGCAAGGCTTTAGTAGTTTTACTACCTCCATTTACAAGAAAAACTATTATTGGAAGTATGATTGAACATAATAAAAACATAAGCGATTATAAAATTTTTAAACATTTTTTACAATTAGAATGGATTAATGAACTAAAGCAAGAAGAATTATACAATAATAAGATATTAAGAAATTGGAATAATAGAACAGACGAAGAACCAGCACAATTATCTATTAATAAACATTTTGCACAAGATTTATATAATGTTGAAAATACTTTACAAAGATGTTCTCAAGCGATGTCTGTAATAAATCTTTTAGCATCTGAATTGGACATACCACTACTTGTTTATTCAAGTTATACAGATTTTGGAGATGCAGGATTTAAAAATAATCCACACGGTAAAAAAATATTTGATATGGCAAGAGATGGGCAACACTCTGGTATATACAGTAATAAAGTTTTTGCAAACAAAGTAGCAGAAGATTTAAAGCAAAAAATTGATAAATAGAGTTATGCTTATAAAAGATATAATTACTGAAACAACTTCCGCAGGTGCAGTAGCAACTGTGGCAATTCCTTTAGGCGGAATGCAAAAAAGGCCTAATCCTAGTGTTTTCAGTATGAAGAAGAAAAAGAAAAAGAAAGCAAAAAAAGATGAGAGCAGTCAAGGACAAAAATAATTATTTAAATTTTATTAGTACTTTAGAGAATAGAGTGTTCAATAAAATAGATTTAAGTGGATTTCTAAGTGTAAATAGCATGGACGAAAGAGAATTTTATATTGCAGAAGAAATGTATAAAAAAGACATTCTGCAAAAAGTTACGAAAGGTGAAGAACTTGGCTACAAAATATACCCGCAAAAAACAAAATTACAATAAAAAGCATTTAGCAAAAAAACTAGACGATCTTAGTAATAAAGTTGCTAAACGTGGCGTATATGTTATTAGACCTGCAGAACCTGGATTTAATATTGTAAATTACATTAACAATTCTGTATATGTATATAGTGTTCCTTTTAAAAAAACGGCAAAAGCGATTTGTAAAACATTAAACGACAAAAAAATCGAAAATAAACCACAACCAGAAAGAATACAAAAAGAATGCGATATTTTTTACAAGCATTACAACGATATTCATTTTTACAAATACACAATTAAAACTACAAAAATAATGGAAAGACGCCTAATAGCACAGACCAGAATGGATGAAAGTATTGGAATGCTTAAAAACATCAGACAAAAACTATCCTACTATTAAAAATTTTCAAAAAAATCTTTCCAAAATGATAAATAAGACTATAACATTTATATTTTAGGAAGATACCATGTTTATAAGAGAATTTAACCAAACAAACGAAACAAAAATCGATAAGATTAATAAGTTTTTAAGTGAGCAATTCGGTGTAAAAGTATCTGCTAGTTACCCTAAAAAAGCAAAATTAGAGCAAATCAGAGAGATGTCTCAAAATGCTATAATTAAGTTAAAGGGTACAAGCAAACACTTTCAGTTAGAACCAGAATATGCAAAATACTTAGGAATAAAAGACGTAATAGATACAATGCTTACTGAAGGCATGTACGCAGAATCACCAGCATATATGGAAATGAAAGACATGCTTGTTGCAGAAGTCCAAAACTTAATGGACTCTGGCTGTAATAAAAATGAAGCAGTTTCACAATGTATGCAAAATTACAGAAAAAATCCTATGTACTCTTACAGCGATGAACATGTACTTCCTATAATCATGATGGCGGCAAAAGAGTATTACGAGGTTCACTGTAATGAAGAAATGAAAGAAGATTCAATAGAAGAAAGCAACACAGAACTAAATGAATTTCTTCTAAGCGAACTGGCTAAAGAAATGGGCATAGATTTAAATGACCACGATAGCATGAGTGCTATAGAAGAAAAATTAGACTTATTTGCTGAAGTATCAGGTAAAAGCAAAGACTCTGTTGTTGGATTCCTAAACGGATTAGAAGAAGATGCAATTAGTAATGGTATTAAGTTTTTTGGAGCCAAAGTTGCTCAACACAAAACTAACGAGGACTTATATACAATGACTATTGCTCAAGGAGCCATTGATGGTAAAAAAGAAGTTGAAATAAACGGTGAGATGGAACCTGTAAAAATGTCTAAAGAAACAGCAGAAAAAATCCTAGGTAAGAAAGCAAAAGCAAAAGAAAGCATGTTTGATGACATTATAGATGACATGTTAGCAGAAGAAGTTGAGTCTGTTGAAGAAGCAGAAGTTGTTATGGCTGTTAGAGCAATGGCAGACGACATTCAGGACCACGTTGAAAGATTAGGCAGAATGGTAAACGAAGATCTACCTGCTATTGCAGACCAAATGATAAGCGAATTTGGTGCAGATAAGGCCGCTCAGTTTAAAGATTCAGCGGAAGGTGTTTTAAATTCAGCATTAGATAGTGCCAAACAAGCAAAAGATGGTGTAAACGAACTAGTGGGCGGAATAACAGGTGAAGATATGAATCTAGGAGGATCTGATGCATTAGGTAATTTAGGTGATGAAGATCCAGTAGCAGATGCTGGAGACCTAGATGACATGAGTGATTTAGATGACATAGATGTTAATGAACCAGCGGCGGCTGGGCCTGAAGATGAGCCATTAGGAAGAGCACCTGTAGAGGTGTAAAATGCTTATACGAGAAATTGTAACAGAAGGATATCAGGCAGATCTATTAACAGCAGTTCAGGATCTATTAATCTCTTATATGGCTGACGATGCCAAAGACATTCCTACTGAGGATTTCCAATCACAATTAGCAAAACACGGATTTGTTACAACCACAGATGAATTAATTAAAGCAATTAATGACAGTGGATATGCAAGTAGCATAGATAAAGATGTTATAAAGCCTAAAGATCAACTGCCTGGAGATATAGATACAGATGAGCCAGAGCCTTCTGTAGATGTGGCAAAAATGGCAGGCGACCAGGCTATGAAAGATATTAAGGCGGAATTATAATGGCAAACCTATATAATAATACCAGCAGTTCAAATTTATTTGTAAATGCCACACAGGCCAGAAAAGACAGTAGAAACAATAGTGTAATACACTCTGAAGTTAGATCTATAGAAAGTGCCGTAATAGCCAATATAGATTCTGGTGTATTATATGCTAATATCATTAGTAGTACTACAATGACAAACAGTAATGTATATTATAATGTTTGGAATAGTGTTACTACAGATCCAACCAAATTAGACCAACTTAACTATGTTAAAAAATATTTTGAGGACAGAGGATACGGTGTAAGTGTTGTAACCAATACGGCCTCCAATAATACTATAAGTTGGAATATTTCCTGGTAAATACTAGTAAATAATTTTTAATTATATGCTGATATCAAAATACGACTACCCAGAATTACGACGAATTCAAACTAAGAAAGGCAGACAATATGTAGGAGAGGACAATAGTCCTGTTCCTAGTGTTACTACTATCTTAGGAGATACAGGAGATAAGACTGCTCTTATAGCCTGGCGTAAACGTGTAGGCGAAGCAGAAGCAACACGCATAAGCACAGAGTCTGCAGGACTTGGAACTAAAGTTCATAATGCATTAGAAAAGTTTATACTACAAGAAGACTACCAAATTAAAGGCAACAATCATATTAGTGTAATGGCTAAAAACATGGTAACTGAAATGATTGAAAAAGGCTTAACAAAAGTTGATGAAATTTATGGTGTTGAAGTAGGACTTATTGCACAAGGATTATATGCAGGAACGGCTGATGGTATAGGAATGTATGAGGGAGAAGAAGCCATTATAGATTTTAAAACTGCAAAAAAGATGAAAAAACGTGAATGGATTGAGGATTATTTTTTACAAGGCTGTGCATATTCATTAGCACACAATGAAATGTTTGGTACAAACATATCCAAAGTAGCAATATTAATGGTCGATAGAGATGGTAATTTTAAAGACTTTACTATATCAGGCGATGAATACGAAGAATATTGTGATAAATGGTCAGATAGACTAGCAACTTATTATTCCAAATAAAAAGGAAAATGATAAATACTAGTAGTTCAGGAGAATTATTAGTATGGCAACATCAAATAACAACGTAGTTATTTCTAGAATACAAAATCGAAGAGGTTTAAAGCAAGACCTTCCTCAGCCTTTGAGAGAAGGAGAATTAGGATTAGCATTAGATAGCAGTCAGGTTTATATTGGTGGCGATATAAATGCTAGTACATCAAACATAAGTAGTTTTGAATCTACTACCAGTGCTATATCTCTTACACAAGATATTGCCAATACAAGAATAATACATTTTACAATACCACATAAAAGACTTTTAGCAGGACATTTTGATGGTGTTTCTACAACAGCACAATGGACCACAGATTCAAATACATATACAGGAAGTGGACTTACAGTATTTGAAGGTAATATTACAACAACTGTAACAGGGTCTGTTAGTGCAAATATTTCAGGAGCGAATGTTGTAGTTTTAGGTTCTTCAAATGCTTTTATAGAAGTTGGAGATGTTGTTACAGGAAATGAAATTACAGGAACAGTAACAGTAACAGCAATAGATAATGCTAATATTACATTATCTTCAAATCAGACTTTAACAACTGCAAACACTTTAACATTTACACCTAATAATATTAAAAGTATTTCAACCAATGAAAACTTTAAAGCAACAGATGTAATAGTACTAAAAAATGATACTGTACTAAGTGGTGATAATTCAAATTATAGTCCAGCAACATCTAAAGATTACAGTTTTAGTACAACTACATTAGCAAGTAATACACATGTGTTAAATTTAAGAGTTGCGCCTTCAACAAGCGATAAATTATATTTAAGTTATTATAGTAACTCTAGTATTTTAAAGGCTTTAAATAATAGTGGTGTAATTTATCCTGGTACAACAACAAATAGTTTTTATAATGAATATAGTGTACCTACGTATAGACAACTTAATGCAGATTTAGTTAGGGTATCTCCTACAACAGGAACAGGACACATAGGTTTAGAATACAAGCATATTGCAGTTTTTGAAGACAGTACTGCAATATCTAGTCCAACATCTTTAAGTTTAGGAAACTTCCTAGTAAGTGATAATTCTTTATTAAGTGCTAGTGCAGTAAACGTAAGTGCATCTGGATCTACAGTTACCATAAGTGCAGGTTCAAGTAATACACCAGCATATGGTAATTCAGGAAGTACATATGACTTTGTTTACCTAACAGATGCTGATAGTCCTGTATGGTTAAACAATAAAGCATTAGCAGTAAGTAATGTACAGACTTCCACAATGGAGGTAAGTTTGCCTTCTGGAAACAGTCTTGCAACAATTAGAGCAGTTACTAGTGGTGCCTCAGGTGCCGGAAATGCCGTTACAATTACAGGAAATGTTGAAGGTTTAGTACAAGGAGATTATGTTTACTTTACAGGCTCAAATGCTACAGTATTTTCAAGTCAACCTTATGAGGTAACAGGTGTAAATGGAACAACAAGTTTTACTGTTGTACAAAGTGGTGTAAGTACAATAGCAGGTGATTTAAATTATATAAATTATGGTACAGATAATGCAGGTGGTAGTGTACAAATAGTAAGTTCAGTCCATGGTTTACCTGCAAATTCTACAATTACAGTTGCTGGCTCATCTAATACTTCATTAATTGCAAATGGCAGTAAAACAGTAAGTACTAGGATAACTAATAATACATTCTTTATTCCTGCTACAGCGGCTCTAACAGCATCAGTAACAGGCACATTTGATCCTACAATGGGTAGTGCTACAACACTAAAACATACTCCTGTTAATAGTATAAATTTAGCAAACTCAACAACACTAGATGCAGTTATAAGTACAGTTCAAGGTATTAGTGAATTTCCTAGTATAGCATATATTCCAAATACAACAAATCAAATATATGTTACTACTAAAGCATCGTTCGATAGTTTAGGTTCTTCTACTTCAGGAGGATTAGAATTTACTTTACATGAAGATACTAGTGGTACAATGGCCGCATTAAGTTTACCTACAGGTAGTAAAACAAGAAATACAAATACAATTAAAGCAAAATTAGAAAGTTGGATGAGTGGATTAGTAGTTAGTAAAACTGTTCCACTATTTACATCAGCACAATCTAATACAAAGTTTAGTGATTCTGCACCTAATTTAGGAACATATACATTAGCAATTACAAATGAAGATGCTAATAAGTTTATAACATTTACAACAAGAGACCAAGCAAGTGATTTTAATCACATTGTAAACCAGATTTATTTTAAAACAGCAAGTCCTGATATTAAAGGATTAGTTAATTTAAGTACAAATATAGAACTTAAAACTTCATTATCTAGTGGTGCTGGTACTAAAGTAACAACATTTGATGATGTTGAATCTGTATCTATACCTGCATCAGCAAGTGCTCATACAGTAGCAACACTATCAACATCTAGTTACGATAGTTATGTAATAGATTATACTGTTTCATTTGATGGAACAAGCGATGGAAATTATAGACGTGTAGGACAATTACATGCTAGTAGTTTTTATAACAGTACAACAGGTAATGCAACTGTTGTGTTTAGAGATGATGCAACTGATGTTGCTGACACAGTTTCAGGTACAGTATCATTTAGTGCTATTGTAGACCCTGCAACTAATACAAGCATATTAGTTAATGCCGCAAGTACTGTAAATAAAATTACTTCAATGAAATTTGTTACTAGACGTTGGAACTCATAGACACAAAATTTAATGTTTTACAAAAATCAGTCAGCAAATGACAGATTAACTATATGGAGAGATTTAAGGCAAAAAAATTTTTCTAATGTAGAAGATCTTGTTTTAGAATATCAATCAATAAAGTTAGTTTCAAGATACATAGATTACTATACGCCTAAAAGTTGGCCAGATCCTTTTGAGATTGTAAATGAAGGCTATTTTTGCCAGAGCGGAGTAACTCTTATACTTGTATCACATTTAATTTATTCTGGTTTCGTAACTTCAGATGAATTATGTTTTCCTGTGATAAGTAATAACATCAATGGTAGTGATGGATTGGTATTTTTAGATAATAATAAAGTATATAATTTTGAAGTTGGCAAAATTTCTAATTGGGAATTTGTTAAAGAAAATAGTACCATTTTTTCCACTCACAAGTTAAGTAAAAATCAGTTTACATATTGACTTTTATACAGTTTTATAATATAATAATAAAGCCATAAATATATTTTTTAAACTTAAAGTTTTTAAGATAACATAGGGACACACATGCAGGTAAGAAAAAGAGACGGAACACTAGAAGACTTAAACATAGACAAGTTACACAAAGTAGTATTGTATGCATGTGAAGGTATAGCAGGTGTAAGTGCATCACAGGTAGAAATAAATTCTAAAATACAATTTTTCGATAAAATAGACACAGAAGATATTCAAGAGACACTAATCAAAAGTGCCGCAGATCTAATTTCAGAAGAGGCTCCAAATTATCAATATGTTGCAGGTAGATTAATTAACTATCACTTGCGTAAGATGGTTTATGGTGTATTTGAGCCCCCTTGCTTATGTGATATTGTTCAAAAAAATATTGATGCAGGATTTTACGATTCTGAATTTACAGAATTGTTTACTAAAGATGAAATTAACGAATTACAAAATTTTATAGATCATGAAAGAGACGAAGTACTAACTTATGCGGCAATGGAACAGTTCCGTGGAAAGTACTTAGTGCAAAATAGAGCATCTGGAGAAATATACGAAACACCACAAGTTGCATATATGATGATTGCGGCAACATTATTTTCAAAGTATCCTGCAGATACAAGAATGTCTTATATTAAGGCATATTATGATGCAATTAGTTTATTTAAATTAAGTTTGCCCACTCCTGTAATGGCAGGTGTTAGAACTCCTCAAAGACAGTTTAGTAGTTGTGTACTTATAGAAACAGATGATAGTTTAGACAGTATTAATGCAACCACAAGTAGTATTGTAAAGTATGTAAGTCAGAAAGCAGGAATAGGAATAGGTGCTGGTAGTATTAGAGCAGTAGGCTCTAAAATACGGAGTGGTGATGCAACACATACAGGTGTCATTCCTTTTTACAAATTATTTCAATCAGCAGTTAAAAGTTGCTCACAAGGTGGTGTAAGAGGCGGAGCGGCTACATTGTACTATCCTATTTGGCATTTGGAAGTAGAAGATTTATTAGTGCTTAAAAATAATAAGGGTGTTGAGGATAACCGTGTAAGACACATGGATTATGGTGTACAATTTAATAAGTTAATGTATGAAAGACTTATTAAAGGCGAAAATATTACTTTATTTTCTCCACAAGATGTCCCTGGTTTATATGATTACTTCTTTACAGATCAAGATAAATTCCAAGAACTATATGAAAAAGCAGAACGTATGACAAGCATACGGAAAAAATCTATACCTGCTATAGAACTTTTTAGTAGTTTTATGCAAGAACGAAAAGATACTGGTAGAATATATTTAATGAATGTAGACCATGCAAACACTCATGGAGCATTTGTAGAAGAAGTAGCACCTATTAAGCAAAGCAATTTATGTTGTGAAATAGATTTACCTACTAAACCTTTAAAACATATAAATGACGAAGAAGGTGAAATTAGTTTATGTACTTTAAGTGCTATTAATTGGGGTGTAATTAAAGACACTACGGAAATGCAAAAGATATGTAATTTAGCAGTTAGGGGATTAGATGAATTACTAGATTATCAAGAGTATCCTATTTTGGCGGCAGAAATTAGCACAATGAACAGAAGGCCTTTGGGAATAGGTGTAATTAATTTTGCCTATTGGTTGGCTAAAAATGACAGCACATATCAAGAACCTAATCTAGAATTAGTAGATGAATGGTCAGAGGCATGGAGTTATGCCCTTATAAAAGCAAGTGCAGATTTGGCACAAGAAAAAGGTGCATGTCCTAAGTCAGAAGAGACTAAATATGGACAAGGCCTTACACCTAATCAAACATATAAAAAAGATGTTGATGAATTAGTAAAACATAAAGAAAGGCAAGACTGGAAAGGATTAAGAAAACAGTTATTAGAAACTGGTATTAGAAATTCCACACTAATGGCAATTATGCCGGCAGAAACTTCGGCTCAAATTAGTAACAGCACTAATGGAATAGAACCTCCTAGAAGTTATGTTAGCATTAAGCAAAGTAAACATGGTGTATTAAAGCAGGTTGTACCTGGTTTTCCATATTATAAAAACAAGTACGATCTGCTTTGGGATCAAAAGTCTCCACAAGGATACCTAAAAATTGTTTCTGTATTACAAAAGTATATAGATCAGGGTATTAGTGTAAATACCAGTTATAATCCAGAGCATTATGAAGATGAAAAGGTTCCTATGTCTGTTTTAATACAAGATTTGCTGATGTTTTATAAATACGGTGGCAAACAATTATATTATAATAACACGTTTGACGGTCAAGGCGAGATAGATATAAATGCAGACACATCTAATAATGTAGTCAGCGAAGCACCTATCTCCAATGTTGATTATGAAGATGATGACTGTGAGAGTTGTAAAATATGACGGTATTAGATACAAAAAATAAAAAACACCATACAAAAGCAACAATGTTTTTAGACCCTGCTGGTGGAGTTTCCATACAAAGATTCGATACTATCAAATATAAACAATTTGACAAGTTTACGGATAAGCAATTAGGTTTCTTTTGGAGACCTGAGGAAGTAGATATATTAAAAGACGCAAGTGATTTTAAAAACTTAACAGACTTTGAACAACATATATTTACAAGTAATTTAAAAAGACAAATACTTTTAGATAGTGTACAAGGACGTTCTCCTAACTTGGCTTTGTTACCAATAGTAAGTTTACCAGAGTTAGAAACTTGGATAGAAACATGGGCATTCAGTGAAACAATACATAGTAAAAGTTATACTCATATAATTAGAAATGTTTATCCAGATCCAAGTAAAGTATTTGACGAATTATTAGATATAGAAGAAATATGTGATTGTGCAGACAGTATTACTGAAACTTATGATAAACTTATTGAGTATAATCTACTCAGAGAGCAAGGCAGTAAAAAATATGATGAGTATGAGCACAAGAAAAGATTATGGATGTGTTTAATGAGTGTAAACATATTAGAAGGTGTACGTTTTTATGTTAGTTTTGCTTGTAGTTGGGCATTTGCAGAACTTAAAAGAATGGAAGGCAATGCAAAAATTATTAAGTTTATTGCTAGAGACGAAAATGTACACTTAGCAAGTACACAAACTATGCTAAAATTATTACCTAAAGATGATAAAGATTTTGAAAAAATTAAAAAAGAAACATATGATGAGTGTACACAAATGTTTTTAGATGCAGTAGAGCAGGAAAAAGCATGGGCAGACTATTTGTTTAAAGACGGAAGTATTATTGGATTAAATGCAGAATTACTTAAACAGTATGTAGAATATATAGCAGGTAAAAGAATGCATGCCGTAGGACAAGAAAAAATATTTAATACAGGCACTAATCCTTTACCTTGGACTCAAACATGGATAACTGGCGGTAGTGTACAAGTAGCACCACAAGAAACAGAAATAAGTAGTTACGTTATTGGTGGAACAAAACAAGACGTAGAAAAAGATTCCTTTAAAGGCTTTAGCCTATAATTTCACAATACCTAAATACCAGGTAATAAATACTAATATGGCAAACATGTATAATGCAAAAGAATTAGTTGGCAAAGTTGTTACAATTAAACTTACTTCTGGCGTAGAAGTTATTGGATTCCTATTAGCATTAAACGAAGAAAGTAATATGCTTAACTTAAAGAATCCTAATACAGTTGTAATATATGATGACGAAATAGCAGTTATTCCGTTTATGTACACAGGTACTACTGAAGAAGTAATTATGTCTTTAGACCAAGTATTAACTGTTGTAAAATCAAATGAAAAGTCAGAAGCAGACTATTTAAAACTTCACGAACAATCTTAAATTCTAGATAAATACTTATATGCCAGGTATAGGTAGAACAATTTCAGATATGGGAGGCGGTGGCCTCATAATTGGACCAGGTGCGGTTACAACTTTCTGCGAAGGAACTAAAGTTTCATTAGTAGGAGATGGTTTAACAACACATGGTGAACCACCTCATACATCAGGTTCTAGTTTAGTAGCCAATGGTGCCGCCACAGTATTTTGTGAAGGCAAACCAGTTACAGTAGCAGGTATAAGTATAGCCACATGTGCCCATCCTATTGGGCCTGGATCTACTACAGTTCAAGTAGGAATATAATGTTAAATTTAGTTTCGGTACGTGGTCCACATGCTCGTGGTCCTATGGACAATATTCGCATTCAATGGAATATGGGCAATCAATGTAATTATAAATGTGAGTATTGCCCTGATATATTGCATGACGGCAGTAAGCCTTGGTTGCCTTTAGAAGCCTATCTGACTGCCATAGAGCGCCTGTCAACGCATTATAACAATCAGGGTAAAAGAGTAGACTATGAACTTATAGGCGGAGAAGTAACAGTATTACCAGGTTTCGAGGAGATAATACGCAAGATAAGTGAGTATAATACTCATAGTGTTGTATTTACTAATGGTAGTAGAACAATAAATTGGTGGAGTAAAGCAAAACATTATATGGACGGAGTAGTTTTAACATATCACCCGTTATCACAAGAACAACAGCATTTAATTAATGTTATAAACGAAATAAAGGATTATGTTACAATTGATATTAATATTGCAGGAATAGGCGGAGACGTGCTCAGATTGGGCGAATTTGTAGAAGTATTACGTGATTTGTTTAAAGACTGCGAACATAATAGATATGACAATGTTAGTATATGTGTTAAAACAATGTATAAGAAGTTACTAGGTAGAAACAGTAAACAAGAAACTTATTGGGAATATTCTAACGAAGAGCAAGAAGTGTTACAAAGACCTGGTATCAAGCCTAGGCCTATAGAGCCTACTCCTGAACCAGAGCAACACATTGAACATGAACCTGTCCAAGATACATCATGGATGACAGAATTTATATATGACGACAATACTAAAAAGTATGTACAAAGTCATCAAATTATAAATCAAGGTCTTAACAAATTTAAAGGTATGAAATGTCATTTAGGATTTGAGAGTTTAAATATAGATGCAACAGGAGAGATGTATAGTAGTTGGTGTGGTGCTGTAAATTTTGGAAATGTAGGTAGTCCAGATTGGAAATTACCAGAAACTAAAACTTCCTGCCCTTTTGAATATTGTAATAATATATCAGATATCTCTATTACTAAGACAGTTGCTTAATATCTGTGTTTAGTATGTAAAGGATATTTGGTACTTCATTAAAAAATCCTACATTTATATTTTTAGATCTATATGTATTACCTTGATTTTCATATAATCTAACATCTGTGTCTTGATTATGTAAGTTTACATAATTAGGTAACTCTTTAGACCAATCGTTACTTAAACAATGATTAAATGTTTCGTAAATTTTTCTATTATTAAATTTATAACCTAAGTAGTTTATATATATTGTGTTTTCTGTTTCCACATCTACATCAAATTTGTGTTCTATATTGTAATCTAAAATATTTTTATATTTTTTATTAGTTAAATATGGAAGTAACTTATTGTAACCGTATGTGGTTCTATTTAAGTCTGTTGTAGATAATACAAAATTATCCTTATATTGTAATAGTTTTTCACCATTTAAATAATGATTATATATATCTTCTTTATAAAATGGGTCTGAAAAATCATACAGCCATTCGCCTTTACTGTCTATAATAGATGCTTTCCAGTCTCCAAATATATTTCCTTTTTTAAATATTACAGCATTATTATTTTTGTAACATAATTCTAATAAATCTTTAATGTTACCTACATTTTCATTAAAAGTGTTGTACTCTACTATAATTTTGTGTTTAAATTGTTTAAGTAATTCTTTTACATATTGCCAATCAAGTTCTTTAGTAATTAAATTAGCACTATCAAAGCAACCAAATAATTTTAAATATATTGTAGTATTAGTATTCTCTAGCAGATCTAATATGGATTTATCTATGGTATTACCATGTGTTGTTATTGTAAGTTCAATATTATTTTTATTACAGTATTCTGCCAAATCATTTATATGTGAATAAAGTAGGCTATCTCCATAAAAACTATCACAAAGTAATTTATCAACGTTTGTTGATTTTAGATATTTTAAGAGGACAGGATAATTGATTTCCGAAACAGGAAAATTTCTTTTGCCAAACTTATGAAAGTACCAATTACCTTGCGGTGTCAAACAATTGAATACTTTATTATCTGATGTTAGATCTAAATGTAGTTCCACTTACTTAATGTTTGTAACACCTTGTTGGTTTCTTCCAAAACTTGATATAAAGTCTACAGATTCTGCCAAGTCATATTCTGTGTTGTCTTCGTCATAGTAATAACTACTAGCACTATCTAACTCACTTTCTGCAGAGTCGTAAATACCAATAGTGTATTCTTCCATAACCATAAAGCCTTGAGGTGTTGTACCTCTTACACCGAATACATAGTTTGCAGGAGATAAATTAGCATCTATAGAAGTAACATCAACACTTACAACATTAGTAGCATTACTAAAAGTTGCAAATGGGGGTAATGGACTAAACATAACAATAGCAACATTAGATAAATTGCTGTTAATATCTAAGTCTATATTTGCTGTTTGACCTTTTTGTACATTTAATATTTTACCTGAAGGGAAAGTATTAGATAATTCTATTGTTTCATCACTACCACCTGAGTCAAGCATTAAAAGTGATTGGTTTACTTGTGATAATTGAGCACTTGTGCCTGTTGTTTCTAATCCCAACATAAATTTACCTTTAATACTACCTTCTGAAATAAGTATTTCCTTAATTTTATCACTATTTTCTGAAGGATGCTTTTCCACGTATGCGGCGGCACCACCTGCCACTAGAGCAGTTGGAATACTTGTGCCTGTTGCTTGTCCATATACAACTGAAGATATATGGCTACATGTTGTTACGTCTACACCAATTGAAAATATATCAACTTGAGCACCATAATTTGGATGTGCTACTGTGGCATTTCCGCCGTCCCATGGAGTATTAGTAAATGAAGCAATCATTCTGTCGTTATCATGAGCACCAACAGTAATAATAGCATCTACACCTGCTGGTGAATAGTTTGCTACATTATCATTTTGGTTACCTGCGGCCGCCACTACAACAATATTTGCTGAATTAAGTTCGCCAATCTTGGAGTCAATAAGATTGTTTTGTGCTGTTGTCCATGGCGCACACATTACTTTAACGTCTGCTACATTTCCTGAATTGTGATCTGCCAATACGGCATCTAAGGCATTAATAACATTACCTAGTGTAACGTTACCTGATGCTTCATTGAATAATTTTACGTTTTTAACTGTTGCCTGTCTGGCTACACCAATATTTCTACCTACCATTAGTCCTGCCATTGAAGTACCATGGCCAGTAGAGTCAGCATAATCTGAACCATATGCTGAATGTAAGTTTGTTATTGTTGCATTTGCAAATTCTGTATGCGAAGCATTAATACCTGAATCAACTAGATATATTGTTTTGCCATTTGCTGAATACTTAGGTTCCCAATCTCCAAATTCATAACGTAATACATCTGAATTCGATGCAGGGTCACTACTAATACCGAATCTGTTATCTAAGTATCTAAAGTGATGTGTACTTAAAGATTGTAAGCCAACACCTGAATCTGCGTCTGCATCTGCTGAATATTTAACACCACTAATTGCGGCTAATTGGTCAGCAGTAGCATCTATTAAATATGTCATGCTTAATGAGAATGTAGTCGTTATAGATGCACCTGCAGATGTAATGGCCGAAGAGGCCGCACTAGCATCAGCATGTACACCAGAATCCATTTCTACTATATAATTTGCCATTTTGACTCCAGTAATTTAAAATCGTAACTTAATTTTATATAAGTATTTATCATATTCAACAAATAAATAAAACATATTAGGAATTTATGAGTACTGCTTTAAATATTAAACCAGCAACAGATGTCAGTCCTATGCTGATTAATTTATCTTATAAAAAACCTCAAGATACTGGTAATTTGAAGCAATTATTAGAGGAAGAATTCCAAAAGTATAAGGATTACACACTTTGCCTAAGTGGAGGTTATGATAGTCAATTTGTATTTTTGTTGTTAAAGCAATTTAATATTGATTTTAAATGTGTTACTTACAGTATGTTATGGAAAGATGATGTTGTTAATGCAAACGACTTTATGTCTGCACAACGTTTATGCAAAAAATATAATGTTGAATTAGATACAACAGAAATAGATGCCAAATATTTTTTCGATTCTGGAAAGTTTGGTAATACTGCTAAAAAATATCAGTGTTTTAGTCCACAAATTGCTTTGCATTGTGATTTTTTAGAAAATTTATCTGATAAAAATTTGCTTTTAGGCGGAGATATATCTAAACTTGAATATGATTTAGAAAATAATACGTTTGGAAAAAATGCTGGTATTTTTGAAGATAACTTATTATTAACAAAGCAATTTATAGGAAATTATTCTGTACCTTATTTTAATGTAGCACATCTTACAGGCAAAAATATTGTAAAAAATGTTCTCTTATTAACACCAGAAATTTATTATCTGTCTATACTTCATAATATTAATATAATTGAAAAATATAAAGTTGTATTAGGATTAGCACATAATACAGAAGTTTATAGATATAAAGAGTACTACTACAATGAATTATTGGAAGATCAGTATAAATTGTCTTTTAGATTAAAAGCATGTACAGGCTTTGAAACCTTAAAGGCTCATTTAGCAAGTATCACTGGCAACATTGACGAATTTAACGATAGGTATAGAGATCAGACAATAAGAATGAATACTTTTTCCAATGCCAGACTTACCTACAAAGGCAACAAAGAAGAATTAAACAATTTGCATAGTAAAATTCTTAATAAAATTCAAGAAGTTAATCCAGATATAATAGAAGATTTTATAATAGAAATTTAAAATCATTCAAAACTGCCCTATTTTCTATATTATTTTAACATACTATAATAAATACCCTTTATAAACTAATATAATTATTAGTTATATCGACCTCCTACATTTATAACTATTTTTGTTGTAGCCATCACTACAATATTAAAACTTTGTTGTTTTAGGTGTGGGTAAACACTAGAGAAAAAAATGACAGAGTACATAAAAAAACAATTTCAAAAAACAACTTTCCAGGACGTTAGAGATAACTTAGAACTTACAGTTTTAGTAAGTCTGTTTATCGTGTCTATATTTGCAGTGAGTCCATCAGTATGAAAGAATTAGGTATGGCTCTATTAGGAGCATCATGTATATTAGGCTTTTTTGCATTTGTAATTTATCCTGATTTAGAATACACAGGCGGGCAAAGTATAAGTTCTTGTACAGGCGAGTGTTATGTAGAATATGTAAAATTATATGGAACACCAGCAGAGATAGAACAAAGGAAACGTGCATTAGCAGAAGGTGACCCTTTTAGCAATATTAGAAGTTTATGGGCCGGTTGTGCCGCATGTCATGGTAACAATGGCGGTGGTGGAGTAGGTCCAGCCTTGGCAGGACAAACATCTGATTATATCATAGATAAATTAACCATATATAGGAACGGTGGAGACGTTGGACCACAGAGTGCCTTGATGTGGGGGCAGGCATCTATGTTATCTGAGGATGATATTAAGACTATAGGTGAATTTGTACAGTCAGGATTTCCTAGCAAGTAATTTTTATTAAGGAGTAATAAAATGAAACAGTTATTTACATTCGCTTTATTAGGTTTGTTTGTTACTGATGCATTTGCAGATGATTGGAGAATGAGAAAATTCGATGCTAACAGCGACGGATTTGTAGTAGTATCTGAACTCAAAGCAAAAGGATGTACAGTTAAAAAAGGACTTTTTAAATATGCAGATAAAAACAAAGATGGCAAACTATCTAAAAAAGAATTGAGAAATGCCTCTAATTACATGGTTAAAAGTAAATGTCCAAGAGACTAATACTATTAGGTATAATATTAATACCGTGGGAGATTCCTGCGGTGTTGGTATTATCTACACTTTACACACTATTATTTTAAGGAAATATTATGAAAAAATTAACAACTTTATTAACTTTATTTTTATTAACGATTCCTGCAGTAGCAGAAGAGCACATAGTAAAAATGCTTAACTCTGGAAAAGATGGCATGATGGTATTCGAACCTGCTGTTGTTTCTGTTAATATAGGAGACACAGTTAAATTTGAAGCAACAGATATGGCACACAATTCTGCATCTGTACCAGGAATGATTCCAGCAGGAGCAAAACCTTGGATGGGCAGAATGAGTCAAGATATATCTGTTACATTTGATAAGGAAGGGGTATATGTATATGAATGTACTCCTCATAAAATGATGGCAATGATTGGTGTTATAAAAGTTGGTTCATCAAACAACATAGATGACATTAAGCAAAAAAGCCAATCTTATAAAAAAGCATTTGTAATGAATCAAGGTAGACTAGACAAATATCTATCTGATATGTAATGAAAGAAGTTAAACTGTATAAAGAAGCAACACCTGAAGACATTCACAAATGGCAGAATGGCGGCGACTACTTTATGACAGGTAAATTTGACGCAATGAAATTATTTGTTGTAGTACCAGCAGTTATACAGATTGTTGTATTTTTTATGATGTTGGCTGTGATGGGTTTAAACATGATGATCTTTGATTAAAGAAGCAGTAAAGGCCGTTATAGGTGTAGGCAAACGTGGCGGCCAATTTAAAATTTCCCCCTTGCGAATTATTCTATTCGCATTTCTTGTAGCATTAATATTTTTAGGAACAGTAGCATTTTTATTGTTTATTGCTTCTGTTCTAGTTTGACAATACATCTTAAAATAGTATAATAAATAGTGTTATGGCATTTGTAGTAGGAAGTCCTTGTGTAGGCTGTAAAGATACAGCATGTGTTAAAGTGTGTCCTGTAGACTGTTTTTATGAAGGACCTGATATGCTTTACATAGATCCTGATGAGTGTATAGATTGTGCTTTATGCGAGCCTGAATGCCCTGTACAGGCTATATGGGCAGATGATGAATTACCTGCAGAGCAAATACCTTTTATAGAAATAAATGAAAAAGGTGCTGAAATGTATAGAGAAAATAATATTACTGAACAAAAGGAATCTATGGCACATGAATCTCCCTACAGTATAGAAGATGCCATTAAAGTAGTTCAAATAGACTGAGGATATTATGAGAAATTTTTTTGCAATGAGTATGACAAAGTTCTTCCGATTTATGGCTGATACTTTTTTTGCTAAAAGATATGGGCACAGAGCAGTTGTATTAGAAACAGTAGCAGGTGTACCTGGAATGGTAGCAGGTATGATGTTGCATTTTAAAAGTTTACGCAAAATGAAAACTGGTTATGGACCTGACATAAGAGAAATGTTAGCAGAAGCAGAAAACGAAAGAATGCATCTTATGTTTTTTATAGAAATAGCACAACCAAACATATTTGAAAGATTACTAGTATTATTAGCACAATTTATTTTTATGATTTTTTATGCTATATTGTATGCAATAGATTTTAAAACAGCACACAGAATGATAGGATATTTTGAAGAAGAAGCAGTCAAAAGTTACACAGAATATTTGGCTATGGTAAAAAATGGAGAAGTAGAAAATGTACCTGCTCCAGAACTAGCAATTAAATATTACAAAATGAAAAAAACTGCAAAGTTATCTGATCTAATAGTTAAAGTAAGAGCAGACGAAATGCATCATAGTGAAGTAAATCATAAATATGCAGACGGAGATACATCTTTTAGGAGAAAAAATGATTGATGGAGTTATAATAGTTGCAATAATGATACCTGTACTTATAGGTATATGTCAAATGATGTTTACTATAATAAATGGTGAAGGAGGAACAAAAGGCATTAGCAAAGAAGCATACTATGGCAGAAAAACAGGAAAAGTTTATACAGCAGAAAAATGCAGAGAGAATCATATAGTATGAGTTTATTAAAAGACAAATATATAAAAGATATTCTTACCACAGAACAATTAACAAGGCTAATAGAAATTTATAATAATGCAGGAGATTATAAAACTAAAGCCATGAAAAAAGTTACAGGTAGTAAAAATTTAAAATCTACCCTAGAAGTTTTAGAAGAGTCAGAACATATTGATGTAGATAAAATTGAAGTATGCCACTATTATTGCCACAAAACACCATACTATCCTCACACAGACTTTCATTATAAAGAAAAAGAAAACCTTGTATTGCCTTTACAGGTTACTGGAGGACCAAATCCTTTTTTAATTGTATTTGATCAATGGTATAATAATGATGGTAAAACATGGACATTTAAAGACAACCACGAATTTAAAGTAAATAAATCTGTAAAATGCAGGCCCTACGACTTTGGGGACGGTATATGTAATCTTACAGAGGAAGAACTACCAGAAAAATTGTATGATTATTTAAATCATTGGCCTAGGAAATACTGGTTTGGTTTAACGGGCACACCTTATGAATTTGTTCCTGGGAACGGAATACAATTTGATTCTAAAAAAATACATGCTACTAGCAGAATGTACTGTCAAGAAAAACTAGGTCTCACAATTAGATATTCCTAAAATTAGATAAATACTACTATAATATAAATTTATATTATGGGAGTAATAATGTCAGTAAAGGAAATGAATTACCGTGAACGCGGATTACTATTAAGCATGTTCGCTCATCAGTGTTATAGCGAACCAAAAGAATTAATGAAAATGAGACCAGGTATTATAAGTCTCGATCCACTGAAAAAATTTTTAAACAAACCGTTACCACCAACATATATAGATGTTGAAGGCGCTCAGGCTTATGTAATGAGCGATAGTAAAGATGTATTAATTGCATGTAGAGGTACAGAGCCTACAGAGTTAAATGATGTTATGGCAGATTTAAAAACTTGGCCTGTAGATCATCATAAAGGCGGAAAAGTACACAGAGGCTTTTATGCAGAGTATAAAAAAGTTATTCCAGGTATTAAAGAAGCATTAGCAAAACACAACAAAAAAGGTGTTAAAGATGTTTGGGTATGTGGACATAGTTTAGGCGGAGCAATGGCATTACTGGTTTCTGTAGAATTAGAACCTAGTGGAGGTTGCCATACATTTGGTCAGCCTAGAGTAGGAAATGCACAATTTTTAAAAAGTGTAAATTTTCCATATTATAGATATAGAAACAATAACGATATAGTACCAAGTGTTCCACCATCATGGTTGTTCTTTAGACACGGAGGTGTATTAAGATATATTAATAGTTATGGTAATATAAGAATTGCTAATTCATGGCAAAGAACTAAAGACAAATGGAGAGGACTATTTGCCGCCTGGAAACAAGGAAAGTTTTTTGATAGCATACTAGATCATAATATGGGTGCGTATCACGAATATATAGCAAACATGGACGACAACGGCGAACAATTACCTAAATAGGAGTAATAATGCATTGGCTTTTTATTTTAACACTTAAAAGTATTTTATCTAGTATTATTGGTAGTAGTTTTTATCAATGGTTTAAAAACACTAAAATGGGAGTTTGGTTCCAGGTTAGACTAGATAATTTAATGGAATGGGTAGCAAAACGTTATGATATTGAAATTGCTAGTAGAGAAGAAAAATGGTTAGCACAATATCCATTATTAGCAAAAAGAATAGTAGACTTAGAAAAAGAAGTTACTAAATTAAAAAAGAAAAATCATTTAGGATAAAAAGCAAAGCATAGTTTTAATGTTCATATTCAGCACTGATAAATACTTGCATATATAACATAGATAGGAAAATAATGTCTAACAAAACACCGTACGAAATTAGGCTGGATCTTGTAAGAGAAGCCAAAGAAATTTTACAAGCAAGAGCAAAAACACCTGAGGACATGCCTACGACAGAAGAAGTATTAAAAGAGGCAGAGCGCCTTAATGAGTTTGTTTCTAAAAAACCCTTCCAAGACAAATAGTCGACTCAATAAAACATTCTATATATAATTCCCCAAAGTAAATATAACGTTGCCACCGTAACTCAGTTGGTAGAGTAACTGATTTGTAATCAGTAGGTCGTCAGTTCGAGTCTGACCGGTGGCTCCAGATGGGGCCATAGTTCAGTTGGGAGAACGTCTGGTTTGCAACCAGAAGGTCCGGGGTTCGAGTCCCCGTGGCTCCACCAGTGGAGAGGTGGCTGAGTGGTCGAAAGCGGCACCCTGCTAAGGTGTTAGACGGGTAACTGTCTCGAGGGTTCGAATCCCTCTCTCTCCGCCAGTTTGTACAGCATATACTAAGTTTAAAAGTTAAATAAAGTTATTAAAGGAAACTATTAATGGCAAAGAAAAAACAACCTAAAAAAACACCTAAGAAGTTAGTCCCAGAAGCACCTACACCATCAACACAAAATGCAAATCAGCAAGATGATGTAATGTATAAATTACTTGATAGTAAAATAGAAATACCACTAGGAATTCTAAGACAAAAACATATCTTTATAGCAACACCGTGTTATGGTGGCCAAATTGGCGAGCCCTACTTTAGAAGTATGATGAGATTGGCAATATTATGCAACAAGTATAATATAAAATATACAATTAGCACTCTTGCAAATGAAAGTTTAGTTACCAGAGGTAGAAATACACTTGTAAGTTTCTTTATGGAAAATAAAGATGCTACACATTTATTTTTTATAGATGCAGATATAGAATTCCAACCAGAAGATATATTAAGGATGGTAGCATATGATAAACCTATTGTTGTAGGTGCGTATCCTAAAAAAGCAATTAATTGGGATAGCATACTAGGTGCCGCCAGAGCAGAAGGCTTGGAAGAAACTGCAGAAACAATAGAAGGGCATAGTTCTAATTACGTTGTAAACTTTGATTTTCTTAAAGACGAAAAAGGAAATAACACACCTCAAGTACAAATTGAAGATAATTTAGTTAAGTTAAAAGATGCAGGAACAGGATTTATGTGTATTCAAAGAGATGTTATCCAAAAAATGTTTGATAAACATCCTGAATTTAAGTATGTAAACGACATTAATGTAGATAATAAGTTTGAACCTTATATGTATGCATTATTTGATACAGTTATAGATCCTGACAGCAGAAGATATTTGTCAGAGGATTATATGTTTTGTAGAACATGGCAAAACATGGGTGGAACAGTTTATTTAGATCCACGTACTGCACTTAATCATGTTGGGCATTACACATTTAGAGGTAATATTAGAAAATTATTCACAGGTGAGAACAAATATCATCGCGATCAGGAAGTAAAAAGTGGAAGAAAACACAAATAACGAAGTAAAAAAGGCACATATATCAGTACTGCTACCTACTAGAGGTAGACAGGAGGTACTTAAAGACAGTATTACTGGTCTTATAGAAAAGGCTAGTAACCCTAGTGAAGTAGAAATACTGTTTGGAGTAGATGAAGATGATCAAGGAGTAATAGAATATATTAAAAATGATCTTAAACCTTTGTTTGATAAACACAAAGTAGAAGCAAGAGCAAGTGTTTTTAAACCATTAGGATATGATAATCTACATGTTTACGTCAATACCCTGGCAGGAGCGGCCACAGGAGAATGGTTATTCTTTTGGAACGATGATTGCATTATGGAATCAGAAGGCTGGGACGATGTAATTAGGCAATATGACGGACAATTTAAGTTGTTAGGACCTAAAGATAATCATGCTGGACATCCATATGCAATACTGCCTATAGTTCCAAAAGATTGGTTTATATTAATGGGACATTTAAGTCAAAATCCTCAAAATGACGCATGGTTAAGTCATGTGGCTTATATGTTGGATATATTTGAAAGGATAGATTTTAGTTTTATACATGACAGGGCAGATATTACAGGCAATAATGATGATGAAACATTCAGAAACAGAAAGTACATGGAGGGCAATCCTCAAGACCCCAAAGATTTTGGACATCCAGACCAGCAAAATGCTAGAGTTTCAACAGCACACAAGATCGCTTGGTTCCTAAACAGAACAGGACAGGGAGATTTAACTTGGTGGAACAATGTAATAGCAGGAAAACAAGATCCATTTGAAAAAATGACTTGGGAAAAAGGTGTTCAGGGTGCTGGACAACTAGCCGCCATTGATCAGGAAGAGCCAGAATTACCTGATGATACTGTAATTTCCTTGTAAATCAGTAACTTAAAAACATAAAAAATTTAATCTAAACCGCTTGACAACAAGCGGTTTTTTGCTATAATAATGGTATATTTTAAAAAGGTAGGAGTTTTTATGTATAAAGTTTTTCAAATTAAGTTAGCAAAAGAAGTTACTAACTATGTAAATTCTAATGACAGAGGTCATTTAGGCGGAGAAGAAAAATATCCAGAGTATAAGGCACACATGGCAGTAATGAGAGGTGCTGAAGGCTTTACTGGAGATATGTTTGAGCATTACAAAAATGTATGTAATGTTGCTAAAGATGGCGGTCTTGTTTCAGGAGATGAGCCTTTTAAAGTAGATAACTTAGAAGAAGTATTTAAAATACTAAATGGTTATTATTTTGACGAAGATGCTAATAACGAAGAAGGCGAAGATATTGTTTTTGACAATCATGTAAGTGGTTACAAAATGAAAACTTTTGAAAGAGATGGTAAAACACATGAGTATCGTGATATGCATTCTCTTTCAGTAGGAGATATTGTACATGATGTTGATAACGACACATACAATATTGTTGACAGTTTTGGTTACAAAGATGTAACTGCAGAAATTATTGCTAATATTTCAGGGGAGGTACTAAATGAAGTTTCATAAGCAATTAAAAGTTCCTGGACTTAACGAGGAACAAATTATAGAGGCTCTCAAATCTACAGGAATGAAGATGAGACCTATGAGAGAAGAGTATTATGGTCAAAAGAAATTTAAGCCAACTAATACTATGAATGACTTTGTAATAGTTGTTGAAGATGAACTACTTGAAGTTCGTGCAAACGGCGGTTACAATGTTTTTAGTTTTTTACCTTGGATAGGTAGAAAGGCTTTTAAGTTAGATTATCTTACAATGAGATATACTAAAAGTGATATTGGCTATGAAAGAGATGGTTGGGAAACTATTAACAAAGACGGTCATAAACTAGGATTAAAGTATATTAAAGTTCACAGAGATGGTACACAGGAGCATTGTGTAGCACAATGAGTACTCACGCCATGATTGATATTGAAACATTGGGCACTATGCCCAATAGTGTTATATTGAGTGTTGGCGCAGTAAAGTTTGATCCTTTTAAATCACATAAGCCACATGATGGCAGACATTGGAAAATAGATGTTGACGCACAAACATCTAAAGGCAGATTTGTAGACGAAAAAACACTTGCATGGTGGTCTAAACAGGAAAAAGATATTCAAGACAGAGCATTTAGTGATCATGGCAGAATACCTGTTGAACCATTTATGCAAGAATTAAATGCTTGGCTAACAGGTTGTGAGCAGATTTGGTGTCAAGGACCACAGTTTGATATGGTTATACTTGAAGACTTTTTTAGAGACTTTGGGCACCATATGAATTGGTTTTATTGGCAAGTAAGTGATTGTAGAACATTGTTTAAAATGATGCCTCAAGATCCTAGAAAACAAATACAAGAAGATTTACATGATGCACAGGCTGACGCACACTGGCAAGCAGTATGCGTACAGCAATTTTATCGTGATTATAAAATTTTACCTAAAGGTTAGGCTAGAAACATTCTCGATATATTGGTGATTCTACCTGATTTCATAATTGTATCTAATTTTTTCCAAGTAGCACTAGCAAAACGATGAGTTTTACTGGCTACTATTCCTATGGATTTCGCCATTTTATTCTCCTGTTGTGTTAAAAATGTATAATGTTGCATTTACTTTATCACAATGTGAACTGTAAATATTAAGCAACAGTTATGTTACATTTTTGTTACAGTTTTATTTATCATTAACAACTGACTTATTAAATGAGTTTAGAATATTAAAAAAGGCTTGACAAATAACAGTTTTTTGCTATACTATATGTATATTAAATATTTAGGTAGGAGTAAATATGCAAACATTAGTAATTCAAACACAATACAGAGAGAACTATGCGGCTCATAACGAAGGTTATAAGCATGGCGTAAGTGAGCCTTATTGGAAATTTAAGGGCGGTTGCACTTATTTTGTTACTGATCTAACTGATACCAATATCAACAATATTGTTGCTAATGGTATTCCTACATTAACCAAACTAATTGAATCCTTTAATGAAGGTTTTGAAGAGTACATCATCGACTGGGAGATACGTGATCTTGGTAAAAATGGCGACGGTAAAGGCCCAATTTGTGAAAGTTGGGAGATTCCTGTTCAGTTCTATTTTGAGGACAAGCAATGGAAATGTCGTACCCATCACACACCAGGCGATGATGAATCCTTTTGGAACTCTGCTATTAAAAGCAGAGCAGAGCAATGGATACCTGGCGAGGGTGGTACTAGAAATGACTACAAATGTCAGTATAAAACTGCTAATGGTTGGTTTGATCAAAATGATCCGCAACTTAAAACTGAAGTAGAGGCCGCTTAATGACACCTTGGAACATTATACAAAAATTAGAATCAGATAACAGCAGATTATTTAAAGAGTCTGTTGTATTAGAGCATATAAATGATGAGGTGTTTTTGCAAGGTTGTAGACTAGCATTAGATCCACTTGTAACATTTGGTGTCCAACAGGTTCCTTTTAGTGAAACAGATGGACCTGGTGTAGATGTTGGTAAGGTACACGAAGTTTATCATAGTCTTATAAACAGGACTTTAACAGGTAATGCCGCTCGTGATGCCATACAAGAACTTTGTGATGAGGCAACTAATGAAGAATGGAACGATTGGTATAGAAGAATACTTATTAAAGACTTTCGTTGTGGTGTTAGTGTTAAAACTATTAACAATGTGCAAAAAGGCACAATACCAGTATTTGGTTGTATGTTAGCACATGACGGAGCAAAACATCCTAAGAAGATTAAAGGAGAGTGTCTAGTAGAATACAAATACGATGGTGTAAGAGTTATTGCTATTGTGCAAAACGGTAGTGCTACATTATACAGTAGGAATGGTAAACTGTTATCTAACTTCCCTCACATAGAGGAGGCTCTTAGTAAGCCTGAATTTAATAACTTTGTGTTTGATGGAGAGGTAATGAGTGATGATTTCCAAAGTTTAATGAAGCAGGTTCACAGAAAAGAAGGTGCTCAAACACAGGACGCCTACTTGGCATTGTTTGACGTACTAACACTTGCAGACTTTAACAAAGGAAAAACTGAAGATAATGCTACTGTAAGACGTGAATTACTTACTACATTACAGTTTGATGATTGTGTTAAAGTTGTAGATGCAACACTTATTAACTTTGATACAGAAGAAGGCAAAGCAAAGTTCGACGAAATGAATGCAGAAGCCTTAGACAAAGGATATGAAGGACTAATGATAAAGCCTACATTTGAAGTTTACAAATGTAAACGTAGCCATGCTTGGTTAAAAGTAAAGCCTTTTATTGAGGTTACACTTAAAGTAGTAGCAGTAGAAGAAGGCACAGGCAAAAATGAAGGCGTATTAGGTGCTCTTGTAGTAGAGGGAGAGGACGATGGAAAGTTTTTCCATGTAAACGTTGGCTCTGGACTTACTGACGAAAACAGAGAGCAAATTTGGGAAAGCAGAGATGCAGTAATTGGACAACTTGTTGAGGTTAGAGCAGATGCGGCTACACAAAGTCAAGATGCTGAAGAGACCTGGAGTTTAAGATTCCCAAGATTTAAAACTTTTAGAGGCTTTGAGCCAGGAGAGAAAATATAATGTACAACTGGGTATTTGGTTGGATCAGTATAGAGTATCTCAAACACAAGGGAGTAATAAAATAATGGAAATTTATTTAAAAGAAACCACTAGGGACGAAGATAAAATACAAAAAATTTATAGTTTTCCTAATGGTTATGGTGCAAGTGTAATTAAAGGAAAATACACTTATGGTGGAGATAAAGGATTATGGGAGTTGGCTCCTTGGATTAATGACACTAATGAATTTATAGGTGTAAGCCTGTTAGGCTGGGGCGACGATGTCAAGGGAAATTTACATGATCCTGATGTACATGCTATACTAGGAACTATTTCGAGGTTACCTAGTGCCTAATTGGTGTTCTAATCACGTAGAGATAAATGGTCCTAAAGAAAAGATTAAGGACTTGTTTGATGTTGCAAAAAACGGCGAAGGTTTATTAGAGGCTATTGCACCTTTAGGAAAGTGGGACTATCATGATGCTATTCAGCATTGGGGCACAAAATGGGATATTAATATCAGTGAAAGCGGATTAGCCTATTTAGACCATAATGATAAAACAGGAAGTATTAGAGGATATTTTGAAAGTGCATGGAGTCCTCCAGAGCAAGCCATGTTTACTTATATGGATAATAATCCAGATGTTAATATAGAATTATTTTATTATGAGCCCAGCATGGATTTTGCAGGTTCATTAAGAGAAGGCACTATAGAAATTAGCAAACAAAATAAAGATTTTTGGTTAAACACAGATTTAGGTGTTGCATTAGATAGTCATTTTGGTGTAGTTGATATGCTAGATGAATATGAGGAAGAAATACAACAAGAAGTATTAGCAGAGCCTCCAGATGTATTACACGAAATCTAATCTAGGTATAAATAAAAACATGGGACAATACGACGAACTAGTTGAAAGGCAAAGACTATTACTTGCCGCAGAAGAATGGGCAAATGGTATTAAATCTATGCACTCCCATCAACTTTCATCTATGTGGTACGACACAAGACCTCAAGATACACAAAACGGACAATTTGTAATAGATAAGCAATACAATGGAGGTGAAATAGAACGTACTATTTTTAACTCTAAAAGCAATCATATTGGAACATATATCTTTGGAAAACGCAAAACTGGAGACGAATTAATTTCAGAATACACAAAATATAATCATTAGGAAACTACTTGACAATTAAAAATTTTACTTTATAATGACAGAATATACAAAAGATGATAGCCAAGTAGATGTTCAAGCAATATGCAAAAAACACGATATAGGCAGATATAAACTTATTGAAGTATCAACTTTTGTTGCTAGAGTATTAGGGTTAAGACCTCATGATGCTCTTAAAAAGTTACTAGACATAGAAGATTTAAATCAGTATATCAAAGAAGTTAAAGGCAAAGTTTTTGATAAAGATTTAAGAGACAGACTAAGAAAAGTTTAATTAGGAACCCGAGTGGTATTTCGTAAATTGGGTTAGGGCATGAGGCAAGATTAGATTAAGCCGCTCCCCTTGGTAAAATTCCCTAAGTGTACTGTTCCTAATTACTTGCCCTGTTCGTCTAGTGGTTAGGACACCGGGTTTTCATCCCGGCAACAGGAGTTCGATCCTCCTACAGGGTACCACCCTTAACATGTAAGGACATTAAATGGTGAGAGTTACTGTAAATGGTAGAATAGCAAAGAAAGAAAAAGTAAAGCAATATTCAGAACAAGTGCTAACAGATTTAATGCCAAGATTAAGGCGTAATGTTGAAATAGATATCTACGTTGTTACTCAATGTGACGACAAAAATTACGCATTATGTTGGGGCGATAAAAATGAAGTAGAGATTGAACTTGCAAGAAAAAGTGGTAAGAAAAAATTTACATTAGACGAAATGATGTTAAATTTAGCACATGAACTAGTTCATGCAAAACAATTTATAAGGGGAGAACTACACCCTACATTGTATAAATGGAAAAAGTTCAAGAAGGATTATGCTAAAACTCCTTATTTTAAACAACCCTGGGAGAAAGAAGCATTTTTAATGGAAGATAATATTTTTAATAATTACTGGAAATAATGGCAAAAGTATATAATAAAACAACAGCAATAACTCCTACCAGAAAGAGCACAAGTCAAGGTGCTGGTGGCAGAGGCAGACGTGTTAAAGTTGCGATGTCAACTATGAATAAACACAAAAAGCGAAGCCACAAAAGGTATAGAGGACAAGGCAAATAGTTTAGATCGGCATAGTTGTTCTCCTAATACACAATTTAACCGATCACTCCGCAGTAGTAATACTGCGGAGACCTTGATAAATATCTATATGAAAAACTACGACCCTTATAACAATTACATGACATCTGATGTTATTAATACAACTATCACAGAAGATTGGGAATGTGAATTAGTAGCACCTAAACATCAGGCTCTACACTCTAGAGCAAATATAGATCCTTTTAGTACAGATTTTAATTGGTTCGAAAAAGAAGCAGAAATGCTACAACTTATGCATGATAAATTTGGTATAGGATTAGCATCTCCACAATTAGGTTACAGTTATAATATGTTTGTTATGAATCATGAACATCTAGGAGATATTGGTGTTTACAATCCTGAAATATTAGAGTTTAGTGAAGAAACATGTAGGTATGAAGAAGGCTGTTTAAGTTTTCCAATGCTGTATTTAGATGTCACTAGACCAGAAAAAGTTAAAGTTAAATACACAAAAACAGACGGAAAAACTGATGTTGAAACTTGGATGGATGGAAGAGATGCCAGGTGTTTTCAACATGAATATGATCATTTACAAGGTGAACTTTACATAGATAAAGTAAGTGATTTAAAATTAAAAAGAGCATACAACAAAAGAGAAAAGTTCTTTAAGAAATTAGAGAGACAAATGAGAGATGCTTAATTATCCTTTTTGGGTAAATGACTTTGATAGAGTTAAAGACCACAGAACTACCCATCCAGAAGTTGCAAAGATATTTGAACAGCCTGTAGCATTTTGGTATGGCGCAAAACGTAATAAAAATGCTTATGCAAATCTAGAAAAAAGTCTTAAAAGACTACTAAAAAGAACATTACCAGCACTTCCTTACTTTGTAATTTACAACTTACCTAATAGAGATTTAGGGCATTACAGCAAAGGAGGAGCCTCTGACGCAACAGAATACCTACTCTTCTTACAAGAGTTCTGTGCAGGTATTAAAGGACATAAACCTATTATTATATATGAGCCTGATGCATTACCTCATTCCACACTTATGGATCAAAAACAATCTGAATATCGTAAAAATTTATTACTATCTGGACTAGAAATTTTAACAGAAGAAAGCGATGCTTATGTATATATAGACATAGGTCATAGTAATTGGCTTAGTCCAGAACAAGCATCAGAACTAATTTCCAGTGTTTCTAACGCAGGTATAAGAGGCTTTAGTGTTAATGTAAGTAATTATAGAACAACAGAAGAGAGTATGAAATGGGCCTTAAAGGTATGCGAATACAATGAAAATTGGCATTTTATTATTGATACAAGTCGTAATGGAAAAGGTCCTCACGGCAACGACTGGTGTAATCCTCCAGGCAGAGCATTAGGTATTCCGCCTACATGTGATACAGGAGAGGCTAAGTGTGATGCCTTTCTATGGGTAAAAATACCAGGCGAATCAGATGGCAAGGGTAACGGAGGACCTAGAGCAGGTAGATTTTGGCCTGATATGGGTAGTGAGTTAGTGGGAAATACTGATGACTGATACATTATTTGACAAATATGTGCAGGAAATGATGATATGGGAAATGCTATTAGATAGTAATAGAACCAATCCCTATATTAATTTTATTAAAAACAATGTAAAAGATAAAATAGTTGTTGAGTGTGGCACAGGCACAGGATTTTTTTCCTGGTTAAGTGTAAAATACGGTGCTAAAAAAGTTTATAGTTGCGAAAAAAATTTAGATACGATTAAAAATTTAACTGAAAGATTTAAGGATATTAAACAAATAGAGGTAGTTGATATAGATGTATTCAACGATGTTTTGCCTCAAGGAGATATTTACATACACGAGTTATTTGGACATTGTGCATTAATAGAGGGACTTATGTTCTTTTTAGCAAATTGCCAAAAACAAGGAATATCTAATATATACCCTAACAATATAAAATTAAAATCATGTAATGTAGATAATATTATTCAAACACCTGTATCTATAGACAATTACGACAGTAGTAACTTAGATATAGATTTACTTAATTTTTTTACAGCAAATAATAAAAACATAGATCCAAATAATCTTTTGTTTAATTCAGAGTATAATATTTTAGAAGAAAAGATTATGTTTGAGGGAGATATATTTAAATTATTAAATTTTGACTTCCCTACAAATAGAAAATATTTGCATACTTACTTTGAGGCAGGTTTTGATAATGATTATTATTCAAGTTTTGCAAAGAAACAAAACCATTGGGAAGTTAGTAAGCAACCAACTTATGCTTATACAGTATCTGCTAGGTTTTATTTACAGGATAAATTAACTAACGCCACTAGGATCGTCGACTGAAGTAACTTCGTCACTTACTACGGGTTCTGCTTTAGGTTCATTTAATTCAGCATCTAAATAGTTTTTAGCACCTTGTATGTATTCGTGTGCTTTTACAATTTTAGCCTGCCACCAATGTGGGAAATCTGAGTCTGGTAAACCGTCTAGCATTTTGTGAACATCTATAGCATTTTTTCCTATTAGATACAATTCTTTTTTAATCATACCTTTTTCATTATCGATATGGCCTATTGCGGCTTTTTTAGTTTCGCCTTCGCCAGTATCTGATTTATAATCTACTCCAGGTTCACCGTCACCTTCTTTAACAATACCTGCTAGTTCTTGTAATCTATCTATTTCGTTCATCTTCATTTTTTCTTCTTTTTATTTGAATTGCAACCACCTTCATCTACTGAATCAAGTCCTGCTAATTTTCTTAGTTCGTCCATTGCGGAGTCTAAAGCCTTACTAGAAGTATCTGTTATTGCTTCTTCTACATCTAGATCTTCTGGATCAACGTCCATCTCGCCATGATCTTTCCAATCTGCATTATCAACTAGTTCTTCGACATATATTTGAATTATTTCATCTCTGTCATCATCAGCATGTAATCCTTTTTCTCTGCCAATTTCATTAATTTCGTCATCAAGTTCTTCTATAGAACAACCAATTGCTTTACACATGGCTTCTTCGCCGCCTTCTTGATAAGCATCCATTATTTCATCATATGCTTGATCTTCTCTACTTTGCTCTCCACTTACATCAAAACTTTCTTCTGCCATTGCAGGTCCGCCTAAGTTTGCGTATGCTTTTTCGGCTCTATCTATAAGATTTTTAAGTTGCTCTGCGTATTGTTCCATACCCTGATAAGAGAACATTTTTAATTTTTTAATGTAAGGCTTAATCATTTCCTGATCTATTGGTCTAATATTACCACTTTGATCGCCAACATCTAATGCTTTGTCGATTCTGTCACTGCTTCTAGAACCACCACCTAAGTCTTTATTTAACTTTGCTAGTCTTGAACTTGTTTGGTCTAATTCTTTATCATCGCCCTTCATATCCATTTTTTCTTTTTCTTCGTCAGGTAATTTATCAGGATCTACTAGTTCATTTAAGCCTTCCATTGGCTCTGGTTCGTTCATTTCGCTTTCTATTTTACCTTGTATTTTTTCTAAGCCAAATTTCTCTATCATATCTATGTAACTTTGTATAACATCGTCTGCCATCATTTCATCTGCATCGTCTGAGTTGTTGTACTTCATAGCATTTAACATTTCTAAACATTCATCATCATTTTTGCAATCCATAATACCTGCTTCTGCATCAGTCATTGCAATATCAAACGCATTACCACCTTCCATTGCCGTTGCTGGAGAGTTCTTTTGAATATAATTTAAGTATTTTTGATATTTGCCTTCAAGTTCTTGTTCAGTTGCTTTTTCCATTCCTCGAGTTTCTGAATACCATTCACTTTTCCATTGTCCATAAGAAAGAGGAGTGCCGTCACTATAAACTAAAAGTCCTCCAGGACCTGATTTGAGTGCTTGTTCCTGTATTCCGTAATCTGATCTAATATCATTTAAGTCAACACTTTCGTTTCCTAATTCTTGGTCTTCAGGATCAAATTCTCTATCATCTCCTGCTTCTAAATCCATTTCTTGTATTGCTTTCTTTACAATTTCAAGTGCAAATGATCTATCTTCTTTTTCAAGATCTGCCATTCCGCCATCTCTCATTCCGTCAATAATTTCACTTAACTTTTTACTGACTTCTAATCCGTTTTCGTCTGGCATAATTCTTTCATTAATCTCAGATAGTAGGTTTGCTGGAGATTTCATTAATGCATCAACAAAAACGTCTTTTTTATCTTCTGGGTCATTTATTTTTTTATCTTCTGGAAATCTGTTCGCAATACTCATCATTGCTGAACTTTTGCTTACAGGAGCAAACTCTATATCACTAGGTTTGATAGGACTATCAAACTCTACAGGAGCCGCTTCTTTAACATTTAACCCTGCTAATTGTCTTAAAATATTTAAATCTTCGCTCATTTTATCACCTACTATTTTTTTATAAACTAGTTCAAACACTGGTTCATTATAATTTTTAAAGTACTTTGTAAATACTTCTTTTGCGGCATTTTTATCTGGTGCATCTGCTATTGCTTTTCTAAATGCACTTGCACTCAGTATGCCGTTTTCTACGTCGCCCTTTTCATTAGGTACAACGATGATATAACCTCTGTCCATCATTGGCTTTGGTTCTTTCTTAATACTATTTATCATTTGGAAGTAATATGGCTCACCATTTTGTTTTAAAGATAACCCAGTTTTCTCATCTATATCACTAAATTTAAATCTTGGATCTTCTTCCATATCCTTTTGTCCAACTGCAAAGTAAACAGCAGTATTATCAGGATCTTGTATGTAAGGCTCTAAATCCTCAGGATGATAGTTACGTCTTACTTGTAAAACCTTTTTAGGATCTATCCCATGACCAGATGCTATTAATTGCTTTTCTTTAAAATTAAAGGGGGATCTGTCTGCTTCTACTTTGTCTGAAGTAGTAATATATACTTCTGCATCAGGATATTCGTTTACTAATTTCTGATACACAGAAGCATGATGGCCTAGCATAGGCTGAAATCTTCCAGGATATATAACTACCTTCTTCATATTTACTATTTATCAGAATGGACGCCATATGCTTAACTCTCCGATCTCTATATGCTGTGGCTGATTTATTGCCCACACAATAGCATCGGCACATTCATTTGCAGATATTTTGTTTTTATTTTCTATACCAGGAATGCCTGAAATCATATCAGTATCTACAAAACCAGGATTAATATTAATCATTCTGCATTTTCTATCTGTTTTAAACATCAGTAAAAATGCTTGATGGCTTAGTGCGGCCTTTGTTGCTGAATAACCTGTTTGGTTTCCACTTAGT
>CEQY01163804.1_pt1 | contig 39230 bp, 49 predicted proteins | sample 361391 | NCBI WGS metagenome assembly CEQY01 (sample SAMEA2621075, study PRJEB7988) | marine metagenome | isolation source: saline water (ENVO:00002010), including | reverse complement strand
AAGAGTTATCAATAGAAATAACCGTTTAAGAAGACTTAAAGAACTAAACGCTCCAGAAATCATTATCAGAAACGAAAAGCGTATGCTTCAAGAGTCTGTGGATGCTCTTTTTGATAACGGAAGAAGAGGTAAGGTATTCACTGGTGCTAATAAGCGTCCATTGAGATCTCTTTCTGATATGTTGAAAGGGAAGCAAGGTCGTTTCCGTCAAAACCTTCTTGGAAAGCGTGTTGATTACTCTGGTCGTTCTGTTATCGTTGTTGGACCAAACTTAAGACTTCATCAATGTGGTCTTCCTAAAGTAATGGCTCTTGAGCTTTTCAAGCCATTTATTTACAACAAGCTCATTGAGAAAGGTCACTGTACAACTATTAAAGTTGCGAAAAGAATGGTTGATCAGCAGAAACAAGAAGTTTGGGATATCCTAGACGAGGTTGTATCTGAGCATCCAGTTCTTCTAAACCGTGCCCCTACTCTTCACAGACTTGGTATTCAAGGTTTTGAGCCAGTTTTAATTGAAGGTAAAGCGATTAGACTTCATCCACTTGTTTGTACAGCATTCAACGCTGACTTCGACGGGGATCAAATGGCAGTACACGTTCCATTATCTCTTGAGGCACAGATTGAGTGTCGAGTTCTTGCAATGTCTACAAACAATATTCTTTCTCCAAAAGATGGAGCTCCGATTATTGTTCCTTCTCAGGATATCGTTCTTGGAATGTATTATATGACAAGAATTCGTCCATACTCACCTGGTTACGGACAAGTTTTCTCCTCAAAAGAAGAAGCTCAATTTGCGTATCACAATGGAAAGCTTCACCTACAAGCTCCTATTAAGGTGCGTGTTGATGGAAAGACTTATGAGACAACTGTTGGTAGAACGTTCGTATTTGACGTGATTCCAAAGTCTCTTGGGTTTGATGATATCAATAAGGTTCTTAATAAAAAGGAACTTGGTAAGCTTCTTGATCGTGCATATAGACAAGGGACTGAAAAAGAAACAGTTCTTCTGGCTGATGCGATCATGCAAACAGGTTATGAGTACGCCACAAAAGCTGGTATCTCAATTAACGTTAAAGATATGGTTATCCCAGATTCAAAGAAAAGCATTGTTGATGCTTCACAAGCTGAGGTTGATCAAATCACAAATGAGTATAATGAAGGTTCAATCACTAATGGTGAGAGATATAACAAGATCGTCGATGTTTGGGCTCAGACCAACGAAAAACTTTCTAAGGTTATGATTGAGGGACTTTCAAAAGATACCTTCAAATCAGAAGTTGCAGGTGAGGAAGATAAGATAGCACCTTCATTTAACTCGATCTATATGATGGCTGACTCCGGTGCAAGGGGTTCTGCTGCTCAAATTAGACAGCTTGCAGGGATGAGAGGTCTCATGGCGAAACCTTCGGGTGAAATTATTGAGACTCCAATTACTTCTAACTTCCGTGAAGGTCTGACTGTTCTTGAATATTTCTCATCTTCTCACGGGGCTCGAAAAGGTCTAGCCGATACTGCACTTAAAACAGCGAACTCAGGATATCTAACAAGACGTCTTGTTGATGTTGCTCAAGATGCAATCATCAGAGGATACGACTGTGGAACTGATGATGGAATCGTTCTTACTTCAAGAATTGAAAATGGTGAGATTACACAACACCTCTCTTTAAGAGTTTCAGGACGGGTTGCCTTAGAACCAGTTCTTGCAAAAGATGGATCTGTGCTTTTTGACAAGAATCATCTTTTTACTGAGAAAGACATAGAAACGATAGAAAGTGAGGACGTTGACCAGATTGCCGTTAGATCTGTTCTAACTTGTAAGGAGAAATTTGGATTTTGTGCTCACTGCTTTGGTCGCGACCTTGCCAGAGGGAAAATGGTTTCTGTTGGTGAAGCAGTTGGTGTTATCGCTGCTCAGTCAATTGGGGAGCCAGGTACACAGCTTACGATGCGTACTTTCCACGTTGGTGGTACGGCAACTGCAGGTGCTCAAGTAAATAAAATGGAATCAAAGACAGCAGGTATCATCGCTCTTGATAACGTCAAAACAGTTGCAAGAGAAGATGGATCAATCATCATTATGAATAAGATCGGGGAAATCGTTGTTAAAACCGAGCAAGGTGATGAAAAAGAAAGATACCCAGCTATCTATGGTGCTCAATTATTCTTTAAGAATGGTGACGAGATCGATGTTGGGGGTAAAATCCTAGAGTGGGACCCGTTTGCTATGCCAGTTCTTTCTGAAGTTAAAGGGAAAGTAACTTTTGAAGATATGGTTGTTGGTTCAACTGTTAAAGAAGAGATGGATGCTGTTACAGGTCTAGCTCACAAAGTTGTTACTGAGTCTAAGAATAAAGAAGATGCTGGTAAGCAGCCGCAAATTATCATCGTTGATGAGAATAATAATCCAATCAGCGTACCTGGAACTAAGAGGCAGGCTGTTTATAGACTTCCTGTTGGATCAAATATCACCGTTCAAGAAGGCGATATGATTGACGCTGGTACTGTTGTAGCGAAAATTCAACGTGAATCTACGAAGACTAAGGATATTACCGGGGGTCTTCCAAGAGTTGCAGAACTTTTCGAAGCAAGAAAGCCAGCTAACTCAGCTCTAATTGCAGATATTGCAGGTACGATTGAGTACGGACCTGAAGTTCGTGGTTCAAGAAGAGTTCTTATTAAGCCTGAAGACGGCGGAGAGCCATCTGTTATCGCAGTACCTAAGGGAAGATATATTATCGTTAACGAAGGTGACTACGTGAGAGTTGGGGATCCAATCATGGATGGTCCAACGAACCCACATGAGCTTTTAAGAGTTCTCGGAATTAAAGAAGTTGCGAGCTATATCGTTGATGAAATCCAAGAGGTTTATAGACTTCAAGGGGTTACAATCGATGATAAGCACATCGAGGTTATCGTTAGTCAGATGTTGAAGAAAATCGAAATTACAGATCCAGGAGACACTATGTTTGTCGAAGGTGACTCTGTAATGAAGACGGCTTTCCTTGAGGTTAATGAGCAACTTATTGCAGATGGAGGAGCTCCAGCACAAGGGCGACCAGTTCTTTTAGGGATCACAAAAGCATCTCTAAGTACTGATTCTTTCTTGTCTGCAGCGTCATTCCAAGAAACTACAAAGGTACTTACTCAAGCGACTCTTGAAGGAAAGAAAGATTTCCTTAGAGGTCTAAAAGAGAATATCTTAATGGGTCGATTGATCCCAGCTGGTACTGGTGTACCTCGTTATAAGGACTTCAAAGCTGAAGCCCAAGACGAAGATGACCATATGAGCCTATCATTCTAATAAAAACACTTGTCAAAGGCCTGAGCTGACTGATAAAAGCTCAGGCTATTACATTTTACTGAATTAATAGAAGTAAAAAGACTATTTTGAAGGAGCATTAATGCCAACTATTAACCAATTAGTAAGAAAGGGAAGAAAGGACAAAGTTTCTAAAACTAAGTCTCCAGCTCTTGTAGCCTGCCCTCAAAGACGTGGAGTATGTACTCGTGTTTACACAACGACTCCAAAGAAACCAAACTCAGCCATGAGAAAAGTTTGTAAGGTAAAACTTACTTCCGGATTTGAAGTTATTTCCTATATCGGTGGTGAAGGTCACAACCTACAAGAACACTCTATCGTTTTGATTAGAGGTGGAAGGGTTAAAGATTTACCAGGGGTTCGTTATCACACTGTAAGAGGTACGCTTGATACATCTGGTGTTGATAAAAGAAGACAGCGTCGTTCTAAATACGGTGCTAAGAGACCTAAGGCGTAAGGGGTAAGTAATGAGTAGAAAACATAGAGCGCAACAAAGAGAAGTACTACCGGATCCAAGATATAACGACATCGTTGTAACGAAGTTCATCAATAGTATGATGTATGATGGTAAAAAATCTATCGCAGAGAAAATGGTCTACGGAGCATTTGATCTTGCTGAGAAGAAGATGGGTGAAGAAGGGATTAAAATCTTCAAAAAAGCCATGTCTAATATCAAGCCATCAGTAGAAGTTAAATCAAGAAGAATTGGTGGGGCAACTTACCAAGTTCCAGTTGAAGTTAGACCTGCAAGAAGACAATCTTTAGCTATTAGATGGCTAAGAGATTATTCTCGTGGTCGTAACGGAAAAACTCTTATGGAAAAACTTGCTGACGAATTAGTAGATGCAGCAAACAATAAGGGTGGAGCGATCAAAAAGAAAGAAGATGTCTATAAAATGGCTGAAGCTAACAAGGCATTTGCTCACCTCAAGTGGTAAAAAACAAAATTTAGATAATGTTAAAGGGAGTGCTGAGCACTCCCTTTTTTGTATGGAATAAGGTAAATTGCTTAATATGAAAAATTTAGAAAGCATTAGAAATATTGGAATTATGGCCCATATTGACGCGGGTAAAACCACAACTACCGAGAGAATTCTCTACTATACAGGAGTTAATTACAAAATAGGAGAGGTGCACGAGGGTACTGCGACAATGGATTGGATGGTTCAAGAGCAAGAAAGAGGTATTACAATCACCTCAGCTGCCACGACCTGTATGTGGAATAAACATAAAATTAATATCATCGATACTCCAGGTCACGTGGATTTTACCATTGAAGTTGAAAGGTCTTTGCGAGTGCTCGATGGAGCTGTTGGTGTATTTTGTGCCGTTGGTGGAGTTGAGCCGCAATCTGAGACTGTTTGGGGGCAAGCCGATAGATACAAAGTCCCAAGAATTGCTTTTGTAAATAAAATGGACCGGGTCGGTGCAGACTTTTTTAACGTGGTAAGTGAAATAAAAGAAAAACTAGGAAAAACGACAGCTGCGATTCAAATACCTGTGGGTGCTGAAGATGAATTCAAAGGAATCATCGATCTCGTAAAAATGAAAAAGCTTGTTTGGCAAGATGAAGATCTTGGAGCCAAATATGAGGCGCAAGATTTAGATGAGTCAGAAGCGGAAGAGGCTGCTCTCTATAGAGACGAGCTCATTTCAACTTTAGCGGATTATGATGATGATTTAGCCGAAGCCTATTTGGAAGGGAATGAACTTTCTGAGGATGTGGTAAAAAAGGCCATAAGAACAGCAGTGATCAAAAATGGATTTATTCCAGTTCTTTGTGGGACTGCATTTAAAAATAAAGGTGTGCAACCTCTATTGGACGCTGTCGTAGATTACCTTCCTTCTCCTGTAGATGTCGGAGCGGTTAAAGGTTTTGAAGTCAAGAACAGAGAAAAAGAAACTGAAAGAATGCCCGATCCAACTGAGGCTTTTTCAGGTCTTGCCTTTAAAATCGCGACTGACCCGTTCGTCGGGCAGCTAACATTTTTGAGAATTTACTCTGGAGAGTTAAAAGTGGGGGCTCAAGTTTATAACCCACTTGAAGATAAGAAAGAGCGCATCAATAAAATTCTTCAAATGCATGCTAACAAGCGTGAAGAGCTTCAGGTGGCAAAAGCAGGAGATATTGTTGCACTATCAGGGCTTAAATATACAACTACTGGTCAAACCCTAGCCGCAACTAATAAGCCCATTATTTTCGATCTTATGAATTTTCCAGAGACAGTTATTTCAATTGCGATTGAGCCAAAAACTTCTGCGGATGAAGATAAACTCAATAAAACTTTGGATCAGCTGAAAATTGAAGACCCTTCATTCAAGTACATGCGAAACAAAGAAACTGGACAGCTTCTGATCTATGGTATGGGTGAATTGCACCTTGAAATCATTGTGGATAGGCTTGAGCGAGAGTTCAAGGTGGGAGTTAATGTTGGTTCTCCACAAGTTGCGTATAGAGAAAGTATTGAAGGAACTGCAAAAGCCACGCATGCTTACCGCAATGAAATCAATGGTAAAATGCAATATGGTGAGGTTACGATTCTAGTTGAACCTCAAGAAGAGCAAACTGTAGACTTTGAGCAAGAATTTAAAAGTCGAGATATCCCAAAAGAATTTTTTGCAGCTGCCGAGCGTGGAGTGATGGATTCAGTTATTGGTGGGGCCATGGCAGGTTATCCATTTATTGGAATAAAAGCCACTTTAGTAGATATGAAATTTGACGAGCTTGATTCAAACGAAGTTGCTTATACTATTGCAGCTTCGATGGCGTTCAGAGAGGCTTGTCAGAAAGCAGGGATCACATTGATGGAGCCAATTATGGATCTTGAAGTTGTAACTCCAACTGAAAATGCAGGAGATGTGATTTCCGATCTCAATACGAGGCGTGGTAAAATTCTCTCAATGAATCCGAAGGCGGATAAAGAAATCATTCATTCTCATGCACCGCTAGCAGAAATGTTCGGATACTCAACAGATTTACGTTCAAAGACTCAAGGGAGAGCGAATTTTACAATGAGCTTTGAAAACTACGAAAAGATGGAAAAATCTCTCGCTAAATCTGTATTGGAAAAGCGCGGGATATTTATTTAATATGCCGTTGTTTTTCTAAGTATACTTGAGTTTCTTTATTGGTATTATAGTTTATTACTCTAAATAATGATTTAAGAGTTTGAAGCGATTCACACAAATCTTCCAAAATGCAATTTCGATAATTTATCAATGTAAGCATTTGTTTTTATTTAATTTTATTGGGATTTTTCAATTATCAATCTGATACTCGCCGTTAATAATTACTCAATTTGGTTTTCAAGAAAGATAATTTTCTATAAAACTTCAACTAAAACCTAGCTTTTTGTAAATTTATTTTTATTGGAGCATTGACACATTACGGCCAATCAAATAAGTATTACTGCATTTTAAAATCTAAGAGGATTAAATGGAAACGAATAAATTACGTATTAAGCTTCGAGCTTACGATCACAACGTTTTGGATAATTCTGTTCAAGAAATCGTCCAAACAGCTAAAAACACAGGGGCAAGAATCGCTGGTCCAATCCCTTTACCAACTGAAGTGAATAGATACACAGTTCTTCGTTCACCTCATATTGATAAAAAATCGCGTGAGCAGTTTGAAATGAGAACTCACAAGCGACTTGTGGATATCATTGATCCTACTAAACAGACGGTTGATAGCCTCATGAAATTAGACTTATCAGCTGGTGTTGACGTAGAGATTAAATACTAGTAAAAAAACGGCTCTAATAAAGCCAACAAAATATATTAACCATGAATGCATCCCCGACATGGGGTGATGCTGTGGAGGAAAAATGTCAGAAGAAAACAAAGTGAGTCTTCACACTTTCTACGGTCAGAAAGCTGGAATGACCCGAATTTTTGATGATTCAGGAAAACACGTTCCCGTTACTGTCATCAAACTCATCCCTAATGTTATTTCTCAAGTAAAAACCCAGGAAAAAGATGGGTACGAAGCTTATCAGATAGCATTCCAAGAAAAGAGAGAAAAACTAGTAAATAAGCCTAAAAAAGGACATTTAGCTAAAGCTGGTGTTGATAAGGCTTTTAATAGATTCTCTGAAGTAAAAACGCCTGAAGTAAACCCAGAAAATCTTGGAAAAGAAATTTCGCTTACAGATTTCCCAGCTCAAACTTGGATCGATGTAACAGGTATTTCTAAAGGTAAAGGTTTTTCTGGTGTTATCAAAAGACATAATTTTTCTGGTGGACCAATGGCTCATGGGTCTAAATTTCACAGAACGACGGGTTCTATTGGTAACAGAGCGACTCCTGGTCGAGTTTTTAAACTGAAGAAAATGCCTGGTCATATGGGTGTTCAAACTAAAACAATTCAAAACCTTCAAGTGGTTGAGCTTAATCAAGAGCAAGGGTATCTCCTAGTTAAAGGATCTGTACCAGGCTCTAAAGATGGGTTCGTTAAAATCACTAAGGCCCTGAAGAAGTAGTAGAGGTATAAAATGGCAGATATAACAGTATTAAATACAAAATTCGAAAAATCTGGGTCTTTGAATACTGCCGTTGATCTATCAGCTGATAGCATTAACGTTCCAGTAGTTCACCAAATGGTAAAAGCAACTTTAGCCTCTAGAAGACAGGGAACAGCCTGTACTAAAAATAGAGCAAAAGTTCGCGGTGGGGGAGCTAAGCCTTTCAAACAAAAAGGGACTGGTAGAGCAAGACAAGGTTCTTCAAGATCACCTTTGATGGTGGGTGGTGGTACCACATTCGGACCTACTCCGCGTGACTATACTCAAAAAGTTAATAAAAAGATGGCTCTTAAAGCGACTCAAGCAGTACTTGCTGACAAGCTTCAGGCTGGAAAACTTTTTGTCGTTGAATCTCTGGAGTCAGATGGGAAAACAAAATCAATGTTTAACTCTTTAAATGGAAAAAATCTACTTCCTGGACTTGTTGTTACAGACAGTAAAGATTCTCCCGCTTTAAGAGCGACAAAAAATATTAGAAATGCAAAAGCACTTTCGGTTGAAGGATTCAGCGTTTACGAAGCTGTAAAATTCGAAAACCTAATCATTGAGAAAGCTGCTCTTGAAAAACTATTAGGGAAGTTGGGGTAAAATATGCATTTAGAACAGATTTTAATTAAACCCTTGTTAACTGAAAAATCTTCTATTGAAACAGAGAATACCAATAGATATGTTTTTAAGGTTCAACCAAAAGCAAATAAATATCAGATCAAAGATGCTGTTGAGAGAATGTTTGACGTAAAAGTTATTAACGTTAAGACAGCTGTCCTTCCTGGGAAAGTTAAGCGAGCGGGAAGAAGTATTAAGAAAACTTCTTCTTGGAAAAAAGCTTATGTGAAAATCCAAGATGGTCAGAAGATCGAATTGTTTAAAGGTATTTAAGAGTAAGAGGAAATCATGAGTATAAGAAAGTTTAAACCGACGACTCCTTCTTTAAGAGAAATGGCAGTAATGACTAGTGCCGATCTTACGAACGGAGCAAAGCCAGAGAAAAAACTATTGGCTAAAAAGACGAAAACAGCCGGTAGAAATGCCCACGGTAGAATCACTTCAAGAAGAAGAGGTGGTGGGGCTAAGCAAAAGTACAGAATCATCGACTTTAAAAGACAGAAAACGGATATTCCAGCGACTGTTAAGTCTATTCAGTATGATCCAAACAGAACTTGTAATATCGCTCTTATCGCTTATGCGGATGGAGAAAAGGCTTATATTTTAGCAGCTAATGGATTGCAAGTTGGTGATTCAGTAATTTCCTCTGATACTGCGGATATCAAGGTAGGAAATTCAAAGCTTCTTAAAGATATCCCAGTTGGGACACTTGTTCATAATGTTGAGCTTCACCCAAAAAGAGGTGGTCAAATGGCGAGATCAGCTGGGTCCTACGCACAACTTATGGCCAAAGAAGGAAATGAAGCTCTTTTAAGACTTCCTTCTGGAGAACTTAGAAAAGTAAAAAATAACTGCCGAGCGACAATAGGCCAAGTTGGTAACCTAAAACATGAGCAAATCAATATTGGTAAAGCTGGTAAAAACAGACTTAGAGGTAGAAGACCTAAGGTTAGAGGGGTCGTTATGAACCCAATCGATCACCCGCATGGTGGTGGTGAAGGTAGAACCTCTGGTGGTCGTCACCCGGTTACTCCCTGGGGGAAACCAACTAAAGGTGCTAAAACTAGAAAGAACAAAAGAACGAATAAGTTTATCGTTAAGAGGAGAAAATAGATGGCTCGCTCGATTAAGAAAGGCTTTTATGTGGATCACTCACTTCTTAAGAAAGTGGATGCCGCTAAAGCAGACGGGAAATCAAATAAGGTTATTAAAACTTGGTCTAGAAGATCAACAATCATTCCTGACTTCATTGGATTAACCTTTGCTGTACATAATGGGAAAAAATTCATTCCAGTTTACGTGACTGACAATATGGTCGGACACAAGCTTGGTGAATTTTCTTTAACTAGAACTTTTTACGGCCACGGCGCTGATAAGAAGAAGAGATAGGTAGGCGACGATGATTACGGTAAAAAATAACAGCGTTAACAAGTCAGCGAGAAAGGTAAGACAGGTTGCAGATCTGATCAGAAACAGAAAAGTTGAAGATGCTCTTACTATTCTTCGTTATTCAGAGAAAAAAGAAATCGCAATTATGATGACGAAACTCTTAAACAGTGGTCTTCAAATTGCTTCTGAGTCAGACAAGTATGATTTGGATAATTTGGTAGTGGGGGAAGTTCAGGTAGATGAAGGACCAACATTAAAAAGAATCCAGCCTAGAGCTCAAGGTCGTGCTTTCAGAGTAAGAAAAAGAACAAGCTACGTTAAAGTTGCTTTAAAAGAAGCATAAGGGAATAAGAATGGGACAAAAAGTACATCCATACGGTTTTAGATTAGGTTACATCAAAGACTGGCATTCAAGCTGGTATGCGAAAGATAACTTTGGAGAGACTCTTCAAGAGGATCTTAAAATTAGAGCATATGTAGATAAGAACTTATCCAATGCTTCTATTGCAAAAACAGAAATCACCAGAACTTCTGAGCAAGTAAAAGTAACTGTTTACTCTGCTAAGCCAGGTGTTGCCATCGGTAAAAAAGGGGCTGGGATTGATAAGATTAGAGCTGATCTAAAGAAAATTGCAAAAGGTCACTTAGTTTTTAATATCGCTGAAGTTAAAAGACCAGATGCAGAAGCTAAGCTAATCGCTGAAAATATCGCTGCTCAACTAGAGAAAAGGGTTGCTTTTCGAAGAGCAATGAAGAAAGTGATGACTTCTGCGTTTAGATCAGGTGTTAAAGGGATCAAGGTCAAGTGTTCTGGACGTCTTGGTGGAGCTGAGATGGCAAGAACTGAAGGATACTCTGAAAGAAAGGTTCCTTTACATACTTTGAGAGCAGATATTGATTACGATACTGCCGAAGCCAAAACAACTTATGGAATTATTGGTGTTAAGGTTTGGGTATATAAAGGTGAAGTATACAAGTAGGTCTGAGAACTTACTCGTGCATAATACATTGAGGTAAAAAATGTTAAGTCCAAAGAAAGTTAAGTGGAGAAAACAACAGAAAGGAAGAATGAAAGGTGCCGCTCACAGAGGTAACACATGTACTCATGGTGAAATCGGTATCCAAGCTCTTGAATGTGGATATATCACGAACAGACAAATCGAAGCTGCTCGTATTGCCATGTCGCGTTACACAAAAAGAGCTGGTCACGTTTGGATCAAGATCTTCCCTGATAAGTCTTTAACCAAAAAACCAGCTGAGGTGAGAATGGGGAAAGGTAAGGGTTCTCCGGAGAAGTGGGTCGCTGTTGTTAAGCCTGGTAGAGTACTTTTTGAAATCCAGGGAGTTGAAGAGTCAATTGCAAAAGAGGCACTAAGACTAGCTCAACACAAGCTTCCTATAAAAACGAAGGTTGTTAAAAAAGATATGTAGTCTTATTGCGGTGCTTGGTATATAAGGCATCAAAATAAATTTAGAGGTTTTTATGTTAAAAATTAGTGAAATTAATAAGATGGACGCTGCGGCTATAAATCAAAGAGTTACTGAGCTTAGAAGAGAGCTTTTTGATCTTAGATTGCAGAAAAATACAACAAATCTTGAAAAGTCTCATCTGCTTACAGAGCATAAGAGAGATATCGCAAGATTACTTACTGTATTAAATAGTAAAGAGAGCAAGTAATTATGAGTACTGAAAAAAAAGAAGTATTTAAAAGAAAACTTAAGGGCGTAGTTGTTAGTGATAAAGCTGATAAGACGATTGTGGTAAGTGTTGCTAGACGGTTCAAGCACCCAATCTACAGCAAGTTCGTAACAAAAACTAAGAAGTATCATGCACATGATGATGCAAATTCAGCGAAAGCTGGTGATGTAGTAACTATTATTGAGTCTAGACAACACTCTAAACTCAAGAAGTGGGAGCTACTTACTAAGTAAGGTGGAGAAAACTTATGATACAGATGCAATCAAAATTAGAAGTAGCAGATAATTCAGGTGCGAAAATTGTAAAATGTGTAAAAGTTTTAGGTGGTTCTAAAAGAATGACCGCTAAACTTGGAGACGTTATTGTCGTAGCTGTTCAGCAAGCACTTCCTGGTGGAAAAATTAAAAAAGGCGATGTTAAAAAAGCAGTCATCGTTAGAACAAAATATCCTGTGCGCAGAGAGGATGGTTCATATATCTCATTTGATAATAACAGTGTTGTTATTCTCGGGACTCAAGGACAAGATCCAGTTGGAACTCGTATTTTTGGCCCCGTAGCAAGAGAGTTGAGAAATAGGAACTACACAAAAATCTGTTCTCTAGCACCAGAAGTTTTATAAGGTACGAATCATGCAAAAGTTAAGATTAAATGATGAAGTAATTGTATTGGCAGGCAAGGATAAGGGCAAGAAAGGCACTGTCACAGCAATGAACGCAAAAAAGAACACAGTCACTGTCGCTGGTGTTAATGTAGTAAAGAAAGCTGTACGCCCTACTCAAGAAAATCCAAGCGGTGGTTTTGCTGACATGGAAAAACCACTCCATGCTAGTAATGTCGCTGTCGTTTCTCCAAAAACTGGAAAGGCGACGAGAGTTAGAATTGAAAATAAAGATGGGAAAAAGGTTAGAGTCGCAGTTTCCTGCGGTTCTGAGCTTAACTAATAGAGGTCATCGTGGAAGCTAGATTACAAACAAAATATAAATCAGAAATAAGCGGAAAGATGATGGACAAATATTCTTACAAGAATGTACATCAGATTCCTAAACTAGAAAAAATAATCGTAAACTCTGTTACAAGGGATGCCGTTGTAAACGGAAAAGTAGCTGAAAGTATCGCTGCTGACCTTGCTACAATAACTGGTCAAAAGCCAGTAATTGCTAGAGCAAAAAAATCAATTGCGTCTTTTAAATTAAGAGAAGGACAAGCTCTTGGTGCATCAGTAACTTTGCGTGGAAAAAGAATGTATGAATTCTTAGATAGACTTATAAGTCTTTCACTTCCCCGTGTTAAAGACTTTAGAGGATTAAGCCCTAAAGCATTTGATGGTCGTGGAAACTACAATCTTGGTGTTAAAGAGCATATTGTTTTTCCAGAAATCAACTATGATAAAATTGATAAGGTTAGAGGTCTAGGAATCACAATTGTTACGACCGCAGAGAATAATGAGGAAGGAAGAGACCTTCTTAAGCATTTTGGAATGCCTTTTAGAGAAAAATAAGGAAATAAATATGGCTAAAACTAGTGCAGTTGCTAAGAACAACAGAAGAAGAAAGATGTCAGAGAAGGGCGAAGCAAAAAGAGCTGAGCTTAGAGCAATCATCATCGACGAGTCCAAGTCCGACGAAGAAAGAGACATGGCTATGGTGAAACTTCAAAAAATGCCAAGAGACACGAGCAGATGTCGAGTAAGAAATAGATGTGAAGTTACTGGAAGACCTCGTGCCTATTATAGAGATTTTAAATTAAGTCGAATTAGTTTCAGAGAATTAGCCCACAGAGGGATGATTCCTGGTGTAACTAAGGCGAGCTGGTAGGAGAATAGAGATATGATGACTGATCCAGTAGCAGATATGCTAACGAGAATTAGAAATGCAAGTAGAGCAAACCATAGCAAGGTAGATATCCCAGCTAGTAAAATCAAAGCTGGAATATGCAAAGTTTTAAAAGAAGAAGGATTTATCCGAAACTTTAAGCTTGTTGCTAAAGAGGACAAACTTTTTTTAAGAGTTGGTGTAAAAGACGAAGCAATTGTTGGAATTCAGAGAGTTTCAAAACCAGGTCTTCGTGTTTATAAAGGTTATAGAGAAATGCCACGTGTACTTAGTGGACTTGGTATCGCAGTTGTATCAACTTCTGCCGGTATCGTTTCCTCTAGAAAAGCTAAGGCAATGAAGCTTGGAGGCGAAGTCCTCTGCAGCGTTTGGTAGGAGAGAAAAATGTCTAGGATTGGAAAACAACCGATTGAAGTCCCTGATAAAGTAACAGTTAGCTTCAACGGGGCGAACATAAAAGTTAAAGGACCAAATGGAGAGCTTGAGCTTGATCATCATCCTTTAGTTAAAGTTGAACAAAAAGAGAAAGAAATTCTTGTAACTCCAGTTGATGGCTCTAATAAAGCCAGAGCACTATGGGGATTAACAAGAACTCTCGTGGGTAATATGGTTACGGGAGTAACGACCGGATTTAATAAGAATCTTGAGTTTACTGGGGTTGGTTACAAAGCTGCCGTTTCTGGAAACAAGCTTACATTAAACCTTGGTTATTCACATCCGATTGATTATGAACTTCCTCAGGGAGTTACTGCTAAGGTAAACAAGACTACTATTGAGTTAAGTGGAGCGGACAAAGCTCTTGTTGGATTCGTAGCTGCGAAAGTTAGGTCATTTAGACCACCAGAACCTTATAAAGGTAAAGGTATCCGCTATGCCGATGAAGTAATTCTAAGAAAGGCTGGTAAAGCCGGGGCTAAAAAGTAAGTAGGTAAATTATGATAAGACGACAGTATGGAAAAATTAAAGATCCTTCGAAAGCTAAAGTTGTAAGACGCAAGCTTTCTTTGAGAAAGAAAGTTGTAGGAACTTCTGAGAGACCAAGAGTTTGTGCTACGAAATCTAACTCAAATATTTATGTTCAAGTAATTGACGATTCAACAGGGAGTACTCTGTTGTCTGTTCAAACATTTGGCAAAAATGCAGTGGGAAAAAATTCGGGTGCCGATAGTGCTAAAGAAGTTGGAGCTGCAGTTGCAAAAAAGATGCAAGAGAAAAATATAACTAAAGCGGTTTTTGATAGAAATGGAAGACTCTACACAGGTGTTGTAGCGACTATCGCAGATTCTATTAGAGAAGGCGGAATTCAAATTTAATAGGGGTATATAGGAATGAGTACTGAGAACAATAATCCTCAAGAAGAAAAAGCTCAAGCTACGGAGAAAAAAGCTCCTTCAAAAAGAGCGCCAAGAGCTAGAAAGCAAGCTGAGCAAACAACAGCTCCAGATGTAGAAGAAAGAGTTGTTGCTGTAAATAGAGTTGCTAAGGTCGTTAAAGGTGGTAGAAGATTTTCTTTTTCTGCTTTAGTAATCGTTGGTGATCAAAAAGGAAAGGTTGGATACGGACTTGGAAAAGCCAAGGAAGTACCTGATGCCATTAGAAAAGCTTCTCAAGTGGCTGCTAAGTCTATGATTTATGTTCCAGTCGAGAAGGGGACTCTTCCTCATGAAGTTCTTGGTGAATTTGATGCTGGAAAAATACTTTTTAGACCGGCTTCAGAAGGTACAGGGATTAAAGCTGCGGGTGCATGCCGTACAATCCTAGAGCTTGCGGGTGTTAAAAACGTTCTTACGAAATCAATGAGAGGGAATAACCCTCACAACGTTGTAAAAGCTACTTTTGCAGCATTAAAAAATATTAGATCTGTTGACCAAGTTGCAAAGGCTAGAGGAGTTGATCCAAAGTCTTTGAGAATTAGCAGTCATAAATAGTTTGGAGTAGTACAATGAGCACTATTACAGTTAGATTAAAAAAGAGTCCTATCCACTGTGTTGAAAAAATGAAAGCAACAGTTAGAGGATTAGGTTTAAGAAAAGTTGGTTCCACGAGAACTCTTGAAAATACACCTTGTGTAAGAGGGATGATCAAGAAAGTTATTCACCTTGTGGAAGTTGTAGAAGAAAAATAATCGAATTCAAGTAATCGAAGAGGTTTGAGATGTTAACTTTAAATAATTTAAAAAGTCCAGGATCGACTAGAAATACAAAAAGAATCGGTCGTGGACAAGGTTCTGGTTGGGGACAACAGGCTGGTAAAGGTCACAAGGGTCAAAAAGCAAGATCTGGTGGCGGGATCATGCTTGGTTTCGAAGGTGGGCAAATGCCTATCTATAGAAGACTTCCAAAACGAGGTTTTTCTAATGCTCCATTCAAGAAAGAATACGCAAACGTGAGTCTTGAGCAAGTTGCTGCTAAATTCACATCTGGTGAAGTGACAAGAGAAGCACTTGTAGAAGCCGGTTTGCTTAGCGGAATAAATAAAAGACTTCCTATTAAAGTATTAAATAGTGAAGGATTTAACACGGCACTGACATTTGTAAATATTGAGAAATTTTCAAAGACAGCATTGGCTGCTATTGAGAAAGCTGGTGGAAAGATCGAGACAAGGGAAAGTAAATAATGTCCGGAACTCAGGGGAAGATTGAAGAGCTTCAAAAACGTGTGCTCTTTACGTTGTTGATGTTAGGGGTTTTTAGAGTTGCGACCCAAGTACCCACTCCTGGGATTGATTCAGGTGCACTGACTTCATTTTTTTCGAATATGCAGGGGTCAATGTTTGGAATTTTCAACAACTTCACTGGTGGAGCTCTCGAGAGATTTTCTGTTCTAGCCCTTGGGATTATGCCTTATATCACGGCTTCAATTATTTTTAGCTTATTAACGGTTTCATTTCCTAGTTTGAAAGAAATTCAAAAAGAACAAGACGGTCACAAAAAAATTCAACAGTGGACGCGTTATGCTACAGTTCTCCTTTGTGCTATTCAAGGGTTTGGTCTCTCTGTTGGTTTGGAGTCGATTAAAAGTCCAAGCGGACTTCCAATTGTTTTAGAACCAGGTTTGAGTTTTAGATTACTAACCGTTATTACTCTCACTGCTGGAACCATGTTTGTTATGTGGTTAGGTGAACAAATAACTGAGAGAGGTATCGGAAACGGTATTTCATTAATCATTTTTGCTGGTATCGCAGCTGGAATTCCATCTGGCCTTAGAGATACAGTAAACTTATTTAATAACGGTGAGATTTCTGGCTTAGTTATGCTTCTCGTTGCTGCCATAATGGTTGGATCTTTTTGGATTATTATTTATACCGAAAAAGCATTTAGGAAAATACCAATTCAGTATGCTAAGAGAGTCGTGAATAATAGAGTATTTGGAGGCCAGTCCACTCATCTTCCTGTTAAGGTGAATATCTCTGGGGTAATGCCACCTATTTTTGCTTCAGCCCTACTAGGGTTCCCAACGACGATTTCAACTTTTGTTCCAGAGGGAAGTCCTTTAAAGATGTTCGTAGATACAATTCAAGAATCACTATACCCAGGAAGAATGCTTTATAACGTCGTCTTCGTAGGTTTTATTGTGTTCTTTTGTTATTTTTATGCTCAGATTCAGTTTAAAACTGAAGATGTAGCTGATTCACTTAAGAAGAATGGAGGTTTTATTCCTGGGATTCGTCCTGGTGAGAAAACAAAAGAATTTCTAGACTTTGTTGTTGAGAGGCTAACTTTAGTAGGCTCAATTTATATGTCCATAATTTGTATTATGCCGGCAATTCTTTTTAATGTAGCTAAAGTTCCTTTTTACTTCGGTGGGACTTCTTTGCTAATCCTTGTTGGGGTTGCTATCGATACCATGGCACAAGCAGAAAGTTTTATGATTTCTCAGCGATATGAGCAAAACTATAAAGTTCGCGGGAAGTATAGCGGAGCAGGAAGAAGATTTTAATGAAAAACTTGATACTGCTTGGCGCACCAGGCTCCGGAAAAGGCACTCAGTCAGCAAAGTTGGTAAAGGAACTTGGATACTTCCATGTTTCTACTGGAAACCTACTTCGCGAGGAGATTGCCAGGGAAAGTGAGCTGGGCAAGCGTGTCAAAGCAGTAATGGATGCTGGACAACTGGTCTCTGATGAATTGGTTGTGGAGCTTCTGAAAGCAAATCTTAATCTGAGTGAAAACTCTTATATATTCGACGGTTACCCAAGAAATGAAGTGCAGGCGGAGACTCTCAATGGAATACTTGAAGGTCACCAGTATCTAGCTGTTTACTTTAAATTGGATACCGAGAATTTGGTCGAAAGGTTGACCAATAGGAGAGTCACGAAGGATGGGAAACATATTTATAATTTGAAAACCAATCCTCCCAAGGTGGCCGGGGTGTGTGACATCACTGGAGAGGAGCTGATTCAAAGAGATGATGATAAGGAAGAGGTTGTAAGAGACAGAATGAAGGTTTTTGACAGTACTATGGGGCCTGTTATCGATAAGTATCGAAAATTAGGAAAAGTCATAGAGGTAAATGCTGATCAATCTCCGGAAGCTGTTTTTGCTGAAATCAAAGGCAAAATAGATTAAATGAGTGCTTTTGTGCATTGTCATATTGCTCTTATTTTTATATACAACTTGTTCATTATAAGTGAGGTTTAATGGCTGAAGTTTCTGGTGACACTATAGAAGTGGAAGGTGAAGTATTGGAGTTACTTCCTAATACTAAGTTTAGAGTGAAGTTACCTAATGGTCATGTCGTTTTAGCTCATATTAGTGGAAAAATGAGGATGAATTTTATTAAGATTCTTCCTGGAGATAAAGTTTTAATCGAAATCAGTAAATATGATTTGTCTAAAGGGCGGATCATATACAGAAGTAAGGGATAGAAAATGAAAGTTCGTGCAAGTGTTAAGAAGATTTGTAAAGACTGCAAAATTATAAAAAGAAAAGGTGTCTTAAGAGTAATTTGTAAGGCTAATAAGAGACACAAGCAGAGACAAGGTTAAGGGGAATTTAGATGGCTCGTATATTAGGTGTAGATTTACCACGAAATAAAGCAATGAGAATTGCTATAACATATCTTTACGGTGTCGGTCCAAAAATTGGAAACGATGTTCTTAAGGCAGCAGGTATTGATCTCGAGTTGAACTCTAGTGAGTTGACTGAAGAGCAAAGTAATACAATCAGAAAAGTTTTAGACGACTATACAGTTGAAGGTGATCTTAGACGTGAAGTTGGTCTAAACATTAAAAGATTGAAAGACCTAGGTTGTTATAGAGGTGTTCGTCATAGAAGAAGTCTTCCTGTAAGAGGGCAGCGTACTTCAACAAACGCGCGAACTAGAAAAGGTAAGGCGGTTGCAATCGCTGGTAAGAAATCAATTAAATCGATGAAGTAATAGGTATAATCATGGCTAAACAAACGACAAAAACAACTAAGAAAAAAGTTAAAAAGAATATTACACATGCTGTCTGTCATATTCAGGCATCATTTAATAACACAATTGTTACTTTTGCTGATCCACAAGGTAACGCTATCTCATGGGCCTCTGCTGGTGGTCTAGGATTTAGAGGTTCAAAAAAGTCAACTCCATTTGCAGCACAGATTGCTTCTCAAGAGGCAGCAAAAAAGGCTCAAGAGCATGGAGTTTCTTCAGTTGACGTAAAGGTTAAAGGACCTGGAGCTGGTAGAGAAAATGCTATTAGAGCATTACTCTCTGTAGGGATGAAAATCACTTCAGTTGCAGACAAGTCGCCGATTCCACATAATGGATGTCGTGCACCTAAGAGAAGAAGAGTTTAATAAATAAGGAGAGACCCTAATGTCAGTTGCTAGTTCATTTGCTTCAAAAAATTGGATCGATATGATCAGACCTACCGCTTTGGAGGTAGATAAAGATCTATTGAAGCCAAGTTATGGAAAATTTATCGCTAAGCCTCTAGAGAGAGGATATGGTTTAACACTAGGAAACTCATTAAGACGAGTTCTTTTGTCATCTCTTCAAGGTGCTGGGATCGTTGCAGTGAAGATCGATGGTGTTGAGCATGAGTTTGGTACAATCAATAACGTTAAAGAAGAAGTTTCAGAAATCATTCTTAATTTAAAAGAAGTTCAATTTAAGTTGATGGATAAAGAAGAAGTAAATCTTGTTCTTGAGAAAAACTCTGAAGGTGTCGTGACGGCTTCAAGTGTTACTGAGAATGCTAATGTTGAAGTTCTTAATCCTGAGCATGTAATTTGTAATATCTCTTCTGGTGGATCTATCAGAATGGAAATTAAAGTTGCTAGAGGTAAAGGTTACGTTTCAGCAGTTGATAATAAAGAAAAATTTGATCTTCCTATTGGATGGATCTTTCTAGATACTCTTTTTTCTCCTGTACACAGAGTTAACTATGCTGTGACTAACGCTAGGGTTGGAAAAAGAACTGACTATGACAGACTAACTTTAGAAGTTTGGACTAATGCTGGTATTGATCCTGTTGATGCTGTTGCTTACTCGGCAAAAATTCTTCGTGATCAATTATCTGTATTCTTAAATTTTGAAGATGAGGATGCGCCCGTTGAGAAGGCTAAGAAAGTAACAAAATCTAGCTCTCCAACAAACGATGCGCTACTTAAGCCAGTTTCTGAACTTGAGCTGTCTGTAAGATCAGCAAATTGTTTGCAAAATGCTAATATTAAATATATTTACGAACTCGTTTCAAAGACTGAAGGTGAAATGCTTAGAACTAAGAACTTTGGTCGTAAGTCATTGAATGAGATTAAAGAGCTACTTGCCCAAATGGGACTTGGTCTTGGTATGAAAGTTGATAGTATCATGAAACAAGTTCAAGAGAAGGGTGAGGAATAATAGGGGATATTTATGAGACACGGTAAACATAAATACAAATTAGGTGTTGTACCTTCGCATAGAAAATCAATGATGAGAAATTTAGCCATCGAATTGATTGACCATGGGAAGATTAAAACAACTCAAACAAGAGCCAAAGCACTAAGACCATACGTTGAGAAGCTTGTGACTCTTGCAAAAGAAGACTCTGTAGCAAACAGAAGACTAGCTTATAGCAAACTTAATAATAAAGATGCTGTTGGAAAGCTTTTTGTAAATGTTGCTCCGAAGTTTAAAGAGAGAAATGGTGGATACACTAGAATTGTTAAGCTTGCTGATGCAAGACTTGGTGATGCAAGTGCTATGGGTATTATCTCTTTTGTTGACTAAGATCAATCTAAAATCTTGGAGATACAGACCTTCTCATTGAGAAGGTCTTTTTTTGTCTATGAATAACAAGTTTTTTATTTTTTTAGGTATTGTAGGTTTTACCTTTGGGTATGCAGCTTATGAAATGATAAAGCTTGAAGGTAAACTTGTAAGTCCTGTGAGTGAGATTGTTATTCGTTCTATTCCAAGTGATTTAAGCTTTAAAAACTTCAATACTGGCACTCCGTATCGGCTTGAAGAGCAGGAAAAAGTTAAAACTCTTATTCACTTTTGGGCCACTTGGTGTGCACCTTGTGAGATAGAATTTCCGGAGCTTGTACAGTTTATCAATCTTATGAAAGATAGAGATGATTACAAATTTTTGCTAGTCGCTGTAGATGATGAAGATAAAAAAGTGAAAAAATTTCTAGCAAAATTTAATATTGAGAACGAAAATGTTGTCTTATTAAAAGACAGTGACAAAAACTTTCAAAAATTCGGAACATATAAACTTCCTGAGACATTTCTTTTTAATTCAAATTTTCAAACACTTAGAAAGTTTTCTGGCCAACAGGCTTGGACCCAAAATACTCTAGTAAACTACTTTAATTCCCTTTAAAAACAAATACTTATAACAATTCTGTAAATTTTTTAACTGCAAACTGTCAAGATTGTGAGCATTATGCCGAAAGGTTTCAAGGATAGGACGAACTGAGGAGTCTTTTATGATCGATTGGAAAACAATTAAGGATCTTCATGCTAATAAGAAGCTTGAAGAAATTATTGGGAAATGGTTTGGCGTAGATATTTTCTACACTGATCAACATGGAAATGTTCATTCGAATATTTTTGATAAGGATTATGACTTTGTAAGCCACTTTTTCAAAATTCAATCACAACTTGGATATGGCAAAGAATTTGTTTCTCAGGATATTGAAAAAGGTTTGGATAAGTTAAAAGATACTGAGGAAGACTCTTTTTATTATGAATCATTTTTCCCACATGTAAGAATGATTGCTGCGAAAATTGAATCTGAAGGGGAAACTCTAGGAGCGGTATTTGCTTATCCCTACGTTACTGATCAAATTACAAAAGATGAGCTACAGGAAATCGAAGAAAAATTGGTAGAATGTGGAGCTTCAAAAGAGGATGCTCAAACCTCAGTCGAGCAACTCAAGAAATTACAAAAGCATGAGTACGAATACTTAAAAGAACTTATAGGTCTGGTCGCTCACGAAGTGTCTATGGTTTATGATGAAGTTAATAAGCGTGAAAATCTTATTATGGATCTGAATGCAGAACTTGGAAATAAGTATCGCTATCATAATATCATTGGGAAATCTAAGAAGATGCAAGAGATCTATCACCTTCTCACAAAGGTTTCTAACTCAGAAGCAACTATTCTAATTCAAGGTGAGAACGGTACTGGTAAGGAAATGGTGGCAAAGGCGATTCATTACAATTCTCCAAGAAAAGATTCAGTCTTTCTTGCTGTAAACTGTTCGGCCTTCAACGATAACTTACTTGACTCAGAACTTTTTGGGCATATTAAGGGTGCTTTTACAGGTGCTGTTAAAGACAAAAAAGGCTTTTTTGAGGCAGCCAACGGCGGGACTTTATTTCTGGATGAAATTGGAGATATGAGTCTATCCATGCAGGTAAAACTTCTTCGAGTTCTTCAAGAAGGAACTTTCCTTCCTGTAGGTGCCACTCAACCTAAGAAGGTCAACGTAAGAGTTTTAGCTGCAACGAATAGACCTTTAAAAGAGATGATTGCTAAAGGTGATTTCAGAGAAGATCTCTACTATAGAATCAATGTTATCAATGTGACTATTCCACCACTAAGAGAGAGAACGGAAGATATTCCTCTGTTGATGGATACGTTTCTTGAAACGAAATGTGGAGAGATGGGGCATCCATTAAAACAATGGGGTAAAAAGACTTTAGAGAAAATGATCGACTATAAATGGCCTGGTAACGTTAGGGAACTTCAAAACGATGTTCACCGTCTCGTAGTTCTCGCCGGTGAAGATAAAGTGATCACGCCTGATCTACTTGGTTCAAAGTTTAATGATGCGCAAGACTTTGGGGCTCCAACAGGAAATCTAAAGGGTATCAACACACGAGGAAAACTCAAAGCAGCACTTGAGGAACTTGAAGCTTATATGATTAAGGAAGGACTTAAGAGATGTAACTTCAATAAGTCGAGACTTTCTAAAGAGCTTGGTATTTCAAGAGCAAGTTTGATTATGAAAGTTGATAAATATGACCTTGATAAACGTAAAAAGGCTTCAGGTGAATAAAATGAAAAATATTATCGCACTTATAGTGTTGGTAAGTTGTTTACCAGCCATGGGAAAATCCCAACTATTAAGAAGAGTAGATGCCCTTGAGGCAAGAGTAAAAGCGCTTGAGCAAAAACTCAATGGATCATCGACTAGTCAAAATGGATTGAAAGTCAAAGACATGGGGAACTCACAAGTTGGGACGCTGAGAGGCGTATCAGGTCAAAATGTTCCTCAACTTACTCCTGAGCAACAATTGGAAATCCAAAACCAATTGCAAGAGTATCAAAAACGTCAAAAAGAGCAGCAAAGAGTTCTCGATGAACTTATGAATGACAGCCTCTAAATTTTTATTTTTATTTTTCATATCTTTTGGAGTCTTCGCCTTTGAATTTAAAAAAGGTGAAGGCTCTGAATTCGTCATGACAAGTCAAGGCCAGAAAGTGAATCTCAATATTTATGTAGTTGCAGTAGCTGATCATCAAATGTCGGTGGAGATGCACTTTGGTACAGGTGGATTATTGGGAATGAATATGTACCAACAATTTCAAATGGGATTAAAAGGAAGCTCTCCTATTCAAGTACAAAAAGGTTATGTTCTTACTCCCAGTTCAAACGCACCTGAAGTGATGAAAGATTATTTGTTTCATCAAAATAGGGGGGTTCAGATGAATGACTTCCTTTTCAATAAAAAAGAAGATATCGAAGGAGCCTTTGTTGGAGATGAGACAATTGAGGTGCCGGCTGGAAGTCTAATTGCAAAGCACTATCGAAAATCCAATAACGGGCAGGTTGTGGATTTTTGGATTTCAGACGTTGTTAAGCCAATTGGATTAGTAAAACTTGTATCTACTAGCTCGAAAGAAAAATTTAACAATTATAGTATTGAACTGTCGTCGCTTCTAAAAAATGTAGCTCCTAAAATAGATCCTAATAAGGCTATTCCCATGACAAAGGCGACTGAAGAAATGCTAAAAAGTGATCATTCAAACTAGATTTAAGACTTAGCACGCAGTGCGCATCCTCTCATTAAATTGAATATTTAGCCTATAAAAGGTATAACTCCTCATCAATTTATAGGAGGTCTTATGACTTTTTCCAATGAGGAAAAACGAGCCTATCTGACTAAGCTAAATGAAGAAGCTTTAATGGGTGGTGGTGAAGCGAGAATTAAGCGCCAACATGATAATGGAAAGTATACTGCTAGGGAGAGAATTCAAAGACTCTTAGATAACGATAGCTTTCAGGAATTTGATAAATTTGTCACACATAAAACCACTGCCTTTGGTATGGATAAAACAAAATACCTTGGCGATGGAGTCATTACGGGAATTGGTCGGATTAACGGACAAAGAGTGGCAGTCTTCTCTCAAGATTTTACTTGTTGGGGAGGTGCTCTTGGAATGGCCTACGCTAAAAAGATTTGTAAGATTATGGATTTTGCCATTGATAATAAGATTCCTGTTATTGGAATTAATGACTCTGGGGGAGCAAGGATTCAAGAAGGTGTTGAGTCTTTAGCAGGTTACGCTGAAATTTTTCATCGTAATGTTCAAGCCTCTGGGGTTATTCCGCAAATCTCTTTGATCATGGGGCCATGTGCTGGAGGAGCTGTTTATTCTCCCGCTATGACAGATTTTATTTTTATGGTGGAAGAGTCCTCCTATATGTTCGTTACTGGACCTGATGTTGTTAAGACAGTTACGCACGAAGAAGTAACTAAAGAAGCTCTGGGTGGAGCTGGAACCCATAATGAAAAATCGGGTGTTGCTCATTTTAATTGTGAAAATGAAGATGATTGTCTTGAGCGAGTGAGGGAGCTTCTGTCCTTTCTTCCCTCTGGGAATTTTGAGAAACCAAAAACTGATTACTGTGCTGACTCCTCTAAAAGACTGAATTCCAAGTTAAAAGACTTTGTCCCTGTGAATTCGCGCAAGCCCTATGACATGAAAGAGATCATTTCTGAGATCGTGGATTCAAAGCACTTTTTAGAGAGTCAGAAAAATTTTGCAAAAAATATTATTTGTGGTTTTGCGAGAATGGGTGGAACTCCTGTTGGTATTATTGCCAACCAACCGCAAGTGCTTGCAGGTTGTTTAGATATCGATTCTTCCACAAAAGCTGCAAGATTTGTGAGATTTTGTGATGCTTTTGAAATACCCCTTCTTACACTTGTTGATGTTCCAGGCTTTTTACCGGGAACAGTTCAAGAATATGGTGGGATTATTCGTCATGGTGCTAAACTTCTTTATGCTTTCTCTGAAGCCAGCGTTCCTATGATTACGCTTATTACGAGAAAAGCTTATGGAGGTGCATACGATGTAATGGCCTCTAAACATATTGGTGCTGATATTAATCTCGCTTATCCCACCTCAGAAATTGCTGTTATGGGAGCAGATGGAGCCGTAAATATTATTTTCAGAAATGAGTTGAAAGGACTTGAGGGTGAAACTTTCGATTCGAAGAAGGCTGAGCTTGTATCAAACTACGAAGATGAGTTTGCAAATCCTTACAAAGCAGCAGCTGTCGGCTATGTAGACGAAGTTATTTTTCCTGAGAATACGAGAGAGAAAATCATCTCTTATCTCAGTTTTCTAGAGAGAAAGAATATAAAAAGACCGAATCGTAAACATGGGAATATACCATTATGAGTAAGCGCGTATTAGTTTGTAATCGAGGGGAAATAGCTATTCGTGTCGCTAAAGCGGTAAAAGAATTAGGTCACACTGCTGTTGGGTTTTGGACAGATAATGAACCGAATGCACCTCACTTAGAGTATTGTGATATTTGGATTCATCTTCCGGGGAGTGATAATACCACGACCTACCTCAATATGGAGTTAATCTTAGAAAAAGCGTCTGAGTATGAAATAGATGCTATACATCCGGGCTATGGTTTCCTGTCTGAAAACACGACCTTTGCCAAAAAACTCAATGAAAAAGGAATCGTGTTTATTGGCCCTCACGCAGAGGCAATAGAGAAGATGGGGGATAAAGCCATTTCTAAACAAGTCGCAAAAGAAGCAGGTGTTCCGGTGGTTCCTGGTTCTGTGGGAGAGGTAGACTCGATTGAAGAGGCGAAAAAAATTGCTGCTGAAATAAAATATCCAGTCCTATTGAAAGCTGTCGCTGGCGGCGGCGGAAAAGGGATGAGGGTCTGTAATGACGATAAAGAACTTGAGAAAAATTTTGAACCTGTAAAACGGGAAGCTCAATCAAGTTTTGGAAATCCAGGTCTTTTAGTAGAGAAGTTTATTGTGAATCCTCATCATATTGAAGTTCAAATTATTGCTGATAAGGCTGGAAATGTCTTTCATTGCTTTGAACGGGAATGTTCTGTGCAAAGAAGACATCAAAAAATTATTGAAGAAGCGCCTTCTCCTTTCATTGGAGAGGATCAAGAGGTTCGTGAAAAAATCTGTCAAACCGCAGTTCAATTGGCTAAGCAAGTTGGCTATGACTCGGCAGGGACAGTTGAATTTATAATGGGTGAAGACAAATCATTCTATTTTCTAGAAATGAACACTCGAATTCAGGTCGAACACCCAATTACCGAAGAAATCACCAGAGTGGATTTAGTGGCAAATATGATCAAAGCTGCATTTGGTGACTCATTGGATATAAAGTCTCAAGATCAGATTCAAATTTTAGGACATGCGATTGAGTATCGAATTTGTGCTGAGGATCCTGTGACTCTTCTTCCGGCACCAGGTGAGGTGGTAAGTTTCGATTATACCTTCCCTCAAGGTGTGAGATTTGATCATTGCATATACCCAGGCTTTGAAGTAAGGCCTGAATTTGATCCTATGATTGGTAAGCTTATAGTAGTGGGTTATGACCGAGATGTTGCACTGCGAAAGTCTCGAGAAGCTCTCTCTAACTTATATTTAGACGGAATTAAAACGAATAAGGCTTTGCATGAAATAATTACAACTGAAGAGAATTTCATAGCCGGAAAGTATTCAACTCACTATATTTCAGAAGTTAATCCTGTAGAGAGAGTAGAATCTTTGAAATCAGATGATGACCTTATTCTAAAAGCTCTTTCTCAGGAATTGAATTATATGAGAGATGTGAATGAAGTACTACATTATTAACGCCGAAGGAAAAGAAGTTTCCTTTGATTTATCGGTGCTGCCTAAATCTAGTTCAGAGAGCTTTAGAAAAGTTCTAGTGTCTACTGGGCGAGGTGAGGAGAAAGAGTATCTGATGCGTAAGCTTGCCGGTAAGGTCTTTGTTTCTGAAGACAAAAAGTCCTGGAAGAAATTAGCTCAGTCCAAAGTAAGTGAAAGTCTTGTAAATATAAATGATACTATCAAAATCTATCGTGGTTTTAAGCCATCAGGCCTAGGTCAAGCTAATGCCGGAAATCTGGTAACAGATATGCCTGGAAAAATTGTTAAGGTTTTAACTTCTGAGGGAGCTGTTGTAAGCGAAGGTGATACCTTAGTTATCTTGGAAGCCATGAAAATGGAGAACGAAATTAAGGCTGGAATCGATGGTGTGGTTAAAGCTGTACATGTCAAAGAAGGGCAGGTTCTAGAGTCTGGGTTCTTGATGATAGAAATCGAAAATTAACCTTTTTTTAGACACTTACCTCTAAAAGAGTCTCGTAAAGCCGGTCAAAATTCACACTATTAGAGTTTTTTTTATCTGTGTTATAATTATTAATGATGGATAAAAAAACTGACAAGATTATTTTATCTAGTGAAAACCTTTCAGAATATTTTTACGGTTGTCTGTCGGATGTAAACCGCCAAGCTAATTGTCCACTACCCCAAGAATTCATTCTTTATTCAAGTGAGGTTATGCATAAATATGCGATCTCAGAGAATTACTTTGTGAATGATTCTAAAGAGAGGGTTTTAGGAATGGAATTACTTCAAGCTGAAGAAAAAACTTTATCAGAGAAAAAAGAGATTTATAGGGAAATTGGAGATCTTGTACTTTTTCAATTAGGAGTATTCCCTCAGAGGATAAATTCAAAGACTCCAAGTAAGGGATACTACCTTAATATAGGAAGGTCGGCTTATACAAAGGCAGCGCATCTTAATTGCTCATTTTATGATATTCCAAATTTTTATCATCTCTTATCGACTTCTTTGGAGAACCTAGTCAAAATTCTCACTCATGCAGCAGAGAGTTTTTCTCATGAAAGTCTAGAACAGTATTTACTTGAAAACGATGATGCTGTTATAGACTTTAGTTTTAGCACTAAAAAAATAGCTAATTAGTCTTTCCTATTTTTACTAAGTTCCAGCCACCATCAAGAAATTCTTTTAAAAAATTATTTAGATCCTCATGTTTTACACTTTTGATTTTCTCGAGAGTTTTATAACTGAAGTCCAAGCCTAGGTCATGAAGTACAGGAACTGAGTAAAAATATGCATAATCATCGTTTGTTTGAATATTAATTATATTCTGACCATAGATCATCTCTTTTACCATGAGGAAATCTCTCTTACTGACACCTCGTTTTTGATACTTTGAAATGATCTTTTTAAGCTCTTTAATAGCTTCATTATATTTTTCAGTTGAGGTTCCCATATAGATTCCCCAATAACCCGCTTCTATTGATGAGTTGTGGAGTGGTTGTACGGTATAACATAAGCCTTTTGTGTCTCTAACTTTTAAGAATAATTCTGAAGACTGTCCAGACAGAAGAGTCGTGAAGATTTTTAAAAAGGCGTCTTCTTTAGTATTACTTCTAAAGGCGGCTTTTCCCAGCATTAAGTGTGTCTGCTCTCTTTCAAAATCTATTTCAATATTTTGATTATAAAGCGGCTTAGGAGCTTTCCTGTTAAAGTGATTTGAAAGTATAGGCTTTCTTTTTATTTCACTGACTAGCTTCTGACATTTTTGAGCGATGATTTCTACTGGGTAATTACCACAATAAGTAATGACCATCTCTTTAGTTTCCATATTTTTCCTATGGAGATCTTTCAATTTTTTCACAGACATTTTTTGAAGAGACTCTTCATTTCCAATCATCTCAAGCCTGTAAGGGTGATCCTTAAAGACTAAGTTTGAAAAATTAAGAAAGCATTGTTTAACGGGGTCTTGCTTTTGGATATGAAGGGTTCTTAAAATGAGCTCTCTTTCTAAAAGGAATTTGTCTTGGCTAAAGCTAGGGCGAAGTAGAGTGTTTTCAAAGTGCTTGAACAAAGAATCATTATATTTGCTAAGTCCTTGAAGGGTGAGACCGTATGCATTTCGCCCAGAAAATCCATTTAAATAAGAGGCTTTTTTCTCAAGATCTTTTTTTAGGTCGTCGTAATCAAGACCCTCATAACCGTAGGTGATATTTTTAGACATCATATTATATATGCCATTAGTCGCTGGGGTTTCTTCTGTTAACCCACCTTTTACAAAACAATGAAGGGCAAAAGTGTCAGATAATGGATTGTGCCTATGGATTAGCTTTACGCCTTTACTTAACTCAATAACCTGTGCAGATTGATCATACTTTGATTGAGAAACTTTAAATTTAGTTGCCGCTTTTTTTACTTTAGATCCAGCAGTATTAATTCTTTTTCCCAAATCTTTTAAAGAGTCGATTTTGACAGACTTACTTAATCCTTCAGGCATTTGTAATGTAATGTGAACGGTTCTACTAAATATTTCGCTAAGACTTGAAATTAAATCATTCGGATGTACCGCCTCCATAGTTCGAACATATTGTTCATCACTGTTTATATCTCCGTTTTGTGCAAAACCATGCCCCATAGCAAAGGCAAAGGATTCAATGGACTCCTTTTCGTAGACCTTTGAAGCCATATATTGGTTTCTTATTCGATCGAGATCGTCTTGATTAAACCCTGCTTTTAAACATTTTTGAATTTGATTGGGAAGCTCTCGTAGAATCTTAGAGAGATTTTTTTCAGGAAAGCTCATTCTAAAGAAATGAATCCCACCCTTGGAGAAATACATGGTACTTCCGCTTAATCCATTTGCAAGCGAAGTTTCGTCTATAAAATATTTATAGAGAGGACTCATGTCACCAAACGTAAGAGCGTTAAGAGCTAAATCTTCTTGAGCTGCTTTAGCATCAGAAAAGTCAGGAGCTTGGATGTTGAGTGTAAGTGTAGCCTGATTGACTGGCTTTTCATGTATATTAAAAGCAGGGGCTGATTTTAATTTGAATTCAGGAAAGTCAGACTTTTTACCACTAGGAAGTTTGTACTTGTTAATAAGATTCTTGTACTCTTTCTTGGCAGCTAGATTGCCAGCCAGAATTATCATGGAGTTTTGTTTATTATAAAAACTGGAACGAAATTTCTTCAATTGGCTTAGGTTAAAGTTTTTTATTGTTTTTTCATTGCCTAATATAGGATGTTTATATCCCTTAGGAAAACAGGCCTGTTGTATTTTGAAAAAATTGTATTGCGAAGGGTTATCGACTGATCGCAAATACTCCTCAAATACGACGCCACGCTCGGGAATGAGATCTTCTTTAAGAAAGAGTGGGTTGCACACCATATCCAAAAGAACATCCAAAGACTTTTTTGCATGGCTAAGAGGCGCATTGATGTAATAGCAAGTGTAGTCGAAAGAGGTGAAGGCATTGATTTCGCCTCCAAAAGACTCAACAGTTTTAGCGATCTTCATTGCGGGATATTTTTGTGATCCTTTAAAAAACATATGTTCTAGAAAATGTGCAATTCCGTGGTGTTCAGTTGCCTCTAAGCTACTTCCTGCCTTGAACCAGAATTGAATTGAGACAATATTACTATTTGGTGAGTTAATGAGAAGAGAGTTAATTCCATTAGTCGATTTAAAATGTTCAGTATTCATGTGTGATCCAATTGTGTTCGTGCAATTCAGCTTATAAATTGTATAATATTGTATATTAATTAGGGATGCTAGGAAACACGAATGAAGGTGGCAATAGTTTATTCTTTCAAACCCTCAGAATGGTTTAGTTGTACAATTATCAACAAAAATTTGAGAGAGGCCTATGAGACTGTATACGATGATATCATGTATATTGACTACACACGCAAAAGAACTTTTGAGCCAGATGATATTAAAAAATTAGCTGAGAGTGATGTTGAGAAAATTATTTTTATCGATCATCAACCTACACCAATCGGCTTTCTAGATTATCTCAAAAAGAAATACCCTGATTGCTTTAATAGGCTTGAGTATACAATCCATATTTTTGGAGATTTCCCTCTTTTCATGCCAGAGTGGAGAACCGTATTTGATCTTTTGGACGGAATGCCCCTTAAGTTTGTGACAGCCTCAGAAAAGCAAAGAAAGTTTATAACAAAGTTTATTAAACAAGAAGAGCTCATTTCAGTCTGTCCCTTTCCGGTAGATAGTAAAAAGTTTAACTTTAGAATTGAAAGTAGAAATGAAGCTAGAGCTAAATTTGGTCTCACCGATGAATTCATTTTTCTATATACAGGAAGACTTACCTTTCAAAAAAATATCACTTGCCTCATAGAGAGTTTTTGCGAGCTAGATTCACAGGAATTGCTTCCTCCAAATTCTCTTTTGTATATTGTAGGAGGAGTAGACTCCCTAGGGGTTCCTTATCTAGGCGCTAACCAATTATTAGGGGAATACTTTAGATCGATTCAAAAAACTCTCGAAAAATTTCCTCTGTCAAAAGACAAGGTGGTGCTTACTGGCAGAGTTGAAAACGATGAGCTGAATACTTATTATAATTTATCAGATTGTTATACTAGTTTGAGTACATATCATGATGAAGATTATGGTATGTCAGTTGCGGAAGCTCTTTGTTCTGGTCTTCCCGCTGTGATTACTAATTGGGCTGGTTATCATTCATTTCAATTAGAAAAACATCCGGAATATTGTCAGTTGGTATCAACAGATATTTCTCGCACTGGACCAACCTTTGATCAGGAAGACTATAGGAATAAACTAGGAAGCCAAGACTATCTGAAATATGACAGGACTGAGATTTCGAAAATCTATCAACAAAATTTTTCGATTAAAGCTTGTGCAGAAAAACTTGAGAATATTCAAAAATCAGAAGCAGTACCCTTTCAGGGTACGACAGGCTTTATGAAGAGAATTACAAATGAACAGTTTCTAAGAGGGATTGAGGTCTTTAAAAGCGAGGCCACACGAGAATTTAACGACTTATATTTTGAGGCATATGATGTCTATGCTGGATAGAATCGAAGAGAAAATTAATAAAATAAATATTGATCAGGATATTTTGTATAAAAAATGGAATATTCAGCATCGGGATGAGTTATTTACGTCAGTGTATTGGTCTTATTTTCCTATGACAGAGAAGTATTTTTTTGAAGCCAATCCTGCATTCTTTTATGAATACAAAAATTTATTTGATTTTGGTCGCTATCCATTATGTCTTGTTAGGGATGGTTTTCTGGGAATTTTAGATTTCTTTTTAGTGCACTCAAAACCATCTAGTGACTTTGCTAGTACTCTATTAATACCAAAAGAATTTGAAAAACTTGTTCCGAAAACTTGGAAAGATCAAGTGGCAGTTTACGAATTCTATAATAAAAAGAAAAATATTGAACCATCAGAACAGGTTGTCATCTACGGAACACCCACGGCGGAAGTGTTTTATCAATATTCAGTTTCTGAATTAGCTCAATGGGTTTCAGTGCTGAAAGCAAAATATCAGCAGTATCTTTTTTGTGTACCTATTCGTGAGTCTTTGCTTGCTAGTGACAAAGTGAATAGAGAAATGAAGTTTATACAATTCTTAAAAGAGATTTATCGTCACTGTGGCTTTGATGTAGATATTTTTCATGACGATATTGAAAAGAGAATGAAAAACTTAGAAGGTTCACAATTTCATTATTCAAGCTTCGATCGCAGTAAAATTTTTATTTCAGACAATTACTATGACCACTTTCTTTCTAGCATTGGGGGAACGAATCTTGATTGGAGCTTTGAAAAAGAAGGTGGACTTAAGTATGAACTTTCTGGTGAACATGGGATTCGCTTCAGTGAGTTAAACTTAGATAATAATTGTTTTGGAGAGTTCTTTCTTCAATTTAAACTGAGCGGAAGTAGAACGAAGTCTATTTATGAAATTTTTCAATCCCCAGATGTCCAAAAGACTTATTTAAAAAACTTTTCTAAAGCGTAATTTAAGTAAAAATTTTTGTAAGAACCCAAATTGAGGTTGCATTACAACTCCTAAAAAATTTGACCTATGAGAAGGAGCGTCTAGAGTTATAAAATGCTCTAAGTCACGTAAAGGAAAAGTTCTAAAGGTAGATAAGTTTTTTTCTTTAAGTATATGACAGATAAATTTATCTTTACGCCAAAAAAGAACGACATCCCATGGCTTTGCCTCCTCTAACGGACAAATCTTTACTTTGATATATGCACCTGTTTGAATCCACGGTGACATGGAGTCGGAGACAATTCTTGTATTCATTGTTTTATTTGCTCTAGATTTGAGTATAAGAAAGTGCTTATAACTGTAATTCATTTCCTAATTCCAAACTAAAGTGCTGATTGTAGTAACCGATTGCTCCATCAACAGATCCATCATAGAGAAGTTGTTGGTTACCTATGACTATGGCGCGATTACAGACGTCTCGAATGACCTCTTCTGAGTGACTAATGAAGAGAACTGCTCCAGACTCTTTTATAACTCCGCGAATGCGATTGGAAATTTTTTCATTGAAGTATTTATCAGCCCCATTAAAAACTTCATCAAGTATAAGAAGACCGCAAGGTCTCGCCGATACGATACTCAAAAAAAGTCTGACCTTCATTCCTTTACTATAAATTTTAAAGGGACTATCTATATATTCATTAAGCTCAGTAAATTCAAGTGAATCTTCTACAATCGCTTTTCGTTCTTTTTTGGGAAGATGACTGTACAAAATATTTGTTATTATCCATGCATTTTCTCTTCCAGACAGTTCTGGTTGGATGACGCTTGCAGTGTCAAAAATAGCTCGAAGCAGTCCATTTACTTCAATTTCATCTCTAGAACCGTACATCCCTGCAATTGTTCGGCATAAGGTTGTTTTTCCGGCGCCGTTAATACCTAAGATGCCAACAATATCCCCTTTTTTTACATTGAGGTTGAAATCTCGAAGAACATCAACTTTCTGTTGTCTTGAGAATATAAAAGTAAAGGGTGAAGTGAAAAAACTAACAAATAAGTCTCTTATCCCTTTGGCTTGGTAACGGGAGAAGTTGTAGCTTATAGTAAGGTCTTTAATTGTCAGGACAGTTTCAGATATTGATGTAGAGTTCATTACGAGTCCACCTCCAAAAAGAAATTGCCATAGCTCCAAACAAAAAAGTGAAGCCGAAAGAAAGGAGTGAGGCTTCGATAAGATTTGAAATATTAAATTTCCAAAGGGCTATTTTAAATGGTTGCACCCAAGCATAGATGGGATTTATGTCGACGAAAATTTGATATTCGTCTGGAATGAGATGCCTTGGATAAAATATGGGAGTGAGAAAAAATAATACGTTTACGAGGAAGGTCGTGATGTATTCGGTATCCCTAAAGAATACTTGTAATGTAGATAAAAGTAGAGCCAGAAAAAATACTCCTAAAAATAGAGACAGGAAGGCAATGGGAAGAAAGGCGATTCCCGTCCAATTAAAACTTTCAGAATCAGACAAAATGAGAAATAAAAATATAAAGGGAATGATGAAGTTTACAAAATGATCAACGCATTTTGAAAGAATTACTGCCATTGGATGAATTTGAAAAGAGAGGAGTGACTCTCTCATGGTTATAAAGCAGTGAACTGATTGGGTTATTGTGGAGCTTACAAATATCCAGGGGAGCAAGCCACTCAATAAAAAAATAAAATACCTATCTATGTCGAGTCTTAAGATATATTTAAAAATTAAGGCATGAACAGAAAACATGATCAGGGGATTCAGCATAACCCACAGAACTCCCGCCATGGTATTTCTATAGCGAGCTTTCATTTCTGCTAATGTTAGGGTAGTTGTTACCAAAAATTGGTGTTTTAATGACATATCAAATTTTAATATAGCTTAGGATTATATTCAACCAATGCTGAAGTCACTTTATGTTCACTTTCCCTATTGCAAGCACCTTTGTAATTATTGTGATTTTTATAAGCATAAACTTACTGAGTCTAGTCAAATTGACACCTATTTGGAGTTGATGGATGTCCAGGTGAGGGAACTCGTTAAATTAAATGACTTCCATGGAGAGAGTTTTGATCTTTTAGATACTCTCTATATCGGTGGGGGCACTCCCTCGTTATTAAAACCAGATAAAATGAAACAGTTATTGGATAATTTTTCAAAAGTCGGACTGAGCCTAAATTCTAATTATGAGTTTACTATTGAAATAGATCCAGGAACTTTCAACCTTGAAGAGTTAGAAGCGTGGAAAGAGTTGGGTGTAAATAGATTTTCGCTTGGCGTCCAAGCTTATAATGAGAAATATCTTCGTCTTTTAGATAGGCGTCACGATCTTTCAGAAGTTACACTGAGTCTAGAGTATCTCAGTAAGACAAAATCGAATTTTAGTGTGGATCTGATTATAGGAACACCTGAGAGTGAAGCGAGAGATTTAATTCAAGAAATCGAGCAGCTCTCTGACTTCTCTCCCAGTCATTTCAGTGTTTATATTCTTAGCACTCGCCTTAATTACCCTTTAAAAGAGAAGCTTCCTGATGAGGAAAAGATTCGAGATGACTATTTGGAGGTATCAAGGCAATTGGAGAAGCTAGGATTTCATCATTATGAGGTTTCAAATTTTGCAAAAACCGAAACTATGGAGTCTGTGCACAATAAAAAGTATTGGGATTATGAGTCTGTGGCAGCAGTCGGGCCAAATGCGACAGGCACAATTTGTAAACCTGATAAAGTTTTTCGATATCAGTGGAAAAGCTTATCCGGAGGATTTCAAACGGAAGAGGTGAAGGGAGAGTCATTGATATTGGAGAAGTTATTTTTGGCCTTGAGAAGATCAAAGTCTTTTAATTTGCAATCAATTCTTGGGATGAATATTTCGCAGCAATATTTAAAAACTAAGGTAGAAAACTGGCACCAACTTGGGTATGTTGAACCAGGTTCGGATCTTGAAAATTTAAAAATAACTCCTCTTGGCTTTTTGATGAATGACTCAATGCTCGGCGATCTTATGGATATAATATAGATTCTAAGGTGTTGAAATTGCGATCAGGGAAAAAGGCGGAAAGTTTTTTTAAGTCAAATCATTGACATTGATTCATAAGATCCCATTTTAAGAATAGAAATGGAGTAAGAGTGAAAATGGAAAACACGATGGATGAGAAAACTCAAGAAGAAGTAACTGAGGAAGTGAAAATGGCTCAGGAGTCTAACGCTGATGAGGATACTGTTTCGGACGATAATGTAGAAGTTTTAGAGACTGCAGCTCAAGAGGACAGCTCTGAGGAAGAGCAAAAAGAACAAAAAGATGAGTTCAAAGAGAAGTATTATTATTTAGCTGCTGAAATGCAAAATATGCAAAGAAGGTATGAAAGAGAGAAAGACGATCTTCATAAGTTTGGCAGTGAGAAAATAATGAAAGACCTTGTCGCTGTGATGGATAATTTTGAGCGCACTTTGGGTTTTATTGAAAAAGAAGAAGACGAGAAAATTAAAAACATTGCGGAAGGTATACGCATGGTAAATAAGCTTTTTCTCGATACTCTAGAAAAGCATGGACTGAAAAAAATTGAAGCGCTAGGTGAAGAATTTGATCCTAATTTCCATGAGGCATTGGCACAACAGCCAGCTGAGGGGAAAAAAGATATGGAAGTCATTCAGGTGTTTGAAAACGGATACACCTTGAATGATAGAGTGGTGAGAGCTGCTAAAGTAATTGTCGCAAAAAACTAATTGTAAGGAGTAAATAATGGGAAGAATTATTGGAATTGACTTAGGAACAACAAACTCTTGTGTCGCTGTATATGAGGGTGGAAAGTACAAAATTATTCAAAATGCGGAAGGGCATAATACAACTCCTTCGGTGATTGCTTTTAATGACAAAGAGGAAGTTCTGGTAGGACAAGTTGCTAAAAGACAAGCGGTAACAAATCCTAATAAAACTCTTTACGGTATTAAAAGACTTATCGGTAGAAAAGCAACTGATGCAGAAGCAAAAGAATTTGCAGATGTAGCTCCATTCGATATTTTCGCAAATAAAAACGGAGATGCTTGGATTAAGGTTGCGGGAAAAGAATTTTCTCCTCAAGAAATTTCTGCAAGAGTTTTAGAGAAAATGAAAAAAGCTGCTGAAGACTATCTTGGAGAAGCTGTAACAGAAGCAGTTATTACCGTTCCTGCTTATTTTAACGATGCTCAAAGACAAGCAACGAAAGATGCCGGAAAGATCGCAGGACTTGAAGTAAAAAGAATTATCAACGAGCCAACTGCAGCAGCACTTGCTTACGGTATGGATCAGAAAAAAGATATGAATATCGCAGTCTTCGACCTTGGTGGGGGAACATTTGATATTTCAATTCTTGAAATCACTGAAGACGGTGTATTCGAAGTTAAAGCTACTAACGGAGATACTTTTCTTGGTGGGGAAAACTTTGATGAAGAAATCATCAACTGGATGGCCGAAGAATTTATGAAAGACAACTCTGTTGATCTTCGTAAAGACCAGATGGCCCTTCAAAGACTTAAAGAAGCCGCAGAGAAAGCTAAGCATGAGCTGTCTTCTGCTACTCAAACAGATATTAACCTTCCGTTCATCACCGCCGATGCTTCAGGTCCAAAACACTTGAACTTGAACCTAACGAGAGGAAAGTTTGAGCAGTTGATCTCTAAGTACATTGACGGGTTGAATGAACCTTGTACGACTTGCTTAAAAGACTCTGGTTTGGATAAGTCAGAAATTAACGAGGTCATCCTTGTTGGTGGGTCTACAAGAATTCCTGCTGTTCAAGAGAAGGTTAAGCAAATCTTTGGAAAAGAGCCGAGTAAAGGAGTTAACCCTGATGAAGTTGTTGCCGCTGGTGCAGCTGTTCAAGGTGGGGTTCTTCAAGGTGATGTAAAAGACGTTCTACTTTTAGACGTGACTCCTCTCTCTCTTGGAATCGAGACTCTTGGTGGTGTTATGACTAAAATCATCGAGAAAAACACGACGATTCCTACTAAAAAATCTCAGGTCTTTTCTACAGCTGAAGATAATCAACCTGCGGTTTCTATTCATGTTCTTCAAGGTGAGCGTGAATTTTCAAATGATAACAAAACTCTGGGAAGGTTTGATCTTACAGGTATCGCACCAGCTCCAAGAGGAGTTCCTCAGATTGAAGTTTCATTTGATATTGATGCCAACGGGATCATCAATGTTTCAGCAGTTGATAAGGCTACAAATAAGAAACAAGATATCGTGATTACTTCTGGTTCTGGTTTAACTGATGAAGAAATCGAAAAAATGGTGAAAGATGCTGAAGCTAACCGTGATGCTGATTCAAAAAGAAGAGAAGTTGTTGATGCAAGAAATAATCTAGACTCATTGGTCTTTGCAACCGAGAAAGCTCTAAAAGAAGCTGGCGACAAAGTTCCGGCTGATGCTAAGGGCGATGTAGAGGCTGCAATGGAAGAAGCGAAAGCTAAGTTAACTTCGGAAAATATTGATGAGTTAAAAGCAGCTCATGAAAGATTACAGAATGCATCTCACTCAATTGCACAGCACTTGTATGGACAGCAAGGAGCTCCTGAAGGAGATGCTGCTGGAGCTGAGGCGCAAGCTGACACGACAGGTGCAGAGTCAAAGAAAAATGATGATGACGATGTCGTAGATGCAGATTTTAAAGAAGTTTAATTAAGAGATAGAGAACTCCATGAGTAAAAGAGATTACTACGAAGTCCTAGGTGTCAGTAAAGGTGCCGGTAAGGATGAAGTTAAAAAAGCTTACAGAAAACTAGCAATGAAATATCACCCGGACCGAAACCCGGGTGATACGGAAGCAGAGGCTAAGTTTAAAGAGGCTTCCGAGGCGGCAGAAGTTCTTCTGGATGACAAAAAGAGATCGCAGTACGATCAATTTGGTCATGCAGGAATGAACGGGCAAGGCTTCGGTGGAGGTTTCCAAGGAGGAGACTTTGGTGACCTGGGAGATATTTTTGGTGATCTCTTTGGTGATATCTTTGGCGGAGGTGCTGCTGGCGGAAGACGTCGAGGTGGCGGTGGTCCAAGAGGAAGGCGAGGAGATGATCTTCAGCTGAACTTAAACGTCTCTTTTGAAGAAGCTGCTTTTGGAGTTGAGAAAGAAGTCACTATACATAGAAATGTTGTGAAAGAGGGATCAACCCCTCAAACATGTAATACTTGTGGGGGACATGGAGAAATCCGTCGCCAACAGGGCTTTTTTACTATTGCTCAACCTTGTCCATACTGTAAAGGAACAGGTGAAATCGTTGAACGAGTAAAAAAGAAGGTTAAGCTAGAGGTA
>CEQY01087695.1_pt1 | contig 39412 bp, 39 predicted proteins | sample 361391 | NCBI WGS metagenome assembly CEQY01 (sample SAMEA2621075, study PRJEB7988) | marine metagenome | isolation source: saline water (ENVO:00002010), including | reverse complement strand
TAGAAAGAGGAATATCACAATATTCAGGTGATTTTGAAGAGGCTGTAAGTTCTATTTCGAAAGATTGCTCAGTTGAAAACCTTCTTGGACAGAGTTTTAATACTCTTTCCGGAGGCGAAAAAAGGAGAGTACATTTTGCAAGGACACTTGTTCAACTATGGAGACCTTCAGGCTCGGATGATCCAAGATATATGTTTTTAGATGAACCTACTGCAAATTTAGATATTCTGCACGAACAAAAAATGATGAAGCTCATTCAAAAGAAGCGAGATGAAGGCATCGGTATTCTATTAATTCTTCATGATTTGAATTTAGCTGCAAAATATTCAGATAAAATCGCCATCTTTAAAAATGGAAACTTAGTCAGTCTTGGTAGTCCAAAGGAAGTTTTAACCGAGAATACTCTCAGCTCTGTCTATGATGTTCCGATGCAAATCGACCAAGACCCTTTCAGGATTAATTACTACTAACCTATGGCTTCAAAAAAAAGAGAATACGAAAAGGATGCGGTCAATCTGCTTAGAACAAGTAGTGAAGGAGTTTTGTCAACCATTTCAGTTAGGCATCAAGGATATCCATTTGGTAGTTTTGTAACCTATATAGCAGATAGAGATCGGAGTGTAATAATCTATGCCAGTGATATAGCTCAACATACTATTAATCTAAAAAAAGACTCAAAGTCTTGTTTGACCTTATTTAAATTAGATGATGATTACGATAAACAAAACTCATCAAGAATGACATTAATAGGGGATCTCAAATCTCTACCCGAAAATGATATTGAAAATACAAAGTCACGGTTTGAAGATTTCCTACCTGAAAGTAAAAAATACTCAAATATGCACGACTTTAATTTTTATAGACTCCATGTCGACCAAGTAAGGTGGATAGGGGGGTTTGGAAAGATTGCTTGGCTAGATAATAAAAATTGGAAACAAAAAGAACCTAAATGGTCCAAAAATGAGACTTCCATCATAGATCATATGAATGAGGATCATGGTAAAAATATTGCTTCATCTTTAAATGCCCAACATGGAATAAAGGATGACAAGGCAGAAATGTTCTCTCTTTCTATTGATGGATATTACGTTAGATCAAAAAATAAGATTTTCTTTATATCTTTTAAAGAAATTTGTTTGAATGCCAAACAATACAAAGATGCTTTGGTAGAACAAGCTCAGGAGTATAGAAATTTTGAGTTGTAAATAATGTTTGATAAAAGCAGTCAGGAAAATATCGAATTGATGATTGATTTGCATAATGATATCAATGAAGACGCTCTTTTACTGATTGCTAAACACTATCTAAATGAATCCAAAATAGAAAAAACTCAAATAAAAGAAATTTCTCAAAAAGAAATAACTTTAGTTCTTAATAGTGGTGAAAATGAAAAAATTAAAAGTATTGAGTTCCCTGAAAAAGTTAAAGATTTCGTTGAAGTAAGTAATTTCTTTTATGTTTGCCTTTCGGAAGCAAGAACAAAAGCTCCTGTAGACTATCCTAAAACTAGATTGGAAAAACTTATAGAAAAAACTCTCAATTTAGATACTTACATTACAAAAGTGAAAGATAAAAAAGATATTTCATCTAATATAATTGAGATAACTTTCGAACACGGTATGGAAAGTCTTCCCGATCTTAAAAATGATGCTTTCATGTATTTTATTGTCCATAGAGATATCGATCATTCATATCCTAAAGGCTTCTCTATGCAAAATTTTAGACAGATGAATGCAGAAGGGAATAGTCCTTACTCAGCAGCCTATTACACTATTAGATCTTTTAGAGAGAATGAAATAGATGTTTGGTTTGTTCTTCATGATAACCCCGGTCCTTTAGCAATATGGGCTGAGGAAGTAAAAGTGAATTCTGAAGTCGCAATTTGGGGGCCTAGAACTACTTTCACGCCACCGTCTAATACAAATAATTATCTATTTATAGCAGACGAGACAGCTCAACCGGCTGTGTTAGCTTCAATCGAAAACTTAAAAAACCAGGAAAAATATATTTGTCTCTTCGAGACTCAGAATGAGTCAACTAGATTCAAATATGATAATCCAGAAAATAACATAGAGTGGATTTTTAGAGATAATCAACAAGCAGGTGAAGGAACAAAATTACAAGAAAGAATTAATGAATTATCTATTGAATCTGAAAATCTCTATGTATTTGGTGCTGGTGAAGCTAAACAGATTTCAAATATAAGAAAAACCCTCAAAAGAAATCTAAATTTGACTGTTGATCAGATGAGTTTCACTGGTTATTGGAGAAAAACTTAGTTGTTACTTTTTAATTCTCTTAAGAGCCCATAAAAGAGGTCCAGAAATAATATAAGCAAAAGCGCAACTAGCAAGAACAATCGGAGGGTCTATAGAAATTAAGGCAAATATAAACACCACAAAAAGCATAGAAAAGAATGGCACTCTTTTTTTCAATTCTATCTCTTTGAAACTGTAGTAAGGAACATTTACAACCATTAAAAGGGAAACTAATCCTGTAAGGAAAGCAGTGAAAATTGCTAACAATCTCCCTACTTCATCTCCTTGTATGCCAAAAGAACTCATTGCCCAAACAAAATAAACAACCATTGCGCTCGCAACTGGACTTGGAAGGCCTTTAAAGTATGTATCTTCTGAACCAATATAAGTATTAAATCTCGCAAGCCTTAATGCCGCCGCTGCAACATAAAAGAAGGAAAATATCCAACCGGTTTGACCTATAGAGTCTAGTCCCCAAAGAAAGACAATAATCGCAGGAGCTAATCCAAAAGAGATAACATCACAAAGACTATCATATTGTGCCCCGAACAAACTCTGCGAATTAGTCAGTCTCGCAACTCTTCCGTCTAAACCATCTAACATTTGAGCCGCAAAGAGTGCCATTCCCGATGCTATAAAATTTCCATTAATTGCTGAAACTATTGAAAAAAATCCTGAAAAAAGCGAAGCTGTAGTCAATAAATTTGGAAGTAAATAAATACCCTTCCTTGTTACCTTTTTTCCATCTTCTGAAACAATCTCTTCTTCATGATCATCAAAGAGATCTAGACTTTCTTGAGGATCTTCCGACATAAATTTAATTTTTGGCCTTATCCACTATTTTATTTTGCGCAATCCAAGGCATCATTGCCCTCAGTTCGGCTCCTACTTTTTCAATAGAATGTTCAGAAGTCTTTTGTCGATATTCCTTCATCCTTGGACCGCCCTTTCCGTCGTTGCTTTCCCTGCAATCATTCATGAACTCTTTAGCAAAATCTCCTGACTGTATTCTTCTCAGAACAGCTCTCATTTCTTCCTTAGCCTCAGAGTTAACTACTTTGGGTCCACTAACATAATCACCAAATTCTGCAGTATTGGAAATACTGTATCTCATATTTTCTAATCCACCTTCATAGATGAGATCAACGATAAGCTTAACTTCGTGAAGGCATTCAAAATAAGCCATCTCAGGAGGATATCCATCTTCAACGAGTACTTCGTATCCGTTTTGAATGAGTTGTGTCAGCCCGCCACAAAGAACGGCCTGTTCTCCAAATAAGTCAGTTTCTGTTTCATCCTTAAAATTGGTTTCAATAATACCAGCCCTTCCGGAACCAATTGCGGAAGCGTAAGAAAGACCGATTTCTTTAGCTTTACTTGATACATTTTTGTGAATTGCCAGTAAACAAGGAACACCTGCACCAATCTCATATTGAGATCTTACGGTGTGGCCTGGTCCTTTAGGAGCAACCATTATCACATCGAGATCCTCCCTTGGTTCAATCATGTCAAAATGAATATTAAAACCATGTGCAAAAGCTAAGACAGCCCCTTTCTTGATGTTTTTCTCTATCTCACTTTTATAAGTGGCTGATTGAAGCTCATCCGGCATCAGTATCATTACCATATCTGCGTCTTTTACTGCTTCTGAAACTTCTTGAACATTTAATCCAGCCGCTTCTGCTTTTTGCCAAGAAGCTGAATCTTTTCTTAAGGCTACTGTCACGTTTCCACCAGAGTCCTTTAGATTATTGGCATGAGCATGCCCTTGGGATCCGTAACCTACAATAACTACTTTCTTGTTTTTAATGATTTCTATATCAGCATCTTTATCGTAATAAACCTGCATTGGTATCTCCTTTAATTTTCAATACTTAAAATGTTCTCGTCTGAAGAAATCCCCAAAGACCCAGAGCGTACTATCTCTAAAGGATTATTTTTTTTCCTAAGTTCAGTAATCAACTTATCTAATTGTGACGAGGTACCGACAACTTGTACATTGATTACGTCCTTATTCTCAGAAACTATATCTAAATCAGAGAAAGTTTCTCTTGGGAAAGAATCTTTCCTAAACTTCATAAGCATTAACTCTCTCTCAACAAATTCAGAATCACCTAAGTCTGAAACCATCACTACATCGATCAGTTTATCCAGTTGTTTTGTTATTTGTTCAACTACTTTTTCATCTCCCTCAGTAGACATAGTCAGCCTAGAAAGTGTTGGATCATTAGTAGGTGCCACAACTAGGGTTTCAATGTTATAGCCTCTTTGTGAAAAGAGGCCTACTACTCTTGAAAGAGCACCCGGTTGATTTTCCATTAATAGCGCTATAACTCTTTTCATTCCCAAGTCTTCTTCTCTTTATCTAGCCACATGTGGTCCATAGCATTTCCTGCCTCTAGCATAGGGTATACATGTTCATTTGGATCAACATCTACGTCTAAAAATACTAATTTTTCTTTAAGGGATATAGATTCCTTCATTGCAGATTCTAAGTCCTTAAATTCAGAGACTTTTATGCCAACGTGGCCGTATGACTCTGTCAATGCAACAAAATCTGGGAGAGAATTCTCATAAGTGCTCGACGAGTGCCTTCCACCATATTGCATATCTTGCCACTGCTTGACCATTCCGAGAGCAGCATTATTTAGATTGATAATTTTTATAGGTAGTCCGTATTGAAGACATGTAGAAAGTTCTTGAATGCACATTTGTATACTCCCTTCGCCAGTAACACATGCAACAACTGAATTAGGGAAAGCCAATTGAACTCCCATAGCTGAGGGCAGCCCAAATCCCATAGTGCCAAGACCGCCAGAATTAATCCATTGCCTTGGTTTATCAAAATGATAGTACTGTGCTGCAAACATCTGATGTTGGCCAACATCCGAGGTAATAAAGGCATTTCCATTTGTTTCTTTATAAAGGGATTGAATTACTTGTTGTGGAAGTATCTTTCCATTTCGAGCACCTTTCTCCAATAAAGAATGGTCTAAACCATGAGAATCACGCCAATCAGAAATTTGCTTATTCCACTCCGTTATAAAAGCCTTATTCTTATCAAGATCTTTAGTTTTAAGTTCTTGTATTAATGCTGACAAAGAATCTTTAGCAGATCCTACAATCGGAATATCAGCTTGAATAATTTTAGATACAGATGCGGGATCAATATCTATATGTATTTTCTTAGCTTTAAGAGCAAATTGTTTTGGGTCATTTGTTATTCGATCATCAAATCTTGCACCAATAGCTATTATCAAATCGGCATTATGCATTGCCATATTTGCCTGATAAGTTCCGTGCATGCCCAACATGCCCATGAATTGAGGATCAGAACCAGGAAACGCTCCTAGACCCATCAAAGTATTGGTAACGGGAAAATCTAAAAGTTTCGCTAATTCTGTTAATTCATCCGAAGCATCATTTTGATTAACTCCTCCTCCCGAATATATTACCGGTTTCTTAGCATTCTCAATCAAATCAGCAGCTTCTTTTATTCTTGAAGTGTCAGCTTTCTGTGGAGGGCTATAAGACCTCATATTGACTGCATTGGGGTAATTGAATTCGAATTTATTACTTGGATCAGTAAAATCTTTGGGAATATCTATAACTACTGGGCCTTTTCTTCCGGTTGTTGCAATATGAAAAGCTTTTTTCACTATGTTGGGTATGTCTTCTGCACTTTGTACAAGAAAGCTATGCTTAACTATTGGGCGCGAAACTCCAATCATATCCGTTTCTTGAAAAGAGTCAGTACCAATTAGATTGGATTTAACTTGCCCCGATATAACTACTATAGGAGTGGAGTCCATGTATGCAGTGGCTAATCCAGTAATTGCATTTGTTGCACCAGGTCCCGATGTTACAAGCGCGACGCCTGGTTTTCCGGTAGCTCTAGCATAACCATCGGCTGCATGAACAGCTCCTTGCTCATGCCTAACCAAAATATGCTCTACTTGATCCTGATTGAATATCGCATCATATATATGCAAAGCGGCACCGCCCGGATATCCAAACATAAGCTCGACTCCTTCTAAATGAAGAGAGTGAATTAGGGCTTCCGCACCAGATTTGTTAGTTTTATCCATTTAATTGTAAAAATTAACTCCAAACGTTAGGAGGTTGAGCATTTTGACACTTGAGATGTCTAAGTCAAGAAGACCTTATAGGATAAGCGTCTAAGGGGTTTTAGAAATTGAAAACTTAAATTCACCATCTCTAGATAAAACAATATCAGAAAGATCGGGCAATTTATCTAAAATGTAACGAGTTAATCTTTCATAATGCATTACAAAACGATAAACCTCATCCTTTGACATAATCTTGTCCTTTAACTTTGGATCTGTAACAGTTTTAGCCAATGTTTGCTCCTGTATCCATCTACTTTCATAAACAAAATCCATACTCGGCACTTTGATCATTACCTGCAAATCAAACATTGAAAATAAATCTTGATAATCTTTAGATAATTCTTTGTTACTCCATTTCGACCATATTCCATCTGGATCCTCCTCAGCTTCGAGGACATTTAATGGAGGCTGCCAATCTTCTTCTGGTAACGGACGGGCACCTCCGCACCACGCATCAAAAAATATAAAGTCTGGTTTGCCTTGATAAATAGGCCACTCTTCCTTTGGATAGTGCTTGTCTTCAGGTTTACAGAAAATTGGAATCTTCGTTTCAGTGTGAGATTCTGCTTGAGTCAGTTTGTCTATTAAGTCCAAGCCCATGGCTATGTCATGTGTTCCTGGAACTCCCCTCACATAGCAAAGTGGGTGGACTGTCTCTGCCAAATACTTTCTCTCTTCTGGAGACTTATAGATATCATCAATCGAAAATCCCATTGATGGTCTTTCTAAAATTTTATTTAGAATTTTTTGTATAAAAAAAGATAAGGTTGTTTTTCCCGACCCTTGACCACCAGTAAAGCATATAAAGTAGGGCTTAGACCTCTTAGAAAATCTATGGTCAAAATATAAAGACATTGGCAGAACTATCTCGCTCAAGAATTCTTCACTTAAATTCTCTATTTTCATTTCCTCGGCGAGATTAAATAAAATTTCTTTTGAATTATTAAATAACCTCTTTACTTCATCCTCATGAGGTTCAAGAAATCTAGTCATTACTTTGTAACCTTTTTAATAAGCTAGAAGTATCCCATCTGTTTCCCCCCATATTTTGAATATCTTTGTAGAAATTATCGACTAAATTGGTTAATTCAAGATCAATTCCACTTAAATTTGCCTCTTCAATGGCTATCTTGAGATCCTTACGCATATGATCTACAGCGAAGCCGTGATCATAGTGATCCTTAGTCATAGTTTCCCATCTGTTTTCCATCTGCCAAGACTGTGCGGCTCCTTTTGAGATTACATCAATAACTTCTTTAGTATTAAGACCAGTTTTTTCAGAAAAGTATATTCCTTCTGCAAGACCCTGTAGTAAACCTGCAATGCATATTTGGTTTACCATCTTCGTTTTCTGCCCTGCCCCACTTGGACCCATTAGCTTTGAGAACTTAGCATAACAATCTAGGGTGCTTTGTACTTCTCGGAAAGATTTCTTATCCCCTCCTGCCATAATAGTAAGGATTCCTTTCTCAGCTCCTAACTGGCCACCAGAAACAGGTGCATCGATATAATTTATTTCCTTTTTTAGGCAAATTGAGTTCATCTCATTAGATAATGAAGAGGATGTTGTTGTGTGGTCGACTATTATTCCGCCAGGCTGCATTGAATTCAGAATACCTTTTTCTCCAGATATCACATCTCGAACATCTGCATCATTTCCAACACAAAGAAAAATTTCTTTGCAGTGTGTGCCCAATACCTCAGGACTTTCAGATGATGATCCTGAAAAAACTGACAACCATTCTGTTGCTTTTGATGGGGTGCGATTGTACACGCAAGTAGGATGGGACTTCGAAATATGACCCGCCATATGAAATCCCATCACTCCTAGTCCAATAAATCCTTTTTTCTTCATTCATTTCTCCAAATAATTGTGAGCATTCTTTTTTCAGTCTCCTCTCTCCTAAAAGAGTACATTATTTCAGAATCATAAGTACAGAAATGACTATTTTGGACATCAACACCAAAATCATTTAAAACCCTTGTAGCTTCTCCTTGCAGGTCAAAGGACCATTTATTGGAGCCTTTCTCTGAAAAATTGGATTTTGATCCTGCCTTCCTTACTGTAAATGCGTCAAAAAAATCTTTATCTACCTCATAATTTTTTGAAGATATAGAAGGTCCAATCCATGCATGGAGATTAGAATTACTTTCTGAGAAAGTCTTGATACAAGACTCTATCACCCCCGCATAAAGACCCTTCCATCCGGCATGTAAAATTGCGAACTCACTTCCATCACTTCTTGATATAGCGATCGGCATACAATCTGCAGAAAAAGCTGCCAGTGCAAGGTTAGATTTAGATGATAAAAGGGCATCAGTTTTGAGTTTAGGCAATTCTGAATAAGCGTCAACAATATTGGTTGTTCGGCTATGTATCTGATCCATGTATTGAATAGGTACCCCATCGAATTTGTGAAAATTTCTAATTAAGTTAATTTTCTTTGAATCAATCTTATTTTTTTTAAAAAAATTATCTGTGAGAGTAAAACAATTTACATTTTTTCCAAGTCGAGTAGTCGGTCTAAGACAATCAATTTCCATCTTTGAGCTTTTCAATTAAACACTGCATATCCAATGGCATATCAACTTTGAAGTTAACCCTTTCTTTTGAAGTCGGATGGACTAATTCAAGCTCTGTAGCATGAAGGGCTTGTCTTCTAAAGTTACTTATAATTTTTTTTAACTGATCGCTGGTGCCAGAGGAAAATTTATTTCTAGAACCATAAACAGGATCTCCGATAATAGGAAAGCCTAAATGAGATAAGTGAACTCTTATTTGATGAGTCCTACCAGTTTCTAAATTTACAGACAATAATGAGTATCCCTCAAAAGACTCTGTGACTCTGAATCTGGTTATAGCTTGTTTTCCGGTTCCTATTACAGCCTGTTTAGTTCGTATCTTTGGATGTCTTCCAATCGGTTCATCTATAGTTCTGCCAGCAATTACATCTCCTACAACAATGGCAAGATAAGTTCTCTTAACAGACCTTTGTTTCATCTGTTTTACAAGATCTAGATAGGAAGTCTCAGTTTTAGAGATAACCATAAGGCCAGATGTATCTTTATCTAATCTGTGAACTATGCCAGCTCGAGGTAAAAAACTAAGATTTTTATCATGAGATAACAATGCATTGACTAAAGTACCAGAAGCATTTCCAGAGCCAGGGTGAACAACTAATGCTGGTGGTTTGTTGATGACGATAATCTGCTCATCTTCGAAGAGGATATCTAACTCTATGTCTTCTGGAAGGTCACTTAATTGAGAATCCTCCCAGAAATCAACTGAAATAATATCTTGGCTTTGTAAAGAATATTTAGCTTTAATTTCTTTTCCATTTACCAGTAAATTTCCATCTTTTATCCACTTTTGTATATGCGCCCTAGAGAAATTTGAGAAATTCTGTGAGGCAACAACATCAACTCTAGATCCATCATCCTTGCTAAGCGCTGTATATTTAAGGGATATTTTTTTTCTATTTTCCATTGACGAGTTATAAAATCAACTAACGTTTCGCTATCCAAGTACTTAACTGAGATGTAGAATTTACCAACTTATGTTAATCCTTCACAAAAATCTTAATTCTAGCAAGATAAACCTCAGACTACCGAGTATTTTTCTGATGCTATTAATCCTTTTTTCCTGTTCTTCAGATGAAATAATAGACGAAAGGCTTGTTGAAAAAGAGCTCTATGATCAAGCACAAACTAGATTAAAAAATGGAAGTTTTTCTACGGCAATAATGAGTTTAGAGGCTTTAGAATCAAGATTTCCCTTTGGAAGATATGCGGAACAGGCGCAAGCGGAACTTATTTATGCGTATTATATGAATTCACAATTTGAAGCTAGTCAATCTGCTGCCGAGAGATTCATAAATCTGCATCCAAGACACTCGCACACCGGTTATGCTTTTTACATGAAAGGCTTAGCTGCATTCACTGACGATTCGGGCTTGTTTACTAGATATTTTCAATCTGATCTTGCTAAAAGAGAGGTTGTTATGGCCCAAACCTCATTTGATGAGCTCTCAGAATTTATTTCAAGATATCCAGATAGTAAGTATGTTCCTCATGCAAAACAAAGGATGATTTATTTAAGAAATCTTCTCGCAGAACATGAAATGTATGTTGCAGATTTCTACATGAAAAGAGGTGCTTATCTTGCTGCGATCGCTCGCTCCAAATATGTAATTGAACATTTACCAAATACGCCTCAAACACCTTTTGCGTTGTCGTTACTAGTCGAAGCATATGGAAAGTTAGAGTACGAAGATTTAAGAAAAACTAACTTAGATATTCTTACTTCAAATTATCCGAATTTTGATTATTTAGCCAATGAATCAGTAAAAAAACGATCCTGGGTAAATGTATTGAGTCTTGGATTGATTGGTAAGGAAGATGTAGAAAGGCCAATCACAAAAACTCCTTGATCATGTTACAGATAATAATTTTATTATCCTTAATTTCATTGGTTTTTCTTCTTAAAAGAATTTCTCAAAAAAATAAAAAACTAGAAAATAATAGTGGAACTGAGATGGTCAAATGCAGAGTTTGTAATTTGAACACTCCCGCGAGAGAATCAATCAAGAAAAAAGAGCTTTGGTTTTGTTCTCAAGAATGTTCTTCTAAAAACGATACCTGACTTTTACAGTAAAAGTATCAGCTTGAGGTTCATTCCAAGGTCTTTTATATATCTCTTTCAAACTATTCTCTTGATCGAACTCAATTATTCTGCCTCCTCTAGAATAAACAACATATAGATACGCAAGAGGTAGGATTTCATATCGATATCGAACCTGAAATGCTAAATCACTTAATGTGAAGGGATCTATATTTGCTTCCACTCTATTGAGATCTCCGATTGTATTACTCACAAAAGGAAGGGGATTCCTGGCTGTAAACCCAACCATTTGAGCCTTCAGTCTCAATTCATGTTTATCGCCCCCAAACCAGTTTATCGATGCTACCGTAGTTTTTTGTTTTCTCTTGTAAATTCCAAAAAAATTATCTTGTATCCAATTTAGCCAATTGTCCTCTTCAGCTAACTGATACATCAAAGAAAATTTTAGGTTATCTTTTGGAGCAAAGTCTAATTTAGTAGTGTATATGTTCGATAAGCCAAGGGAAGATTGGCCGAACATTTCTCCTTTTTGTCGCTTAAATTCAAGAAAATAGTTAAAAAAGTCTTGTGATGGGCCTTTAAGCTGAACCATTCCTCCATAGTTTTCTGGTTTTTTCACATACCAGTAAATTGGATTACCTCGAGTTATCCAATAATCTTTGGTCTTTGTTCTATAAAAAACTGAAGTTTCTAGGAAGGCTGTGTTTTTAAAAGATGTCTTATTATTAATATAATAAAAATCATTAGATTTATTTAAATCTCCGTTTGCCTCGTGACCTATACCGAATTCTAATTGATTGGATAAAAATATTGATGAATCTGAGAAATCGGACCTCTTAAATCCATTTTGAATTCCTCCAAAGAAATAATCATCTATTATTTGATATCCCATATCATTTATATCTGTGTCCTCATCAAAGAAAAAAAGAAAAGCATCATAATATCTTTCAGTTGTAGGAGAGGAGGTTAAGCGGAACCTAAAAGCTTCACCATTTTTCTGAGAATTATCTATTCCCTGTTGAACATCAGATGATATGTATATCGTATCAATTCTTGTTTTATTATTTGGCCTATAGACCATATCTAGAGAGTGAACATTAGCTGTTCTATCTAAGACTGGTCGTTCAGTATATGTTCCGAGATAGCCAAGAGAAATATTACTTAAGTTCTTTCTGAGTCTGAGTGAATAAAAATCTCTTCCTTGACTGAAATTTTCATCGGCTTCAGATGCGCCCAAGAATCCAAAATCTAAACTTTCATTCTTTTGGGTATACCTTACAGCAAGATCGATATCATTGATTCCAACCTTATCTTTCTCACAAATATCTTTTAATGAGTCTGACAAAGACGAGCAGTTATAGTCAGGTGCGGCACCAATTCTTCTAGTATTGATTATGTAAAAGTATGTGTAGCCTTTAACATCAAAGAGAGAATGGTTTTCCGAGAAAAAAGGGCGCTTGTCTGAGTAGAAAGTTTCAGAAGAGGAGAAATTCACCACAAGCTCGTCACTTTCTACCTGACCAAAATCAGGATTTATGGCGACATTAAGTTGGCTACCTGAATCAATTTTCCAAAATATTTCTGCTCCGGCTTTTTCATTCGTCTCATCAAGAATTCTATCTTCTGACACGGTCAAATAAGGGAAAAAGTCTATCTTTGATACATCATAGTTTTTGAATTCATAGGGATGAAAAAGGGACATAAATTTCTCTTGTCTGGGATTTCCCTTTATAGTTGTATTGACCCTCCACTCAGATGCCAGAAGTCTCCAAAAGGACAGCTTTACTTCTCTATTTTCACCTTCAACCGATTTCATCGGGGCAATCGACCATGGTATGAACATTTCGATATACCAAAAGTTTTCATCAATAAAGACTTCTGATTTCCAGTCTGCATCCCAATCGTAATTTACTTCGTTCTCATTTCTATAAATACCATCACTGATTGACCCACTGGCTGAAACTGTGAACGCGTAAGCGGCTAAACCGTCACCATCAAAGTCAATTGCAAGACCAGCCTTATCTGTATTGGCCATCTCATCGTCTCTTTCGTGTCTATTAGCTCTAATAGTTTCTTTTTCTTGTTCGTTTATGAAGCCTAAATAAATCCCACTTTCATCTTCTAAGATTAAAACCTTCTGAAAATCTTTTGGTTCGTTAAGGGTAAATGGGAGAGATTCGTAATACTTAGTATACTCATCAGCTTCCTTCCAGGCTGGATCATCGAGTTTTCCGTCTATTTCTATATCAAGAGCAAAACTAGATGATGAAAGAAAGGAAAGTATTACTAAAAAGACTAAATTAAATTTTAGCCTCCAATGCATTTTTGTCCCCATTTCCAAGATTGGAGTATTCTAGTTGCAGACAGATTTAAAATCTATATCTAAGTTTAATTGTAAAATTTTCGTTTTGAGGATCATTCCAAGGAGCCTTGTAAAGTCTACCGAGATCAGTCTCTTCATCTTCAAAAACAAATCTACCTCCTTTTGTGTACACAACATAAAGATAAGCTAAAGGTTTAATCTCATACCTGTATCTAATTTGGAAAGCCAACTCACTTAAAGTAATAGGTTTTAAATGAATTGCAGTAGGAATTAATTCGCCGTCCAATGTGCCAAGAAATGCCCTAGGATTTGTTGCATTGAAAGCAACCATTTGTGATTTCAATCTTAATTCATGTTTTGTACCCTGAAACCACTGAAAACCAAGCACCGTGGTTCTTTGTTTCCTTGAATAAGTTCCAAGTAAATTATCTTGTAACCAATTTAACCAATTATTTTCATCAGTTCTTTTATGGAAAGCAGAAAAAGACATATTGTCTCGAGGGGCAATTTTCATATATCCACTGTAAGTAGTTCTCCAGTCAAGTGCTTTGCTGTGTTCGCCGCCCTCTTTTCGATCAAGTTCAAATTTGTAAGTGAAAAATTCATCGTAAGGACCAACATATTCAAGCTCAAGACCTTTACCTTTTGGCATCTTTATGAATGGAGATAATGAAGAATTTCGTGTAATGCGATGGTCTCTACCACTAGACCTATAAAAAATTTCACCCTTAAATTCTGACGTATTTCTTAATGAATTTTCAATTTTTAAAGCAAAGTTTATTGGTTCGTTGTCAAAAGAAGAATTGGCTTTAATGCCATAACCGATTTCATAAACTCTTGCTCTAAGTATAGAAGTTTTAGAAAAATCAGTACTTTTAAATTGTGTTCTCCCTGATATCATAAAAAAATCATTTCTCGGCTGATATCCCATATCATTGATATCAAAATTATCATCAAAATAGTAGATTCCTAGACCAGAATGAAAAGTTTGGTCGGGATCATATCCATAACCTAAACTAAAACCGTAACCTTTTTCTTCGCTAGCATCAGTCACTATAAGATTATTAGTAAAACGGTGAGGTCTTGAGGGCCTATATTCCATGTCTACAGAATGGACTGTAGCTGAATCATTGAAGATAGGCTGTTTTACATGTGTTCCAAGGTAACCTATTGAAAAATTATTCTTTTTTGTCCGAAGTCTAAAAGCATAGAAATCTTTACCTTCACTGAATTTCTCATTAGCCTCAAACGCACCTAAGACTCCAATATCGAAATTTTCTAATTGTTGAGTGTATCTAATCGCAACATCGATATCGTTAGAAGACTTTTTATTTTCAAGGCAGTAATTTCTTTCAGCATTTTCAAACTTAGAACAATCATAATCTGGTGCAGCCCCTATTCTCCTTGTATTTATTATCCTGAACATATTTCCTTTTACATTGAAAAGGCTTTGATTCTCAGAAAAAAAAGGTCGCTTATCGGAGTAGAAAGTCTCTGTAGCAGAAAAATTTACAACAACATCATCGCTTTCCACCTGACCGAAGTCTGGATTGATTGCGGCATTCAGTTGTTTGCTTGAATCGATCTTCCAAAATATTTCAGCTCCACTCTTTGTATCAGTTTCGTTTTCAAGCCTATCATTATTAAGTGTTAGATAAGGAAAGAAGTCAATCTTAGATGAGCTGTAATTCTTAAAATCGAAATCATCAAAAACTGACATATAAACATTTTGATAAGGGCTACCTTTTATGGTGGCAATGACACGACTATATCCTGCTAGCATTCTATAAAAACCTATTTTAACGTTTCTTATATCGCCATTCTGTTTTTTCATAGGTGCAACGGACCAAGGGATAAAAATTTCCGAATACCACACCCCCTCATCAACTGTAGTTCCGGAGAGCCAATCTCCATCCCAATCTGTACTTTTTTCTTTCTCATTTGTATAGGTTGCGTCGCCGATTGAACCACCCGATGAAACAAAAAACTGATACGCAATGAGACCATCTGCGTCAAAATCGATGGAAACACCATTTTTGTCTGCTAAAGACCTTTCATCATCTCTTTCATGATTTTGTGATCTCATTGTCTGATTTGATTGAAAGTTCCTAAAACCAATGTAAATACCTTTATCATTTTCGTAGACAAGTATTTCTGTATCAAATTCTGAAACTTCCTTTAGAGAATAAGGATAAACTTCATAAAAAGTATCGAACTTACGGGAATCTTTCCACTCTGGTTCATCAAGTATGCCGTCAACTGTGATTTCTGATGAAACAAAATTTAAAAATATAACACAGTAAAAACTTACTGCGAGGAGTAAGAATTTTTTCATCTATTCTGTGACAGTTACTTTAATTTTTTCGGATATAACCGCAGGTGAGTGAGGTATGTGATATTTATTTCCAAGGAGAAGCTGGAGACTATGCTGTCCAGCAGGTAAATTCAAAAATGTTTCTGTTTGACCTCCGCCGAAATGAATATGGTTTTTAGAAGCCGGAATCGGTTCTTTAAGGTCTATTTTGTCAATGTTAATTAGTAAGTGATGATGTCCAGTATTTTCTATATCGACACCAGCAGGAGCAACCCCTTTTCCCCTCAGGCCAAATTGAACCAAAATAGGGTTTTGCAAAACATCTCCATTTTCTATGTTTATAAAATAAAGTTCCGTTTCTGAAAACATAAAAGGATGAATGCAAAAGAATAAAACTAAAATTCTTTTCATACATTTATTATATAACTTCCGTTCAAATACATTAATGGAGAATGATCATTATTTTTATTTATTTTAAAAATCTCGCCTATAACTAAACTATGTGTCGTATGTTCATGGATGTCGGTGCATTTACACAACATATTTGCGACAGAACTAGAATTGAAGATGCAGCCGTCTTCAACAGTCCATGCCTCGTCTTGAAACCTAGTCTCACCCTCTTCTTGAGTGCTGCAAGCTATAGATAGTAATCTTTGCTTATTTGATAATAAATTTACTGCGAAAAGATCTTCTTTTTGAATTAAATTGTGGATAGATGCATCCTTATTAACGCAGACCAACATCGAAGGAGGTTCGGCTGAAAGAGATGCGACAGAAGTAGCGGTCATTGCATGTCTGGTATCACCGTTTTGAGCAGAAACAACAAAAACGTTAGACGATAAGTTTCCCATAACTTCGAAGAAATTTTTCTTTAAATTTGCGTCCATCATTAAGAAATCTAACTGTTCAAGTTAGTTATTGAGGCCTAAAAATGCATAATATTCATCCTATGGCCAAAAGACAAGCTACTACTAGAATAATAGCAGGGAAATTTAGAGGGACCAAAATTCCTTTTAGGTTAAATAAATCTTTGAGGCCTACTGAAAATAAAACAAAAGAAACACTTTTTAATTGGCTAATGAATGACTTAGATCAAAAACTTTGTCTTGATATGTACGCTGGAACAGGCTCTCTTGGATTTGAGGCTATATCGAGGGGTGCGGTGAGAGTTGTGTTTATTGAAAATGATAGAGATAGATGTAGAGCAATAAATGACATAGCTAAAAAATTAAATGTTCAAAAAAGTTGCAACATTTTTAATGCTAATTCAATAAACTTTGACTATAAAATATTCGAAGAAAAATTTGATATTATCTTCTTAGATCCACCATTTCACGGTAACTTGATAAAAAAATCATTAGATATAATCTTTGAGCAAAATTTGCTTGCTGAAAAAGGATTAATATATATTGAGAGTGAAATGGATCTAAACGTAGAAAGTCTTACAATAAGAATGAAGAAAATTGGCGAGTCAAAGGGAGGAGAAACTAAATTTTATCTTTATGAAAGCTAGATTATTCTTAATATTTATTTCTATAATGACTTTGTTAGTTATCGTTACTAACGGAAGTAATGATTTCTATGAGCCTAAACAAATATATTTAATGGGAAGAGCTTTTCTAGTAAATTCCGAAATGTTTATTTCAGTGATTATTTTATCTACCTTATTTGTAGTTTTCCTGGCTGCAATAGTTGAGAGAATATTTTTTACAAAAAAATTTGAAAACAAGGATTGAACTTATTTTCTTTTCATAGACTCAAAAAATTCAGCATTGGTTTTGTAGTCTTTAAGCTTATCAAGCATCCATTCCATAGCGGCTGTGTCATCCATCTCGTTAAGTAATTTTCTTAAGACTGTTATATTTCTCAACTCAAGATCTGAGGTAAGTAAATCCTCTCTTCTAGTTCCTGTTTTCCTTACATTTATAGCAGGGAAAACTCTTTTTTCGGCTATTTTTCTATCAAGATTTATTTCAGAATTTCCTGTACCCTTAAATTCTTCAAAAATGACTTCATCCATTCTTGAACCAGTATCAATTAACGCCGTAGCTATAATTGATAGGCTTCCTCCACCTTCTATGTTTCTTGCAGCTCCAAAAAATCTTTTTGGTTTTTGAAGGGCATTAGCATCTACACCCCCAGTAAGAATTTTTCCTGAAGCAGCTTGAGTTGAGTTATAGGCTCTAGCGAGTCTTGTTATGGAATCTAATAAAATAACTACGTCGTGTTTGTGCTCAACCAATCTCCTAGCCTTATTAATTGCCATTTCTGCCACCTGAACATGTCTTGTCGGAGCTTCGTCGAAGGTACTTGCAATTACTTCACCCTTTACAGAACGTTTCATTTCAGTTACCTCCTCAGGTCTTTCATCAACTAGAAGAACCATAATCTTGCATTCTGGATTATTTCTTTCGATAGAATGAGCAATGCTTTGAAGTAAAAGAGTCTTACCTGCCTTTGGCGGAGAAACTATCAGAGAACGCTGCCCTTTTCCTGTAGGAGCCGTAAGATCAATAACTCTTGAAGAAAGATCTTCAGTACTGCCGGTACCAAGCTCAAAAAGCATTCTTTCGTCTGGAAATAGAGGTGTCAAATTTTCAAATGAGGGTTTATTTTTTGTCTTATCGGGTTCCTCAAAGTTAATTTCTTCTATTTTCAAAATAGCAAAGTATCTTTCTCCATCTTTTGGAGACCTTATTTTTCCTTTTATTGTATCCCCTGTTCTTAAACCAAATCTCCTAATTTGACTTGGTGAAACATAGATGTCGTCAGGTCCGGCTAGGTATGATGAATCGGGGGACCTTAAAAATCCAAAACCATCTTGAAGTATCTCGAGTACTCCCTCACCTTCAATATCCTCTCCACTTTTAGCCTTACTTTTGAGTATACCAAAGACTATATCTTGTCTTTTCGCACGAGAAGCATTCTCTATACCGCACTCTTCACCGAGCTCAATAAGCTGTTCTACGGGCATTTTTTTTAGTTCTGTTAATTGCATATGATTAAAATGAGATGTGAAAAAAGGGGTTTACCAAAGAAACTTTGATGATTAATACTAACCTTGTTGGTATTTAGAGTCTAGTTTTTTCTATAAGTTAGATTCTATGAATTCGGTTAATTGTGTTTTACTCAATGCACCAACTTGTTGAGCTATTAATTCACCTCCCTTGAATATTGCAAGCGTTGGTATGCTCATAACATTCTGTTGTGCCGCTGAAGTTTGATTTGCATCTACATCCAATTTTCCTACTTTTATCTTATCTGAAAGTTCAATAGCTATTTCTTCCACTATAGGACCCACCATCTTGCAGGGGCCGCACCATGTAGCCCAATAATCAACTAAAACAGGCTTATCAGATTCATAGACTTCTGTATCGAAATTGTCATCTGTTAATGTGACAACATTCATTATTCCTCCTTGGATTTTAAAAGTAATTTATTTGGTTTATTTGTACGATGCATTATTGGACGATTTAGGAAAATATTCAACAATCACTTCTTTATTTTTTTGTTGTAACGGCTCCCATAGATGCTGATGCAACTAGAGATCTATATTTATCGAGTACTCCACCTTGTTCGTCTTTTACAGGGCATTGCCATGATTCTTTTCTCCTACCAATCTCGTCTTCAGTAAGGTTCAGATTAATTTGATTCGTTTCTGCATTTATGGAAATGAGATCTCCATCTTGTATTAATGCAATTGGCCCACCATCATATGCTTCAGGCGTTATGTGACCAACCACAAATCCATGAGTTCCACCTGAGAATCTCCCATCGGTTAAAAAGGCCACTTTATCGCCGAGCCCTTTTCCCATAATAGCTGATGTAGGGCTTAACATTTCTCGCATACCAGGCGCTCCTCTAGGGCCTTCGTACCTAATCACAAGAACATCGCCTTCTTTAATGTGATCGGCAAGTATTCCCTCCATAGCTGACTCTTCGGAGTCATAAACCTTTGCTCTGCCCTCGAATCTTAGGCCTTCTTTACCTGAAATTTTTGCAACCGCTCCTTGAGGAGCCAAATTACCGTATAGAATTCTCAAGTGGCTATCAGCCTTAATTGGACTATTGATTTCTGCAACAATTTTTTGATCCTCAGGATAATGATTGTAGCTGATCAAATTTTCTTCAATCGTCTTACCCGTTACTGTCATTTGAGACCCATCTATCAAATCTTTATCAAGCATTAATTTCATCAAGGGTACTATTCCACCAATTTCGATTAACTCTGACATCAAAAAGTTTCCGCTAGGCCTCAAATCTGCCAAGACAGGTGTTCTTTTTCCAACCCTTTCGAAATCGTCGAGAGATAATTCTATTTTTGCTTCATGGGCTATAGCCAATAGGTGCAATACAGCATTTGTAGAACCTCCTAATGCTATAACAACTGCGATTGCGTTTTCAAAAGCTCTTTTTGTCATTATGTCCCTAGGCTTAATGTCATTTGTTATCAAATTCATCATTGCCTCACCAGCCTTAAAAGAGTCCTCGATTTTACTTTTTGATTCAGCTTCTTGCGCTGAACTATTTGGCAAGCTCATACCTAAAGCCTCTATAGCTGAGGCCATAGTATTGGCTGTATACATTCCACCGCATGATCCTGGTCCAGGTATAGCTGAGGATTCAATTTCTAATAGTTCAATATCAGAAATGGAACCTTCTGAATGCTTTCCAACTGCTTCAAAAACTGACACAACATCAGTTCTGTTAGAACCTGGCTTGATACTACCACCATAAACAAAAATTGAAGGTCTGTTTAATCTAGCCATCGCCATAACACAAGCAGGCATATTTTTATCACACCCACCTATTGTTACGAGTCCGTCAAAACCTTGTCCACCAACGACAGTCTCGATTGAATCTGCTATAACCTCTCTAGAAACAAGAGAATATCTCATACCTTTTGTACCCATAGATATTCCGTCAGAGACAGTTATTGTATTGAAGATAACAGACTTGGTTTCGACTGAATCTGCACCTTTAGCAGCAGAATCAGCTAGCTTATTTATATGCATGTTACATGGTGTAACCATGCTCCAAGTTGAGGCTATTCCAACTTGAGGTTTTTCAAAATCTTCGGACTCAAAACCTACAGCTCTTAACATAGCTCTTGATGGAGCCTGTTCCACTCCGTCGACTATTTCTGAAGAATATTTTCTTTTGTCTTTAGACATTGGCGAATTATAAGTTAGAAATGATATATCTTATAAACTAAGATAAAGATGCTTCCAAAAGCTGCTTGGTGTAAGGATGGGTAGGACTAACAAATAATCTTTCTGAAGTCCCATCCTCTATGATATTTCCGTCTTTCATAACGTAAACATAGTCAGACAATGCCCTGATAACTTTTAAATCATGACTAATACACAAATATGCAAGACCTAATCTAGATTGTAAATCTTTGAGTAAATTTAAAATCTGCATTTGTATAGAAACATCAAGTGCTGATGTTGGTTCGTCTAATAAAACAAGCTTAGGCTCTAAAATTATTGCTCTTGCAATAGCAACTCTTTGCCTTTGACCGCCCGATAATTCGTGTGGAAACCTAGAAAAGTAAGATTTATCTAATTCAACATCATTTAGTGATTCTATAATTCTTATCCTTCTTTTTTCTTTACTAAGATTTGGTTCATGCACCTTTAACCCCTCTCCAACAATTTCGCCAATCGTCATCCTTGGCGAAAGTGATCCAAAAGGATCTTGAAATACGATCTGAAAATCCTTTTTAAATTCTCTATTCTTACTAGGACTTAATTGATGTATGTTCTTGTTATCAAAAATAACCTCTCCATCTGACTTTTCTATACCCAGCAACGCCCTAGCTAAAGATGACTTACCTGATCCAGACTCTCCAACTAGTCCAGTTGTTGTGCCTTTGTAAATCTTTATGTTCGCTTTCTTGACAGCATTTAAAAATTCGCTTGTTCTTCCAAAGACATCTTTTCTTACAGGATAATTGATGTCTATCTCTCTTCCATCTAAAAGTAACTCTTTGTTTGAGTTAGTTATTTCTTTTTTTTTGGGGACTGAATCGAGCAACTTGATTGTATAAGGATGTTGGGGTTTCAAAAATAAATTTTCAACATTACCAGACTCTACTATTTTTCCGTCTTTCATAACACAGACCTTATCAGAGAATCTTTTAACAATATTCAGATCATGGGTTATGAACAAAATAGACATGCCAAACTCTTTTTGTAATTCCGAAAGTAACTCTAAAAGAGCTTTCTCAACTGTTACATCAAGAGCTGTGGTAGGCTCATCAGCAATAAGTAGATCTGGTTCATTTGCAAGAGCCATCGCTATCATTATCCTTTGGCGTTGACCTCCAGATAGTTGATGAGGATATGAATCTACCTTTTTCTCAGGTTCAGGTATTTTTACTTTGGAAAGTAAATCCAATGTCTTTTTCCTGGCTTCTTTTTGAGTGAAATTTTTATGAATGATTAGAGTTTCATCAATCTGATTTCCAACTCTTTGATAGGGGTTCAAAGAAGTCATAGGTTCTTGAAATATCATTGAGATCTTATTTCCTCTCAAAAACCGTAATTCTCCTTTTGAGCTTGATATTATCTCTTTTTCTTCAAACTTAATTGAAGATCCTGGAAGGTATCTTACCGTTCCTTGGGGTAGTAATTGAAGAATGGAAAGTGCAGTCACAGATTTACCTGAACCAGACTCACCGACCAGAGATAAAGTTTCACCTTTTTTAATTGTGAAAGAAATATCATCAACTGCACTGAAGTTAGAATCCTTGGATTCAAAATCTATTTTTAAGTTATTTATTTCGAGTAATTTATTCACGATCTTGAACTAAAAAATTGAAAGGTATTGGATTCTCATTTTTCAATATTAAAAGGCAATCTAGCTCCTTATCATTAAATTCTTCTAATCCCCAAAGCATAATATGCTTTCCACCTGGTGAAAAAATTGTTCCGCTTTCAGGACTTATCAAAAAGGATTTAACCTCCTGCATCTTCATATTGCCTTGTTTGCTCAATATTGTTTCGTGTATTTCAGCCCTTAAAGGTGAGCAGTCAATATCAGTCACCTCAATAGTTTTCTTTGTATGATTTCTTATGCTCATATAGCCGCTGGTAATCTTTACACCTTTTAAAGGCGCATTTAGATGTGCATCATTTATAATGAGTGGTGTAGGTTCAGTATTCGTACAGCCAATCGCAATGAAAAAAATAAAGTATATACAAAAAGTTCTCGCCAAATTAAGCTGCTTCATCTTATTCATAATGATCTCATTTTTTTCCAGTGCTTCACAATTCTTTTTCGAAGACTTGAATAAAGAAGAGGTGCTGCCAGCTAATAAAGCCTTCTCATTTAGTGCTCGTAAAGAAGATGGAACCAGCATCATACTTACATGGGAGATGAAAGAAAACTGCTTTCTTTACAAAGACAAATTTAATATCTTATCAAACGGTAATAAACTGTCTGCTGACCTTATTTTTGGAGAGTCAGAAAGAATAAATGATATATATTTTGGGGAAGTGGATGTTTTTTTTAATTCGGTTGAAAAAGAGGTCAAAATTAAAAGTGATATTAAAGAAATGGAAATTTCTTATCAGGGTTGTAATGAAAAAGGCTTTTGCTATCCGGTAATTACGAAAGCGATTGATATAAAAAATCTATAAGGGCTGAAGCCAATATTCCAAAATTTGCTATTAAAATTCGTACAAATTCGCCGAAAACCGATGTAATATACACGAATGACTAAATTCATGCTTCTAAATGGTCCAAATTTAAACCTCTTGGGGACAAGGGAGCCAGAAATTTATGGGTGTGAGACTTTAAATGATATTGAGACGAGTCTTTCTGAAATGTCTAGACTTAAAAAGTGTGAACTGATATGTCATCAAAGTAATGCTGAACATGAGTTAGTGGAATACATTCATAATGCGAGAGAATTAGGAGTTAAATGTATTATCATAAATCCGGGTGCTTTAACTCATAGCAGTATAGCTTTAAGAGATGCTCTATCGGGTGTAAATATTCCGTTTATAGAAGTTCACATATCAAACATTTATGCGAGAGAAGATTTTAGAAAAAAGTCATTTCTTTCAGATATAGCTGAAGGTGTAATTTCTGGTCTTGGAACACAAGGTTATGAACTTGCTCTGCACAATGCAATAGATAAATTTAATTGATTTACAGGAGTCAAAATGGATATAAGAAAAGTAAAAAAATTAATCGAGATGCTAGAAAACTCTAACCTCGAGGAAATAGAGATTCAGGAAGGTGAAGAATCTGTGAGACTAGTCAAGAGTCATGGGGGTAACGCTTATGCTCAGCCTCAATCAATTATTTTGCCTCAAGAAGAAGTGACTGAGGCTAAAGAAACAAAAGAATCTCCAAAAGAAGACAACAAATCAATTGATTCTCCAATGGTCGGAACCTTTTATGCATCTGCATCTCCTGGAGCAAAGCCATTTGTATCTGTGGGAGATTTTGTAAAAGAAGGAGATGTAGTTTGTATTGTTGAAGCAATGAAAATGATGAATGAAATAAAATCTGATTTTTCAGGTACTGTCCTCTCTATAAAAGTTGAGAATGCTGAACCTGTTGAATATGGTCAATCACTTTTCGAATTATCTAAATAATGATCAAAAAACTTCTAATTGCTAACAGAGGTGAAATTGCCCTTAGAATATTGAGAGCGGCAAAAGAACTCAAAATCCCTACAGTAGCTGCTTATTCAGAAGCTGACAAAGATCTGATGCATGTAAAGATGGCAGACGAGTCAATTTGTATTGGTCCCGCAGATTCAAGTCAAAGTTATCTTAATATTCCTGCAATAATTAGTGCAATGGAATTATCAGGAGCAGATGGGGTGCATCCAGGTTATGGTTTTCTATCAGAAAATCCAGATTTTGCAGAGAAAGTGGAGAAGAGTGGTTTTGATTTTGTTGGTCCTCCTGCTTCAGTAATAAGAATGATGGGGAACAAAGTATCAGCAAAAGAATTTGCTCTTCAATCAGGTTTGCCTATTGTTCCCGGATCTTCAGGTCCGATTGATGAAAATGTCCACAAAGAGGCTGAAGAAATTGGTTATCCAGTAATAATAAAGGCGGCTTCAGGTGGAGGTGGCAGAGGAATGAAAATTGTTTACTCTGCAGAGGAACTGGACAATGCAATTGAAATAACACAACAAGAGTCTGCTGCGGCTTTCGGTGACTCTACAGTATATTTAGAGAAGTTCCTGGAAAGTCCAAGGCATATTGAAGTTCAGGTGATAGCTGATAGGCACGGAAATATCCTTCATCTTGGAGATAGAGACTGCTCGTTGCAAAGAAGACATCAGAAAGTAATTGAAGAGGCTCCCGCAACCGGTATAAAGGAAGAGAAAAGACAAGAAATATATGCTCAGTGTATAGAAGCTTGTCGTCAATTAAATTATGTAAGTGCTGGAACATTTGAATTCTTATACGAAAATGATAATTTCTACTTTATAGAAATGAATACTAGGATACAGGTAGAACATCCAGTTACTGAAAGTGTCACGGGCATTGATTTAGTGAAGCTACAATTGAGAATAGCCAGAAATGAAGAACTCAAAATCAAGCAGAAAGATGTAATCTTGAAGGGTCACGCGATTGAGTGCAGAATAAATGCAGAAAATTCTGAGACATTTCTGCCCTCACCCGGAAAAGTTTTAGAATACCATGCACCTGGTGGAATAGGAGTGAGAATGGATTCTCATCTATATAAAGACTATGTGGTTCCTCCATATTACGATTCTTTGATTGCTAAAGTTATTTGCAGAGCTAACGATCGTGAAGATGCAAGAGCAAGATTAGAAAGAGCCCTCGAAGAGATGTATGTTTTAGGAATTGATACTAATTTGGACATGCATAGAAAATTAATAAATGATCCAAACTTTATTAATGGTACCTTCAATATAAATTACTTAGAAAATCTAAATAAGGACAAATAAATATGTCTGACAAAGATCTTCCTTATGAGCCGGAGGATATAGAGGAACAGGTTCAAAATTATTGGAGAGAAAACGATACCTTCTCAGTTACCGAAGATCCAAGTAAAGAAAAATTTTTTTGTTTAAGCATGTTCCCTTATCCAAGTGGCTCAATTCATATGGGTCATGTGAGAAATTACACTATTGGCGATGCTATCAGTAGATTCCAGAGAATGCTTGGGAAAAATGTTATGCAACCCATGGGGTGGGATGCTTTTGGCCTGCCTGCTGAAAATGCTGCTATAAATAATAAGGTTCAACCTTCTGATTGGACTGCAGAAAATATTCAGAGTATGAAAAGGCAACTTACGAGGTTGGGTTTTGCTTATGATTGGAAAAGAGAATTTGCTACCTCAGAAGCAGATTATTACAAATGGGAACAGTGGTTTTTCCTTGAGTTACTAAAAAAAGGTTTAGCTTATCAAGAAGAGGCAGAAGTTAACTGGGATCCAATAGATCAAACTGTCTTAGCAAATGAACAGGTTATTGATGGAAAAGGCTGGCGCTCTGGCGCCGAAGTTGAAAAGAGAAGATTAAAGCAGTGGTTTTTGAAAATCACCAACTATGCTGAAGAACTGTTGAAAGATACTGATAAGCTAAGTGGTTGGCCTGATCAGGTGAAAATTCAACAGAAAAACTGGATAGGTAGATCTGAAGGTATGAATTTCACTTTTAAGGTAAAAGATAGTGCTGCAAAACTTGATGTTTTCACAACAAGGCCAGATACAATCATGGGTGTCTCTTTTTTAGCTATTTCAGCTTCTCACTATTTAAGTCAAGAAATTTCTAGAGATAATAAAGCGTTAAAAGAATTTATAGGAAGACAGGAAAAAATAAAAAAATCTGAAGCTGATTTTGCTAAGCAAGAGAAAGAAGGAATTTTCACTGGTTTATATGCAATTCATCCTTTCACAAAAGAAGAAATACCGATTTGGATTGCAAATTTTGTACTTAGTGATTACGGTTCAGGTGCACTTATGGCAGTTCCCGCTCATGATCAGAGAGATTTTGAATTTGCATCTAAATATAATTTGCCCATCCTGCCCGTCATTCAAAATGAAGATGGAAGTGACTACTCTTATTCAACCGCCTACACAGAGAAAAATAGACTCGTAAACTCGGGTGAATTTGATGGGTTGGAGTTTGATGAGGCCTTTAAGGCTATCGAAAAAAAAGCTAAAAATCTAAACTGCGGTTACAGAGAGACAAACTTTAGATTGAGAGATTGGGGTGTATCAAGACAAAGGTATTGGGGCTCTCCTATACCTATATTGACTGATGGAACGAAAAATTTTCCTGCTAAAGAGCTTCCTGTTGAATTGCCCTCAAAAGTTGAGTTTGAAGGTGTCAGTTCTCCTCTAAAAAATATGCCAGAATTTCTAAATATTGATCAGGATGGGCAAAAACTTACAAGGGAAACAGATACTTTCGACACTTTTTTTGAATCCTCTTGGTATTACGCGAGATTTGCAAGCTTTGATAGTAAAAAGTCTATGCTTGATGAAAGGGCAAAATATTGGTTACCTGTAGATCAATATGTTGGTGGAATTGAACACGCTGTTCTACATCTCCTTTATTCAAGATTTTTTTATAGATGTATGAGAGATTTGGGCCTAGTTGAAGGCGATGAGCCTTTTGACAATTTACTCTGTCAAGGAATGGTTCTCAAAGATGGAGCCAAAATGTCCAAATCAAAAGGTAATACTGTAGATCCAGAAGGTTTGATAGAAAAATATGGTGCAGATACCGTAAGACTGTTTGTAATGTTCGCTGCTCCACCAGAACAATCTCTTGAGTGGTCTGATAAGGGTGTACAGGGCGCTAATAGATTTATTAATAGAATCTGGAGACTCGTCAATAAGCATATTGAAGCAGGCACCCCAGAAGAAAAAAATCAAAGCTTGTTGGACCTAAAACAAAAATCTCTTAAATCGAAAGTTCATAAGACTTTAGCTAAAGTGAAGGATGATTACTCAAGAAGACATAGCTTTAATACTGCAATTGCAGCGATTATGGAGCTTTCAAACTATATTCCTCAAGAATTTTTAGAAGCAGGCACAACTGAAGGCAATAGAATGATTGCACATGAAGCAGTCGAATCAATTCTGTTAATGCTGAACCCCATCTGTCCACATCTCTGTCAATTTCTCTGGTGGAGAATCCATCCTGGTGAGTCAATATCTGATGAACATTGGCCTGTAATCGATGAGTCTTTATTGATTGATGATACAGTCAAAATCGCCATACAGATTAATGGAAAACTAAGATCCGAGATAGAAGCTGAAAAAGATATTTCAGAAGATAAAATCAAATCACTTGCCTTAAATGACGAAAAAATCCTTAAATACACAATTGAAAAAGATATCAAAAAAATAATATATGTTCCGGGTAGAATTTTAAATATTGTAATATGAGATCAATCTTAACGATTAGAGTTTCATTCATTTTAGTAACATCCTTTTTACTGAATTCATGCGGGTATGAACTAAGAGAAAATTCAAGATCTCTAAAAAACTTTACTGTTGTTTTTGACGGAAAAGAATCGCAGTTAAATCGAGATCTCCAAGAAAACCTTATTTCTAGAAACAATGATTTAGTTACAGAAAATCCAAAAGCAGATATCAAAATAAAAATATTAAATCATTCCATTGATGAGTTTGTAGGTGCGACCGGTTATGGTGCAAGAACAACGCAAGTCAGATTAGATTATCGCTTGGAGTACAAAATCATCAAAAATGATGAAGATTTAGATACTCATACCTATACAGATTCTGCTTTTGTAGACTTCAATAATTCTGATCTTCTTGCTTTCAGGGAGGAGGTAAAAGCAGCAAAAGATATATTTATAGCTAAGGGCGTTAAAAATATAGATTTTATTTTTTCAGCAAAATACCATGAATCTTACTAAGTCCCAATTCATACTAGAATCAGATAGAAAACTTAGTGCAATTTATTCTGTATTTGCAGAGGAATCTATCCAAATTATCGAAATAACAGATAAAATCATTGGGAAGGCTAAATCTGAAGGTTTCCATGAGAAAGAAACACACATAGTCACAAAAGATATTGATTGGTCAATTCTTTCTTCACAAAACGAAAATTTAGACTTGTTTGCCTCAAAGAAGATCATAGAGATAAAGCTTATAGGAACGGGACCAGGAAATTCGGGATCAAAGGCACTTAAAGAATATTGCCTTAGTCCTGATCCAAATAAACTTTTATTAATTACTGCTGAGGGACTTCAAAAAAAACAACAGAGTAGCTCATGGGCGAAAGCAGTTGAAGAAAAAGGTATATTCATCTCAGAACCTCCTATCAATAAAGTTACTATGCCTCAATGGATCAATAATAAAGCTGAAAGTATGAATCTTAAAATAGAGACTGAAGCTATTCAGATTCTCTGTGAAAAAAATGAAGGAAATCTTGATGCGGCTATACAAGAATTGATGAAGTTATCTTTATTATTCCCTGATAAGAAAATTTCTTCAGATGATATGATCAAATCTATTTCAGATGGTTCCAAATATGGAATTTTTGACTTGTCCAATGTTTTCCTGAATGGAAATAAGAAAAAAACAATTAAGATTATTGAAAGCCTGAAGTCGGAGGGAGTTCAGCCTCCTCTTTTATTGTGGGCCCTATCAAAGGAAATTTACAATCTTTATAAAGTAACTGAAGAGGGAAATACCAAAAATATCTGGGGTCCAAGACATTACCTAGAACTTCTGTCTAAGAGAGCTAACAAATTATCTAAAGCTAAAGTTAAAGAAAGTTTAGTTGATATTGCAGAGATAGATTCTGCGATAAAGGGATTATCAGATAAAAGTCCATGGCAATGCATTAGAGAGTTAGCTATCAAATTTTAAATCTAAATGTAAAGACTCAAAATTCTTTTCCATATATGATCGCATTTCTTCTTAGGTAACTTATAGTCTCCAACTTGTGCCACAGGCTGAATCTCTTTGGTAGAGCTCGTCAACCAAATTTCGTCTGACTCATATACAAAATCAGTTGATATTTCCTCTTCAACTAAAATTAGGTTATTTTTTTGAAGAAGCTGAATAACATAATTTCTTGTTATACCGGGTAGGATATTCTGACTCAGAGGTGGTGTATAGACCTTGTCCTTTTTGACCATAAATATATTAGATTTTGAACCTTCATTTATTTTTCCATTCTTAAATAGAACTATCTCATCGACTGGATCTAAAGATGGGTCATGCATGCTTAAAATATTACCCATTAATGCTGTAGTTTTAATATCGCACCTTCCCCATCTCAAATCTTCTTCAAGACGAATTTTTAAACCTAGTTTTGATGGATCAATTCTATAAGGATTATCTTCTAAATTTTGGGATGTAATAAAAACTGTTGGTGAAAGTCTATCATTGGATAGGTGAGATCTCTCCACTTGAGTACCTCTAGAAATTTGAATATAAAAAAATTGATTTTTGTGAATATTTCTCTTGTGAAGCTCTAGTAAGGTGTCCTCTAAGTTATTCAAGTCATCCGGTTCATTTATGAACGCTTTATTCAAAGAAGATCGTAACCTCTCAAGATGTTCTTGAAAAAGAAATAACTTTTTATTGTAGGACGGAATTACCTCATAAACTCCATCTCCGAAAGTGAAACCTCTATCTAAAGGTGAAATCTTTGCTTCATTGGACTTTAAGAATTCTCCGTTAAGATAAGCCCACATCGGATTATTTATTCTTCCATTAAGAATTGATAAGTTAGAAGTTTAATGTTCGACCATGCTCTACCAAAAAACCCTAAGGTAGGTACAGATTTCGTCGCCACTAAATCCACAGAAGCTAATGTATCACCGTCTAGAACTAAATTTACTTTTCCAACGATTTGTCCTTTCTTAATGGGAGCTTGAAGATAATCGTACAGGCTTATTTCTGGATCTACTCTAGGAAAATCTCTTGGAGAGAGTGTTAAATATAAATCTTGTGCTGAAGAAAGCTCCACTGAATCAATCTCTCCTCCCCAAACTTGTTCATTTACCAGTGCAACTCCTGATTCCAAAACCTTCTTTGTTCTGTAGTATCTAAAACCGTAGTCAAGCAACCTTCTATTATCTGTTAGTCTAGATTTTTCTGATGAACTCTTTAGGGTAACTGCGATAAGTCTAGTATCATTTCTCACACCAGAGGAAACTAAGCAGTAACCTGCACTTTCGGTATGGCCTGTTTTAACCCCATCAACAGTTTCATCCTGCCATAGAAGGCTATTACGGTTCCTTTGTTTTATATCATTAAATGTGAAGTATTTTTCTTTATAAAGGGAGTAATGATCTGGAAAATTATCAATTAAATTCTTTGTTAGAATGGCTAAATCTCTCGCCGTAGAATAATGATCAGGATCTGGCCAACCTGTAACATTTGTAAGCTGAGTATTATTCATTCCTAACTCTTTTATGTATAGCTTCATTAGGTCTACAAAGCCTTCTTCAGATATGGCTACATGTTCGGCAATAGCGCAACTCGCATCATTTCCTGACTGTATAACCATGCCTTTCATTAAATCAGAAAATAAGACTTTAGTTCCTTCACGTATAAACATTTTTGAACCACCTTTTTTCCAACAATTCTCACTGATTAAAACCTCATCACCAAGATTCACAAAACCTTTAGCAATTTGATCAGCTGCCACATAGCCCGTCATAATTTTAGTAATACTCGCAGGTTCTATCTTTTCATCAGCACCGTTCTCAGCAAGAATTCTTCCAGATACTGAATCCATCAATATATAGTGCGACGAATTCAATGAGGGCGGCTTTGGAATAAAACTTTCTTCAGATTGAATTAAATTAGTAAAAAAAGTTGCCAAAATAAATATGATAAGGAAATTAATTTTATTTAAATTATTCATTTTAAAAATTCAGAAAGTGCATTGCTAAATTCGAAAACAGCCATTACATAAAGTTTACTACGATTATATCTAGAAATAGATTGATAATTATCAAATCCCAACCAGTACTCCGTTCCCTTTTCCAGTTCAAGTGCTATGGGTACAAATTTGAGATTGTTTGGAACTGCCTCTACAGCTGAGAGACCAAAATCCTCCAACTCCATCTCAGTCATGTATGGTTTAAATGAAGATTTAAAATCCTCAATTTCAGACACCTGTTCAGCTTTGATTGCTATTGGTGTATCAGGCTTCCATTTTCCTTTCTTGTTCAAAAAGTTAGCAACACTACCAATGGCATCAACTGGGTTATTCAAAATATCTCTAGTACCGTCATTATCAAAGTCAACTGCATAATCTCGATAACTATCTGGCATAAATTGTCCGAAACCCATGGCACCAGCTATCGATCCTTCTATAACTTCAGGATCAAAATTTTCTTCATTACTGAGAAGAAGAAACTCTTCTAATTGAATTTTGAAAAACTTCGATCTACGCGGATAGTCAAAAGCCAATGTTGATAATGAGTCGATAACTCTTATTTTCCCCTTGATTCTTCCATACCTAGTTTCAATTCCTATAATCGAGGCGATTACTTTACTGGGAACTCCATAGATACTCTCTGCCCTTTTAAGATCGGACTTATAATTTTCGATGAAATCTTTTCCTTGAGCAATCCTTAATTGATTTACCATGATCCCCTTATAGCGCTCCCAAGTCATTGTTCCTTCAGGCTGTCTATTCATTACGTTAATTACCCTTTCTTGGTATTTTGCATTTGCAAAAATTTCCCTTAAGTTGTCTTTAGCATATCCATGTTTTTCATACATATACTCAATAAAATCTTTGACTTCATCATTCGATGAATAATCTGAGTATAAAAACTGAGATATAAAAAAAGCAACAATTGATGTCAGGATTATTTTTCTATGTTTCATATTTGTGTTCTCTTAGCAGAAAGGATAACTCCAAAAGCTAATAAATGCACAACAATAGAGGTGCCACCTTGACTTATTAGAGGTAAAGGCACTCCTACAACAGGTATGATTCCAACCACCATGGATACATTTATTAGTATAAATAAAAGGAATATAAACCCCAAAGAGCAACAAGCTAAGCGTTCGAAGGGAGATTGAGCAGAAAAACCTATCTTAAAAATTCTCCAAATAATAAAACCGTATAAAGCAAACAAAGTTAGTATGCCCAATAACCCAAATTCTTCACCAATGACGGAAAAAATAAAGTCTGAGTGACTCTCAGGTATAAAGTTTAGCTGGCTTTGTGTTCCTTCCAAATAACCTTTTCCAAAAACTCCTCCAGATCCAATTGCAGTCTTGGATTGAGCTATATTCCATCCGTCTCCTAAAGGATCAACATTGCTATCAAAGTAGGTGAGGACTCTTTGTTTTTGGTAATCTAATAAGCTAGACCAAACGAAAGGTAATGCAAATAGTAATATACAAAGATAAGCTAAAATTAATTTGTAAGGAAGCCCTGCTAGGTATATGGGTATTAACCCAGATGTAAGAACAATTATAGAGGTTCCAAGATCAGGTTGTCTGAAAACTAAATAAGAACAAATTAGTGCAGCTATTGTTGTATAGAGCCAATCACGCAAATGGGCTTCTGAATCTTTTCTACAAAGGTAGGCAACTAAAGACAAGGGTAAAATTAATCTTATTATTTCAGATGGTTGAAATTGAAAAAAACCTAAATCAATCCATCTACTTGTAGAATAACCTTCCGCCGGAATAAATAGAACATACACCAAAAGGAAAATGCCAAGCCAATAAGAATGCATTAAAAGATTTTTATAAGAATCGGGCTTCAAATGTGAAATAAAGATCATCAATGTCAAACCAGCAAAAATATAAATAACCTGTCTTGTAAACATAGAGCTTGACTGGCCACTTGAACTATAGAGCATAAGTAGACCAAATACGAGAATAGAAAAAATGCCTAAAAAAAGCGGGATATCTTTAAAAAAATATTTAAGAGGACTATATTCTGATGTTAATGGTTTATTAACTGAGTAATCTAGTGGACTTCTATTGCTCATTTTGGTTAATCACTAATTGATACTTTTCAATTATTTTTTTTGCAATCGGTGCAGCGACTGCACTACCAGACTCACCATTTTCAACAATCACAACGACAACAAGGTTTGGATCAGGTATAGGTCCATAGCTCGCAAATAATGCATGATCTCTATTTTTAATATCCTTTCTTATATCCTTGTACTCTTCTTTTACTGAAAGTTCTTGATCTACGAGACTTCTAATTTGTGCTGTGCCAGTTTTCCCAGCCATAGGAACTCCGTCTTTATCATACAAATTATGAGCAGTCCCGTTCCAAGATTCTATTACCGAAATCATAGATTTTTCAATGATGTTCCAGTGCTTATTATTCTTGATTTTTATATCAGATATTATTTCTGGCTCGATATTTTTTTTTCCTATATTTTCAACTATTTTTGGTTTAAAGATTATGCCTTTATTTGGTATGGCAGAGATTGATATTGCTAACTGCAAAGGAGTTGTAGTTATGTAACCTTGACCAATACCTAGGTTAACTGTATCACCAACAAACCATGATTCCCCAATATTTCCCAATTTCCAATTTCTAGTTGGTAAAGTGCTATTTATCTCGTTCACCAAATCTATACCACTCAATTTTCCAAATCCAAATTTGGATAAAAAGGAGGAAATTCTGTCAATAGTAAGTTTAGATGCAAGATCGTAAAAATATACATCTGAGGATTCAACAATGGCTTTTTGTAAATTAACCTTTCCATGACCTTCTTCTTTCCAGCCCCTATATTTTCTTCCGTCTTCTTTTAATTGGAAAAAGCCAATATCCTCTATGATAGTATTTTCATCAATTATATTTTCTTCTAAGCCAAGTAATCCGATAAAAGGTTTAATAGTCGAGGCGGGAGGATAAGATCCAGATATAGCTCTATTAAAAAAAGGTGCTTCTTCCAAAGAGGCCTTACCATGACCTTTATCTATTTCAGAACCATTCAAAATATTTGGATTATAGTCGGGCGAACTCACGAGGGCTTTCACATAACCAGTTTTAGGATCTACGGCAACGACAGCTCCTCTTCTTCCTCCTAATTCAGCTCTAGCTATAGTCTGCAAATCAAAGTTAAGTGTTAGAGTCAGGTCGGAAGGACGATCTGGAAAAATTCTATCTAACTCTCTTACTTTGTTTCCGTAAACGTCGACTTCAACAACACTGGAACCAATAGATCCTTTCAAATATTTCTCATAAATCTTTTCAATTCCAACTTTTCCTATGAGAGCATCGTGAGGATATTCCTTTTTTGAAAGAGATAGACGCTCTTCATTATTAATCTTTCCTAAATGACCTATAACATGTGAAAAAAGATTTTTGTGAGGCAAGTATCTCTTTAATTGAGTTTCAATTCCGATGTCTATTAGTGAATTTTTATAAAGTTCGAATTTTGCTAGCTCCATCTCTGTGAGGTCTTTAACTAACCATATTTTTTTTTGCGAACTTAGATCAAGAACCAGTTCAGGTAATTTTCTGTTTTCATTAAGAACTTTCGTAAATAGTTGGTCGATTTGACCTTTTGCTGAACTTAGTTTTCTACCATTAATATACAAATCATGAGTAACAATATTTTCAGCAATTATGGTGCCGTCCATGAGTTTGATAATTCCCCTAGCAGGATAAATAGGTAAATTAATTATCCTGTTTTTGTCTGACTCAGCTTCGTAGTTGACTCTATCCAAAACTGTCAATTCAATTATCTTAAAAATTCCAAACAGGAAAAGAATGAAAAGAAATAAAGAAATAACTTTAGATCTGCTCCTCAGAGACCTTATTTCTTCATCGTCCTTCCTGAGATCTCGTAAATTCCTCATCTGAGTCTATTTATGATAAGGATGGTTTTGAGTCATAGACCACACTCTGTAGAGTTGCTCTATTGCAATAATTGGAACCATAGAGTGAGGAAAAGTTAGCTTTGATAAAGACATACAAAAATTACTATCTGTGATAAGTTTCGGACTAAGACCATCCGGTCCACCTACAATAAAAGATATATCTTTAGAATAGGACGTCCATTCTTCAAACTTCAACTTAAAATTCTCTGTGGTCAAGTTCTTACCGTCCTTGTCAAGGGTAATAACAAAGTCATTTTTTTTTATCCTAGATGTTAAAAGTTCCTTTTCCCTTTCGACAATGTCAGGTACGTTATAGTTCCTGTCTCTTTTAGGAGGTTTAAGTCCTATCCAATTTATTTTTAGGGAATTATTGAATCTCTTCTCATAAGAAAGAAAAGCCTCTGAAGCCCATTTAGGGCGACTTGATTCAATTGATATGAAGTTAACTTTCATCAAAGATCTGGGTCCCATAAACTCTCTAAATCATAAAATTCTCTAGCATCTGAAGACATGAGATGAATTACCACATCACCAGCATCAACTAGTAACCAGTCATCACCGCTTTTGCCTTCAATTCTAATTTCAGGGATATCGCTGCTCCTTAAACCATCAACTACTCGCTCACTCATAGCAGAGATGTGACGATCAGATGTACCAGAAGCTATGACCATATAATCGGTAAGTGAACTTATCTTTTTAACATCTATGATAATTGGATCAACAGCTTTTATGTCTTGCAAGGTATCTAGAATTCTATTTTTTAGATCTACTGTCATGAATTTTTCTTGTATAGCCCCTTACTATTGATGATTTTATGGATTCTTGGATCTAAAAATTTTGAAGCATCTAAGTTTTTGCTTATCAATTCCCTAATATTTGTCGATGTTATTTCTATTGGATTTATTTTTAAAAAAAAGATTTTTCCAACGCCCGCAAAAGATTCTGACAGTCTAGCTATCTTTTTATTTTTATAGGTTTTACCAGCAAACGATTCATCATCTATTTTGAAACCAGGCCTCTCAAGAATAATAAAATTTATTGCTTCTAAAAATTTACCATACTCGAACCAAGTTTCTATTTTAATAAATGAATCAACACCCATTATCCAAATTAAATTATCATCAGGATATTCAGTGCGTAACTCACTCAAAGTTTCATATGCATAAGAAGGGCTCGATTTTAATATCTCTCTAGAATCAATTCTTAACTTTCCTAAATGGCTTAAAGCCAATTCAACCATTTCTAATTTAACTTTTTCATCAATACTCCTTTTCTTATGTGGAGGTAAGCCATTTGGCAAAATTAAGAGTTCGTCTAATGGTACTTTCCCTAGAACCTCCTCTATTACTTGCACGTGACCTTTGTGAATTGGGTCAAAGGTTCCACCAAAGATGCCGATCAATTTCCTTTTGGCGATTTCTAGACTCCTCTAAGATTTGAATTACCCTTAACAATAAACTTTTGTGATGTAAGTCCTTCTAAACCTACAGGTCCTCTTGCATGAATCTTATCAGTCGATATCCCTACTTCAGCACCCAAGCCATATTCAAATCCATCAGCCCAACAAGTGGGTAAATTATGCATTACTGAGCTGGAATCTACCTTTTTAAAGAAAAGATTAACATTATTAGAATCTTCTGAAACAATTGAATCAGTATGTTGTGAACCATATTTCTCTATATGTTCAATTGCCTCATCAATTGATTCTACAATTTTCATAGAGAGAATGGGTGCAAGGTATTCTGTTGACCAGTCTTCCTCAGCAGCTTCGGACACATTTATAATCTGATTTATTTTTTCACAACCTCTTGTCTCTACACCTGCTGAATTAAGCCTCTCATTTAAGGATGGTAATAATTCAGGCGCAATATTTTTATGGATCAATAATGTCTCCATAGCACCGCAAATACCATATCTGTATGTTTTAGCGTTGAAGGCTATATCTTCAGCTTTTTTTAAGTCAGCGCTCTCGTCAATGTAAACATGACAGAGTCCATCAAGATGTTTTATTACAGGTACTTTAGATTCGTCTGCTATCAACTGAACCAAACCTTTTCCACCGCGAGGTATTATCACATCTAAATATCTATCTAGGTGAAGAAGTGATTTAACTGCCTGCCTATCTGTAGTCTCAACAAGCTGAATGCAGCCTTTAGGCAGACCCGAATTTTCAAGCCCTTCTTGCAAGCAATTCCAGATTATCTTATTGGATAAAATTGCTTCTGTACCGCCTCTCAATATACAAGAATTTCCAGATTTGAGGCACAATGCCGCTGCATCGGCAGTAACGTTGGGTCTTGATTCATATATTATCCCAACTACACCAAGGGGAACCCTCATTTTACTGATATCAATCCCAGATGGTGTAGGGCCCATTTCTAATATCTCTCCTACTGGATCAGGTAAATCTGAAACTACCTGCAAGCCAGAAATCATGGAATTTATTCTGTCGTCATTAAGTTCAAGTCTGTCAATAAGAGCAGAGCCGATTGATTTTTCTTTGGCAGAAGCCAGATCTTTTAGATTTTCTTCCAGTATCTCTTTTCTTCTGAGCTCAATTAGTTGTGAAATGCATCTCAAAGCATCATTTTTCTGTTGAAGTGAAGCTTGAGATAGCACAACAGAAGCTTCCTTAGCTTCTGATCCCAATTGATTTATATATGTATTTAATTCTTTACTATCTGACATTGTTGAATATTCTACCTAACTATTGAAGCTTTCAAAGACCTAAGATGTTTGAATTTAATGAAATAATAATATGGTTAGAACAAAATCCTGAATGGATTGCGATTGGAATAATCGGAGCTTCATTTATTGAATCTTTTGCGTTGATAGGAATAGTCGTGCCAGGAGTAGTTTTGTTAGCGGTAATTTCAGGTTTAGCTGCGACTTCAATGAGTATTTTTGAAGTTGTCTTGATAGCATATTTTTCAAGTCTAATTTCAGATATCGCGAGTTTTTTTATAGGTTTTAGTTTAAGAAATTCTTTAAATAAGATGTGGCCTTTCAGCAGATATCCAGAGTTTCTTTCTTCAGGCAAAATTTTCTTTAAAAAATATGGAATGGTTGGTCTTTTTCTAGGTAAATTTATAGGACCCATAAGACCTATACTACCAATTACTGCAGGATCATTGGCCATGGACAGAAAGCAGTTTTTTTTAATTGAGTTCTTTTCCTGTTTTCTTTGGGCTTTAATCTACACAATCCCTGGTTATTATGCTGGTCAGGCTGTGGTTACAGAGAATAATAATCCAATTGATTCCTTATGGTTTTGGATAGGTATTATTGTCTTATTGCTACTTATAAGATACTTTAGTAAAAAATATAGAGAAACATGACCGATATTTATCCAGATCACCCCAATTTAAGAGGTAACTATGCTCCTTTGAGGATGGAGTGTGATATCCAAGACCTGATTGTTGAAGGTGAAGTGCCCAGAGAACTTTTTGGAAGCTACTACAGAAATGGTCCTGATCCTCAATTCCCCCCCATGGGTGGAGATTATCACTGGTTTGCAGGAGATGGAATGATCCATGCTTTTCATTTTGAGAATGGAAAAATATCTTACCTTAATAGATGGGCTCAAACATCTAAGTGGAAACAAGAAAGAAAAGCTGGAAGATCTATGATAAATGCTCTAAATCCTATGGAAGTAGATCCTGAATTTGATTTTGAAGTCGCGGACGGTACTGCGAACACTAATATAGTTTTTCATTCAGGAAAGCTGATTGCACTTGAAGAAGGTCACAAACCTTTTGAACTCGACCCACTTACACTCCAGTCTAAAGGTTCTTGGGACTATAAAGGTAAATTGAACTCAGCTATGACCGCACATCCAAAGATCGATCCAAATACAGGTGAAATGATTGGTTTTAGCTATGGATTTGGAGTAAACAAGATGAGTTACTTTGTCGTCAACTCTGAAGGAATAATGACAACATTTAAAGAATTCGA
>CEQY01057440.1_pt1 | contig 40477 bp, 38 predicted proteins | sample 361391 | NCBI WGS metagenome assembly CEQY01 (sample SAMEA2621075, study PRJEB7988) | marine metagenome | isolation source: saline water (ENVO:00002010), including | reverse complement strand
AACCACACAGATCCACACCATGCACCTGATGCTCCCATTGTCATTGCTGCTGCCATTTGTCTTCCTGTTGCAATACCTCCAGCGGCTAATATGGGCACGTCTCCATAGGGTTGTATCGCCTCATGCACTTCCGGTATTAAGACCATTGTTGAGACACTGCCACAATGTCCACCAGCCTCAGTACCAGAGACTACTAAAATATCAACACCGGCTTTTACTTGATTAATGGCATGTTGAGCAGTACCGAGAAGGGCGGCAACTTTAACATTATTATCTTTTCCCATTTTAAGCATCCAGTCGGGTGGCACTCCCAAAGCATTAGCAATAATTTTAATTGGATGCCTGAATGCTACGTCAAGCAATGCTTTTGCACCATCCGCTTTTGTATTTTCAGCCATATAAGTTGCTGCTGATTCAATTGTTCTTAATTCGCTTGCCTCAATATCATGACTCTCCAAAATATCAGCTCTAAAGTCTGCATATTCTTGCGGGATCATTGAGATTAATTTTTCAGCATCGAATTTCTGATCTTGATCAGCCATTTTGTTTGGAATTAAAACATCCACGCCGTACGGCATACCATCAATATGGTCATCAATCCACTTAAGCTCTTCTTCAAGTTGCTCTGGCGTCATTCCAACTGCCCCTAAAACTCCACAACCGCCAGCTTTTGAAACTGCTACCACTACATCTCTGCAATGAGTAAAAGCAACTAGTGGAAATTCGATATCAAGAAGTTCACAAATTTTTGAATTCATATTTTCCTTTTAATTATTGATTTACTTTAAATTATCACTCGGGATACACAAAATGCAACACATACAGCATAATCATTAATAATTTACAAAAATTAAATAGATATGAAACGGATCAAAATTGATAGTTCGATGATTACCAGAGATCCAGCTGAGGCATCAGTTATAAGTAAGAATCTTGAAGATCTTGGTTATGATGGAGTCTATACTTTTGAGGGTCCTCATGAGCCATTTCTTCCATTAGCAGCAGCAGCTATTGCAACAAAAAAATTAGAACTTTCAACCTCAATAGCTGTTGCATTTTCACGAAATCCAATGACATTAGCTAATCTTGGGTATGATTTACAATTAATGTCAAAGGGTAGATTTACTCTTGGTTTGGGTTCTCAAATTAAACCACACATTGAAAAAAGATATTCAATGCAATGGTCATCTCCAGCAAAAAGAATGAAGGAAATGGTTGATGCCGTAAAAGCAATTTGGGCCTGCTGGCATGAAGGCAAAGATTTAGATTTTAAGGGTGACTTTTATCAACATACATTAATGACTCCCATCTTTAATCCAGGTAAAAATCCTTACGGTCTTCCAAAAATATATGTGGCTGGAGTTGGCCCACTCATGACACAAGCTGCAGCTGAGTCTGGAGATGGTTTTCTTGTCCACCCTTTTCATACAACAAAGTTTCTAGAAAACATTACAATGCCTTCTGTTAAAAAAGGTCTCGAATCAAGCCCAGCAAAAGAATTTGATATTTCGATTGGAATAATGATTGCAACTGGAACATCGGATGAAGAAATTGCAAATGCTAGAGCAGCTTGTAAGGCGCAAATTGGTTTTTATGGCTCTACACCAGCTTACAAGGTGGTATTAGAGCAGCATGGATGGGAGGGAGTTCAATCAGAGCTAAATATTCTTTCAAAAAAAGGATTATGGCAGGATATGCCTTCTCTAGTTTCAGATGAAATGCTTGAAAGTATTGCAGTGACTGGCTTTCCAAATGAAGTTTCAGCAATGATTAAAGAGCGTTATGGTCAAATAGCATCAAGAATAGCCCCATCAGTCTTCTCAGGTGATTTAGAAATAAATAAAGAATTAATTAAATCGTTAAAAGAAAAGCTATGAGTAAACCTGCTCTTGGAAGGTTAATGCTAGATCTTGAGGGAGTGAATATCTCCCAGGAGGAGAATGATTTACTCCAAAATCCTCATGTAGGCGGCGTGATTTTGTTTGCTCGAAATATTTCCTCTAGAGATCAAGTGCAAGCATTGTGTGAAGATATTAAAAAGTTAAATCCAATGCTTCTCATTGCTGTAGATCAAGAGGGAGGGAGAGTGCAGCGTTTAAAAGAGGGTTACACGATCTTGCCGACTATGCAAAAACTAGCTACATTTTTACATTTAGAAAACGATAAAAATTTTCTTTTTGCAAGAGATTTAGGGTGGTTAATGGCTTCAGAGGTCATTGCATCAGGTTTGGATATAAGTTTTGCGCCCGTCTTAGATCTTGATGATTATAGAAGTTCTATTATTGGTGATAGAGCAATAAGTGATATCCCTGAGGAGGTAATTTCCATTGCAAGCGCATATATTAATGGTATGAATCAAGCTGGCATGCAAGCCACCGGTAAGCATTTTCCAGGTCATGGCGGTATCCAGGCTGACAGCCACCTTACTTTTTCTCAAGACACACGACCTTTATCAGAACTTGAGACTCATGATTTACTTCCCTTTGATGCTCTCAAGTTTCAACTTGGAGCAATAATGACAGCGCATATTTCTTTTTCAAATGTAGATAAAGAGATAGCAACCTTTTCTAAATTTTGGCTTCAAGATGTTTTAAGAAACAAAATAGGATTTTCCGGACCAATCTTTAGTGATGATCTATCAATGAAAGGTACAGATTATGTTGGTGGCATTGAAGTTAAAGTGAGTAAAGCTCTTGAAAGTGGCTGCGATATGATTTTGATTTGTAACGATAGGCCGGCAGCTAGAGAAGCAATAAATTTTTTAGAGAAAGAACAAATTTCTCAATCACATAAATTAACTAAATTAAAAGCTTCCAAATTTATTTCTTGGGCAAACTTGGAAAAAAATTCGAGAAGAATAGATATAATAAATAAATTAAATACCATTGAAAAATAAAAGTTATGACCTCCTTGCCAGACCTATCTGATAAATATTTCGAGCAAATCCAAATTGGGAAACTAGCTTTTCAGTCCTTTGGGGGAAAGCATTCAATCTCAGGAGAGATATATACAGTTTCATGCTCAGATGATAACTCTGTTGTGAAAGATGTTCTATCGCGTGAGGGAAAAAATAAAGTTTTGGTTATTGATGCATCTGGTGTAACTCATGCTTCAATGATTGGAGATCAAATTGCAGAATCTGCCTTAAAAAATAATTGGTTAGGCATTGTTGTAAATGGCTGTATCAGAGATGTTGATGAGCTGAAGAATATTCCTATTGGCATCTTTGCTAAAGGTGCAGTTGCTCAGAAAACAAACAAAAGAAACCATGGTTTTGAAGATGTTTTAATTTCATTTGGAAGTGTGATTATGAATTCTGGCCAATGGATTTATATTGACCAAAATGGTTGGTTAGTTGCAGACAATAAATTAGAACTTTAAATTTTTCATTGTTTGTTGTTTATCTAGCCAGATTGAATCAACGAATTTTTGAAAGCTTTTTCTGTAATCATCTTCCTCTTCGAAAGATCTATTTTTAAGATTTTCAGGCAAAACATATTTTCTTGCCACTACCTTTACTTTGTTTAAGTCGCCACAAAGGAAATCCCACGTTGATCTTTTTTCAGATGAATAGATCACTGTAAAGTCAAGTAATGCATTAACTTGAGGCATTCCAGACAAAGCTATAGCCAGAGCTCCTACTTTTGGCTTTAATAAATTAGAGTATGGAGACCGCTGCGAAGCATGCTTTTGCATGGTAAATCTAGTTCCTTCAGCAAAACTGAATGCTGTAGAGGGATTTCTTGAAAATCTTTTTGCAGCTTTCTTTGCATTCTCATAATCAACTTTTTTTAATTCTGGATTTGCATTAATTTGAGCTCTCGAGTGCCTATGCAAAAATGGCATATCTACTGTTTTATGAACTAAATAAATAATTGGTATCCATTGTAATTCTTTTTTCATAAAGAACTTTAGTAGAGGTATTTTTTTGTGCCCTGCAGCCAGTAAAACAAATATATCAGCCCATGATTGGTGGTTACTCATAGCGATATACCAAGTCTCAGTATTTACATCCTTGGGTATTTGAAAATCCCATTCAAGCCTATGCAATACTTTTAAAGCTGTTGTGATGCTAGCGACAGCTGCATTACCCATTTTATTTGAAATAGAGCCTAAATAAATCTTCAAATTTTTATTGGGGATAATTCTAGGAATATTGACGATTGATAGGGGTATTAACCAAAAACTGAGAATAATTAAAATTGCGAAAAAGGTTAAGATGCCTATAAAAAATTTTTTCAGTTTACCCATCTAACTTTATTTTAACCCAAAACTTTTCTAGCTCCTCAAGCGAAAGATTTTCTATTTTCTTCTTATTCTTAGAAATTTCTTTTTCCATTAATCTAAATCGCTTTACAAATTTATGATTTGCTTGATTAATAGCTTCGCTTGCATCGATTTCTAAGTGTCTACTTAAATTGACGATTGAAAACAGTAAATCTCCTAATTCTTCTTGGCTATTTTGTTTATTATTTTGTTTAATCTCATATTTAAGTTCTTTTAGCTCTTCTTCAACTTTATTGATAACATCGATGCTATCTTTCCAGTCGAAACCTTTTTTAGCAGCTTTTTTTTGAATTTTCTTTGCTTTGAATATTGGGGGTAATGATTTAGGTATGTTACCAAAGGTCTTATTTGCATCCTTTTTATTTTTTTCTTTTGCTTTTATTTCATCCCATACCTTAGATTGTTCATCAGCTGAAAGAGGCTTTGAGGCTCCATTAAAGACATGAGGATGTCTCCTGATCAACTTCTTATTTAATGAATTGACTATCTCATCAAAGTTAAATAACTTTAACTCATTAGCTATTTCTGCATGAAAAATAACTTGAAGTAGAACATCTCCAAGCTCCTCTTTGAGATTTTTATAATCATTTCTTGTTATGGCATCTGAAACTTCATATGCTTCTTCAACAACACAAGGAGAGAGTGATTCGAAAGTTTGCTCGATATCCCATGGACATCCATTATCTTTATCTCGAAGCCTGCGCATTGTCTCGAGCAAGTTTTTAATCGAAGACATTAGAAACCGCTTATATTTGCATACCTAGCTTGATGAAATTCTGAGGTTCCAAAGATCTGTTCAGCAACTCGGGCTCTCTTTAGATAGAAACCAATATCATACTCATCAGTAACACCAATCCCACCATGCATTTGGATTGCTTCATTGCTAACAAGGTGAAGTGTTTCTCCTGCTTGAAACTTAGCTAGACTAGAAAGTCTTTCAAGCTCATTTGAATTTTCATCTGCTGCATGCATGGCAGCAATCACTGCTGATTTGGTTAATTCAATCTCACAAAACATTTTTGCAGCTCTGTGCTGAAGGGCCTGAAAGGATCCAATTTGAACACCAAACTGCTTTCTTTCTTTGAGGTAATTAACCGTAACTTCAAAAGCTTCTTCTGTGTTTCCTAACATCTCTGCTGAAATAGCAATGCGACCTAAATCAAGAATTTGTTCAAGGGTTTCTCCCGCTAAGTCTTTTTCACCTAATAAATCATTTTGCTCTAATTTAAGATTAGACATTTCAATGTTTGCATAATTTCTTGAATCAGCCGTTGATATCTGATTTATATCCAACCCATCACAACCTTTGTTGGCAATAAATACAGAAATTCCATTTGATTCACCTGATTTACCTGAAGTGCGGGCAACTAACAAAATACTATCTGCACTTGCACCGTCAACAACAAATACTTTTTTTCCATTCAATACCCACTTATCTCCATCAAGAACGGCAGTAGCCTCAATGGCAAATGGATTATGATGATTACCTTCATCAATTGCCAAAGCCATTGTTAATTCACCAGCTACTATTTTTGGTAGATAATTTTCTTTTTGCTCATCTGAGCCAAGCATATTTATGGTTGAAACACCAAGAACGGATGTTGATAATATTGGAGATGGTGTAAGGGTTTTGCCTAATTCCTGCATGATTACACTAATACCAGCCATTCCAAAATCTGAACCACCATATTTTTCAGGAACAAGAATTCCGGACCATCCTAGCTCAACCATTTCTTTCCATACTTCATCATCCCAGCATTGAATGTTTTCGCTATCTCGCAGCTTCCTAAAGTGCGTAACTGGAGTTTTATCTCTAGCAAAGCTTTGAGCGGTATCTTTTAAAAACTGCTGTTCTTCTGAAAGTATCAATTTCATGAGTCTTTAATTAGGTAGATCTAGAACTCTTCTAGAAATAACATTCAGCTGAACCTCAGAAGTTCCACCCTCAATTGAATTAGCCTTAGTTCTCAGCCATGCTTTAGTGATAGCTTGCTCATCATCTGAAAAACCTTCGTTGGTCCAGCCTAAACCTTTGTTTCCCATTGCAGCTATCATAAGTTCGTAACGAGCTTTATTATGTTCAGTGCCGTAGTATTTAAACATTGATGACGCTGCTGAAGCTTTTGCGCCCTCGTCTCCAGATCTTTGCAGAGTTAAACCAAACGCATGTTCTTTCATTTTATGCAAAGTAATATTTTCTCTATGAGAAGGACTAGCTATTTGACCATTCATTTCACCTAAATATTTTTTTGCAATATTTACAACATCTGCACCAGACCCTGTACCACCCCCAGCAAGACCAAAATTTGAAATAAAGTTCCTCTCATGCTGCAGAAGCTTCTTTGCTATTGTCCAACCAGAATTTTCAACACCTACTAGATTTTCTTTTGGAGCTTTTACGTTATCAAAAAATGTTTCACAAAATGGAGATTTACCACTTATTAAGGTTATAGGCTTAGTACTGACACCTTCTGTTGCCATATCAATTAATAAGAAGCTAATTCCATTGTGTTTTGGTTCTTTAGGCCCAGTTCTTACTAATGCAAATATCCAATCAGCCTTATCTGCATAAGATGTCCAAACTTTCTGTCCATTCACTAAGTAATGATCTCCCATATCTTCGGCTTTTGTTGAAAGGCTGGCTAAATCAGATCCTGACCCAGGTTCGGAATATCCTTGACACCACCTAATCTCTCCTTTAATTATTTTTGGGATGTGCTCTAGTTTTTGTTCCTCAGATCCAAATTCAATGATGCATGGAGCTAGCATCCAAATACCGAAACTGTTTAATGGTTGTCTAGCTTTTATCCTGAAGAGTTCTTGATGTAGAACTTTTGCTTGATCTCTATCTAATCCGCCCCCGCCATATTCTTTTGGAATGCTTGGTGCAGTCCATCCTTTTTCTCCCATTCTATCAAGCCATAATTTTGATTCAGGATTAACATATTCTGCATTTCTGCCTCCCCATACTTCCTCTTCCGGCAACATAGGCGTTCTCATTGATGGAGGGCAATTTTCTTCTAACCACTCTTTTACCTCTTGTCTAAATTGATCTAAGTTATCCATATGTTTTGTCCAATTGCAGTAATGTTAAGAAAACATATTATAATCAAGTAAATATTTTTTAGTAACTTTAAAAATGAAATCATATCAAGTGCCTGAACCAGGAATGCCCCTTGAAGAGGTTAAGTCACCCACACCAAAACCGACCGGGAAAGAGGTCATAGTTAAAACTATAGCTTGCGGAGTTTGTCATACAGATTTGCATCTTCACTCCGGAGCCTTTGATTTAGGTGGAGGAAATAAATTAAATGTTCCTGTACCAAATCCATTTACCTTGGGACATGAGGTTTTTGGAGAGGTTGTTGCAGTCGGGCCAGATGCAAGTAATGTAAGGATCGGAGATAAAAGAATTGTTTATCCTTGGATTGGATGTGGTAGCTGTAATGTTTGTGATAAGGGTGATGAGCATTTATGCAGCAGTGGCCCAGTAATTGGACTTATGATGCCGGGTGGATTTGGTGATCACGTTGTTGTCCCAGATTCAAAATATTTACATGATGCAGGAGATACACCTGAACATTTAGCTGGTAGTTATGCATGTTCTGGACTAACAGCATATAGTGCATTAAAAAAAGGGGCACCTTACAACTCTGATAATGATTTAATAATTATTGGAATTGGTGGTGTTGGGATGATGGGCTTGCAAATTGCAAAGGCTGCTTTTAATTGCAATCCAATAGTAGTTGATGTCGATGAGAATAAGCTTAAGCTAGCACTTGAAAATGGTGCCTGTGCAGCAATCAATCCATTGGATCAAGATGCTGCATCGAAAGTTTTTGAGATTACTGGTGGTAGTGCATCTGTTGCAATTGATTTCGTTGGATCTGAGCAATCTACTGCATTCGGAACAAATCTTCTTAGAAAAGGAGGTAAATATATTATTGTTGGACTTTATGGTGGCGAATTAAAACTTCCTTTACCTCTAATCCCAATATTAGAAAGAGGTGTTCAAGGTTCATACACTGGCAGCCCCGAAGATATGCTGGAATTAATGAAGCTTGTTAGGTCTGGAAAAGTAGATCCTATTCCTGTTGAGAAAAGACCAGCTAGTGAAGCCAATCAGACTTTAGAAGATCTAAAAAATGGAAAAATTATTGGAAGAGCAGCATTAATCCATGACTAAAGAAGTTTAATTAGTTTGTTGCAAATAACCTTTAACTCATCATTTATAACAATATCTGCCATGTCGTCATAAATTGTATCTTCGCGATTCAATATTACTAATTTTGCCCCCGATTGAATTGCTAAACTAGGAATTTGTCCAGCAGGCATTACGCTCAGAGATGAACCCATTACTATCATCAGATCGCACTCCCTTGAAATTTTAGAAGCCTGAAACATATCATTTTCATCCATTGGTTGCCCAAAAGAGATTGTTGCTACTTTGATTATTCCTTTACAGTAAAAGCATTTTGGCAATGGATTATTTGCCTTAATTGCAGCATGAAAATCCAAAATATTTGCTTTTTTTCCACAGTTTAAACATTTTGCCTCAATTGCATTTCCATGAATTTCAATAATTTTATCTTTTAAAACCCCAGATCTTTGATGCAGACCATCAATATTCTGAGTTATTAAATAGTTTTCCTTATCTTCTAAATTTACAACTTTTTCAACAAATTCATGCCCCAAATTTGGACTAATTTTTTTCAAAATTTTATTTAATTCAATATTTCTGCTCCAAGAGAGCCTTTGTTTTTTTTCATCATCAATAAATTCTTGAAATTGAATTGGTTTATTTTTAGTCCAAAATCCGTCTTTGCTTCTAAAATCTGGAAGTCCAGACTCTGTACTTATCCCAGCTCCTGTTAGCACAACAGTTTTTTTACTAGTTGTTACTAACTTAATAATTTCATTAAATTTATTCACAAATTCTCTTGTATTGACTAACAGAGTATAATTGCTTGCATGTTTAAAAATATAGGCATTGTTTTAAAAAATAGTCCAACATCAGGAGATTCTTTAGTATTAAATAAGTTATTAAAAGTTCTTTTAGAAAAAACGGAAAATATTTTTTCAACTGATGAAGTGAATTTAGATGGAGTGCAGACTTTAGATATCAAAAAATTCAATGATTTGGTAGATCTGATCATTGTCTTTGGGGGTGATGGTACTTTATTGGGCGCAGCTAGAAAATTTATTGATAATGCGACTCCTATATTGGGAATAAATATGGGAACCGTAGGATTTCTTACAGATGTAAATATAGAAAATTTTGAATCTGTTGTTAAGGATATTTTCAAAGGTGATTATATTTTAGAGGAAAGAAGTTTAGTAGAGGCTAGATTCTCAAAGAAAGAAGTTTTTGGTCTAAATGAGGTGCTGATTCACTCAGGCTCATATGCTCAGCTAATGAGATATAGGTTGCTGATTGATAATAAAACGGTCTACGAGCAACGTTCTGACGGATTGATTGTTGCAACCCCAACTGGCTCAACTGCATATGCACTATCAGCAGGTGGATCAATTATTCATCCAGAATTAAATATTTGGAATATTATTCCAATGATGTCACAAAGTCTTTCATCAAGACCCCTAGTAGTATCAAATAACAAGTCATTGGAGATTCAATTAATTGAAGGGCCACTAGATCACGCGATGGTTTGCGTAGACGGCCAAGAAGATATACCAATTCAATACAATGAATCCATATATATAACTAAAAAAGATTCTTCTTTAAAAATTATTCATCCTTCAAATAATGACTTTTACGAAGCTTGTAGAGAAAAGCTGGGTTGGAGTTTAGATATTACTGCTAAGAAAACCCGTTAGTTTTGAATACTAATTCAATACATTTTTACATAATTGTAATAGCAATATTATTAAGTTTTACAACTAATTTTGGCTATAGCAATCTTCTTGATCCATTTCTTTTTCTTAAAAATAATGGGTCTGCCTATACATCATTTGAGAATACATATTTAGTATCTATGGAATGGTGGAGGATTATTACCCCTACTTTTCTTCATTTTTCATTTACCCATTTAATTTTTAATTGTTTATGGATTTATATACTTGGTTCAAGGATTGAGACAATTGATGGCAAGGGAATATTCTTTGTTTTATTTTTAATTGCCGGAATTTCTAGTAATTTGGGTCAGTTTTTTTGGACAGGAAATTTTTTATTTGGCGGTTTGAGTGGTGCCGTTTATGGACTTCTGGGCTATTGTTTTATATTAGATTTAGATTACAGAGGCCAAAGATATAATTTGCCACCTGCTTTATATATTTTTATGTTTGTTTGGCTGTTAATAGGTTTTACAGGAGTCTTAAAAATTTTTGGTTTTGGTAATGTTGCAAACATTGCCCATTTAGTTGGTATGATAGCTGGATTTAACCTTGGCATAATTGCTAGATATAGTTTGAAAGTTTAAATTTTAATGAAAAAAATTACCAAAGCAGTATTTCCAGTGGCAGGTCTTGGAACAAGATTCTTACCTGCTACTAAAGCAATTCCAAAAGAAATGCTTCCGATAATTGACAAACCTTTAATAGAGTATGCAGTTGAAGAAGCCGTTAATGCGGGTATTAATGAGATCATTTTTATTACCAGTCATACAAAAAGAGCGATCGAGGATCACTTTGATCAAAACTTTGAACTTGAGGAGAAATTGATTAATTCCGGTAAAAAAGATTTTTTAAATAAAATTAATAGAGATATTTTTCAAAATATAAAATTTACCTATGTAAGGCAAAAAAGCCAAAACGGTCTTGGTGATGCTATTTTACAATCTGAGCACTTAATTCAAGATGAGCATTTTGCAATTATTCTTGCAGATGATTTGATAATTAATAATCCATCATGCATAAATCAGTTAATTTCTTCTTATATGGAAAATCAGTCATCTGTTATCGGATTGAATGAAGTGCCAAAAAACGAAACAGAGAAATACGGCATTGTTTCTGTTGAGGAATCTTCTTTGTCTAGTAGCACTGTTTTATTGAAGGATATAATTGAAAAACCAAAAAGTAATGCGCCATCAAATCTTGCTGTTGTTGGAAGATACATTCTCTCTAGCAAAATCTTTAAATACCTGAAGAACCTTGAGCCAAGTGTTGGAGGTGAAGTGCAGCTTACTGACGCTATTAGGCTTATGCTAAAAGACGAAAAAGTTATGGGATATTTGTATGAGGGTACTAAATTTGATTGTGGTTCAAGGCATGGTTATGTCAATGCTATCAAGCATCTTGCCAAAAAAATGTCTGATGAATAAACCAGATATAGAATTTTTTAAATGAAATTTGTCATGCTTCTTTTCAGAATAATCCCGCCAGAAATATCTCATTTTCTTGCTCTTAATTTCTTAAATCTCTTATATAAATTAAATCTCATTGGTTTTTTTTTCGCATGTGATAATTCTGAAGATTCTATTGAGTTAACAGGACTTACTTTTAGAAATAGGCTTGGCATTGCGGCAGGACTTGACAAAAATGGTGACTTCATCAATTCCTTGGGAGCATTAGGCTTTGGTTTTATTGAGGTGGGAACAATAACGCCTAAGCCTCAGTCAGGAAATCCAAAGCCTAGGATCTTTCGTTTTCCTAGACAAGGAGCAATTATTAATAGATTAGGCTTCAACAATAAAGGAGTTGATCATCTTGTTGAAAGATTAAAATCAAGAACCTATGAAGGAGTTCTGGGTGTAAATATTGGTGCTAATAAAACATCTGATGGTCAAAAAAGAATTCAAGATTATGTTGAATGCTTCTCGAAAGTTAGCCCTTACGCGGATTATATCGCAATAAATATCTCCTCACCTAATACCCCTAACTTAAGGATGCTGCATTTAGAAGAAAATTTTTTACCATTATTCGAGGCCATATGCATAGCACGAAAGGAAAAAAATTACTTAAAACCTGTATTCATTAAATTATCCCCAGATGAAAATAAGGAAACAATTTCTGTTATTTTAAATGCAATTAACAAATTTGGTTTTGATGGCATTATTGCTTCAAATACAACTGTTAATAAAGAAAACTTTTTCTGTTCAGATAGTCAAAATCTTTCAGGAGGTCTATCGGGCAAACCACTATTAGCGAGATCTAATGATTTGTTAAAAATTGCTCACTTACATGATCCTAAAATGTTCAAAATTGGTGTAGGTGGAGTAGATAGTAAAGATAGTTTTAATGCGAAATTAAATTTAGGAGCCTCTCTAGTGCAAATTTATACAAGTTTTATTTATCAAGGTCCTAATATTGTGAGGAAATTGCTTAAGTAAAATATTTTATGGAATCATTTATTATTGTTTTTATAATCGTTTTTTTGATTGGTGCGATCAGTTTCCTAAAGCCGTCAAAAAAAATGAAAACTTTGAGTCAGATAAGAATGACTGCAGCTAGAGAAGGATTTAAGATTGGATCGACTAGTCAGCTTAGAAAGAAATTTAAAAATTGGAATCCGCAAGTTGCTATATATCAATTTAAAAATTCATCAGAATATAAAAATCTGCACTATGTTAAAGCTAAAAAATCATTAGAACTTTATGATCCTATATCAATAAAATATGAAAATAATTTTGAATTAATTGAAGAAAAAATTTCTAAATTACCCCCATCTATACTTGAAATTATTTTTTATCAGTCCAATATAGCAATCGTTTGGAACGAAATGTTAGGAGTAGATGAGCTTCTTAGGATTAAAGAGGCTATCCTAAAAATATGAACCTAAGGCAATTATTTTACTAATCTATGTCAAAAACTCTCGTTATAGTTGAATCACCAGCCAAAGCTAAGACTATTTCTAAATACTTAGGGTCAGACTATATAGTTAAATCTAGTGTTGGACACATAAGGGATCTTCCAAAGGGTAAATCTAAAAAACCTTCTCAGAGAAATACCATTCCAAAAGATATTCCTGAAGATGAGAAAAGGAGATTAAAAAAGATCAATGAACGAAAAAGACTCATCAGAAGAATGGGAATTGATCCAGATAATGGATGGATTGCAAACTATGAAATCATTCCAGAAAAAGAAAAAGTTATTAAAGAGCTTAAAACAGCAGCTAAGTCAGTAGAATCTATTTTTCTCGCAACTGATCTTGATAGAGAAGGAGAGGCTATTGCATGGCACCTAAAAGAGGCATTAGGCGCTGATAAATTTAACTATTCAAGAGTAAGATTTAATCAAATTACTAAAGATGCCATTTTGGAATCCTTTAATGATCCTAAAGACATAGATTCTTGTCTTGTTGAAGCTCAGCAAGCAAGAAGATTCCTTGATAGAGTTGTTGGATTTGAATTATCTCCTCTATTATGGGCGAAAATTGCCCGCAATTTGTCAGCTGGAAGAGTTCAATCTGTAGCATTAAGATTGTTGGTGGATAGAGAGCACAGCATTCAACAATTTAAGCCAGAGGAATTTTGGGAAATCATGTTTAATGCACAAAATGAAAAAAATATTGGCATTGAATTCAATCTTAATAGAAAAAAATCAGATCCATTATTGCAAGCTGATGAAGCAAAAAATATTGAGCAACTAATAACTTCTTCTGACCTTATCGTAAGTGAGGTGACTCAAAAGCCGGTAAAATCAAGACCAAAACCTCCTTTTATAACATCCACATTGCAACAGGCTGCAAGCACAAAACTTGGTTTCAATGTAAAAAGAACGATGAGAACTGCTCAAAAGCTTTATGAAAATGGTTTGATTACATATATGAGGACTGATGCCCCCGCCTTATCTCCCGAATCTATCAAAGATGCAAGAATTTATATCAAAACTAATTTGGGAGACAAGTATCTCACAAATGCTCCAAGAATTTATTCCTCTAATGAAAATGCACAGGAGGCTCATGAAGCTATCAGGCCCACAAATGCCTCTATTAAATCCGAGAGCTTGATTTCTTCTTCTGATGATGAGAAACGTTTATATGAACTCATCTGGCAACAATTTATAGGCTCGCAATTACCTGATGCAGAATTCCTGGCAACTAATGCAAAAATTAATATAGATAAGTATATTTTTTCTGCAACTGGTCGAGAGGTTACATTCGATGGATTCACAAAAGTTGTAAAAGTAAAATCAGATGATAAAGCTTCAAAGATCTTGCCACCGCTTGCTGTTAATCAAAAATTAATACTTCAAAACATTGACAATAAACAAAAATATACAAAGCCTCCTGCAAGATTTTCTGAGGCTGCATTAGTTAAAGAGCTTGAAAGGAAAGGTATTGGAAGACCCTCTACATATGCAAATATTATTTCGACAATCCAAGATCGTGGATATGTAGATATTCAAAATAGACGTTTCTTTGTTAAAAAAATAGGAATGATTGTCACAGATAGACTTGTTAGTAGCTTTGATGACATTATGGATTATAGTTTTACAGCCAATTTTGAAGATCAATTAGATAGGATTGCAAATGGTGAATTAAACTGGAAAGAAGTTTTAAATTCATATTATTCAGCTTTTCAAGATGATCTCTCTTTAGCGATGGATGAGGAGAATGGAATGGCTCCAAATCTTCCTACAATGACAAATATTAATTGTCCCGAATGCAAAAAACATAAGCTCACGATAAGAAATGCGAGTAATGGAGTATTTCTTGGATGCTCTGGTTATATACTTCCTGGTGAAGAGCAGTGTAAAAAAACTCTTAACCTTATATCAGGTGATGAAGCTGTCAGTGTTGATGATCAAGAAGAAGCTGAACATTTAGTTACTAAACGTCGCTGTCCAAATTGTGATACAAGTATGGACAACTACCTTTTAGACGAAAATCATAAGCTACATGTTTGTTCAAATAATCCAGATTGTGATGGATTTGAGGTTGAAGAGGGAGTATTTAAAATTAAAGGATATGATGGTCCAACCTTATCTTGTCATAAGTGTGGCGCTGAAATGCAGTTGAAAACAGGCAGATTCGGTAAATATTTTGGTTGTATAAATGATAATTGCGGAGCTACAAGAGCTCTTCAGCGCAATGGTGAGCCCAAGCCACTTGTAATGGAACCAATTGTCACAGAAATTCCATGTCTTAAATTTGAAGATGTTTATTTATTAAGAGATAGTATGAAGGGACTGTTTTTAGCTGCCAGCAAATATCCAAAAAATAGAGAAACGCGCGCGCCCTCTGTCGAAGAGTTTAATAAGGCTGTTACAGAGGAAGCACTGCTTGATGCCTGCAAGTATCTTGAGGAACAGGAAAAACACATGCACCTATTAGGCGCACCTAGGCATGACATTGATGGAAATCCATACATAATAAGATATAACAAGTCAGAAGATACTCATTACCTAGCCTCAGAAAAAGATGGAAAAAAAACTGGCAACACAGCATCCCATAACGGCGAAAAGTGGATAGAGGTTTCTAAGTAATATAATCGTACCTTGAATTATATTAATCAGTTATTATATAAATTACTAACCTTCATTAATTTTAATAAGAGTGGTAAAGTTTTTAATAATATATGTCTAAATATCTTGAATTAACACAGCTTCCTGACGGCACAATTGTTTTAAGAAGGTCTGATGATCATGAGAATCCAATTGTTAAAATTGAGTTTTCAAACGAATCTAAGGATTTTTTAAATGGAGCCGAACTATCAGTTGCAAAAGAAATGATTCGTGCAGGCATAGAAAGTGTCAGTGGCAACTCTATTGATTTCGATGAGTTTTTTGATAGTGAGAAAAACAGCTTAAGAAAAAAACCAGTAGTTCTCCATTAATTAATGAGTCCTAATTAAACCAACACTTTTACCTTCAACAACTGCATCTTGCTCTCTGAGGTCGATCTTGATCGTCGAGTAATCTTTGTTTGCAGGAATGAGTTCGAGATTATGCCTATCTTTTTTCAGGTATTTCAGAGTCACATCATCATCGATTCTTATAACAACAAGATCACCATTTTTTACATCTGTTGTTTTTTTAATTGCTACTAAATCGTCTTCATAAATACCAGCATCAATCATGCTTAACCCTTTCACTTTTAAAAAATAATCAAACCCTTCTCTGAACATATTTGGATCGCAAGAGATTCGTTTTTCAATATTTTCTTCAGCAAGGGTAGGAGACCCTGCAGCAACTAGCCCTATTACAGGCATTTGATCCGAAAATTTATCTAAAGGTAGCTGACTTTTTATAATCGATATTCCTCTCGAAGATCGACTCTTTATCGAAATACAGCCTTTCTTTTCAAGAGCTCTTAGGTGCATTTCTGCTGCATTAGGAGATTTAAATCCCAGCTCTTTACATATTTCAGCTCGGGTGGGTGGAAAACCAGTTTTATTGATATAAACTTCTATACAAGTTAAAACTTTTTGTTGTTGTTTTGTTAATTCTTTCATATTATTTATACTGTATATTTTTACAGTATATAAATTTTTATATTTAACTGCAACTTTCTTTAAGAAATATGAACTCTAAATTAGTTATAGGAATTTCATCAAGAGCGCTCTTTGATTTGAGTGAAAGTCATCAGATATTTCAGAATGAGGGCATAGAAGCCTATCGCGAGTATCAAATTGACAACGAAAATGAAATTCTTGAACCGGGTGATGCTTTTAATCTTGTAACTAAGATCTTAAAAATTAATAACTTTTATAAGTCCAATGACCGGATAGAAGTTATTTTGCTCTCAAGAAATACTGCAGATACAGGATTGCGAGTGTTTAACTCTATTGAGGCTCATAAACTCAATATAACTCGAGCTGTTTTTTGTGGTGGGGAAAGTCCATACAAATATGTTAAAGCATTTGGTGTCGATCTATTTCTCTCTAGCAGTAAAGATGATGTGAAGATGGCAATTGAGAATAATGTTCCATCTGCCAGGATTACCTCATCAAAAGCAAGCAAAAAATTAAAGGGTGACGATATCCTCAAAATAGCCTTTGACGGTGATTCAGTCATTTTTTCTGATGAATCAGAGAAGGTCTTCGAAGAAGAGGGTCTGAAAGCCTTTTTAGATAATGAACGCAAGAAAAAATCAATGCTGAAAGCAGGGCCCTTTAAATCATTCTTAGTTGAGCTTAATAAGCTTCAGTCTGAACTTGACTCGGGAACCTCTCCAATAAGAACAGCTCTTGTGACCGCAAGATCGGCTCCGTCACATAAGCGAGTAATTAAAACGTTGAGAAATTGGGGAGTTAGGATAGATGAGTCGCTTTTTTTGGGAGGCATGAATAAAACAGATTTTTTACAATCCTTTGAAGCTGATATATTTTTTGATGATCAACAGAAAAATATTAAAGATGCATCTGCAAAAATAACTTCAGCTCACGTTCCATTCGGTATTAAAAATAAGAATTAACAATGGATATTGTTTGTCTTGACATGGAAGGAACTCTTACTCCTGAAATTTGGGAACAGGTTGCAATTGATTCTGGCATATCTGAGTTTAATAAAACTACAAGAGATATTCCCTCTTATACAGAGTTGATGGACTATCGCCTAAGTATAATTAAACAGAATGATCTTAAGCTCACTGATATTCTTGATGCAACTAAGAAATTAGATTTACTTGATGGAGCGCTTGATTTCTTGAATCAAGTTAGACGAGAATTTCAAGTAGTAATTTTGTCTGATACCTTTCACGAAATTGCATATCCATTAATGGAAAAGCTTGGGCATCCTCTTTTACTTTGCCATAATCTGCACGTAGATCATGAGGACAACATTCTTGGCTATAAATTGAGAGATTTGAATGCTAAAAGGCAAGCAATTTTAGGCTTTCAATCTATGGGATACAGGTGTCTCGCTGCTGGTGATTCATATAATGATTTGCAAATGTTTGAAGTTGCTGATCAAGGTTTTTTTATAAATGCCCCTGAAAATATAACAAGCTCAATGTCAGAAATTCCTAACTTTAAAAATTACTCAGACCTGCTTGATGCCCTTAGAAATTACAGTCAATACTAATGGATAATCAGTTTTCACTTAAAAACTATTCAAGATCAAAGCTTGCAATGCCGAATAATGAAAAAAAACTTTTACTTCACAGCTGTTGTGCGCCTTGTGCTGGAGAGATAATGGAGGCTGTTGCAGCATCAGACATTCAAACAACTGTTTATTTTTATAATCCTAATATTCATCCCCGAGAAGAATATGAGATTAGAAAAGATGAAAATAAAAGATTTTGCGAGAAATTAGGATTTAATTTTATTGATGCAGATTACGATAAAGATAATTGGTTTGAAAGAATTAAGGGCTTGGAAAACGAGCCAGAAAGAGGAAAAAGATGCACAGAATGCTTTGACATGAGATTTGAAAGATCTGCACTTTTTGCACACGAAAATGATTTCAGGGTCTATGCTACGACTCTTGGAATTTCTCGTTGGAAAAATATGGATCAAATAAATAAATCAGGCAAAAGAGCTGCAAAGCGATATTCAGATATTCATTATTGGGACTTTAATTGGCGTAAAAAAGGCGGATCTTCACGGATGATAGAAATTTCTAAAAGAGAGGAGTTTTATCAACAAGAGTATTGCGGATGTGTATATAGTTTAAGAGATACTAACAAGTGGCGAAAAAAAAATAACAAAGATCGAATTATTCGAGGTATCAAATTTTATAATTAATTTGGGAAACTAGTACATGGCAAAGTACAATACATATCAATGAATACTCCAGGGAAAAAATTCAGGCAAGCAATTGTAGATAATAATCCCTTAATGGTTGTTGGAGCAATCAATGCTTATTGTGCCAAAATGGCAGAGAATGCTGGTCATAAAGCGCTTTACCTCTCTGGGGCCGGAGTCGCAAATGCATCATTCGGATTACCTGATCTTGCCATCACAACTTTAAATGATGTTGCTGAAGATGCTAGGAGAATTACCCAAGCAACTAATTTACCTCTTCTAATAGATATTGATACTGGCTTTGGGGGAGCATTTAGCATCAGTAGAACTATTAAGGAAATGATAGCAGCTGATGTTGCGGCTGTTCACATAGAGGATCAGGTTAGCCAAAAAAGATGTGGCCATAGACCAAATAAAACTCTTGTAGATAAAATAGAAATGACAGACCGCATTAAAGCAGCTGTTGATAGTCGTACTGAAGAAAGTTTTTTTATTATGGCCAGGACAGATTCTTATGCATCTGAGGGAATAGAAGGAGCGATTGATAGATGTAATGAATATATTTCAGCTGGAGCAGATGGTCTATTTTTAGAGGCTGTATCAAGTTTGGAGGATTATAAGCAACTTAAAAATGCACTTGAAGTACCTCTTCTTGCAAATATTACTGAGTTTGGAAAAACGCCACTTTTCAATGCTAAGGAGCTTGCATCAGTAGGGGTTGATATAATGCTATTTCCACTATCTGCATTCAGAGCAATGAATAAAGCTGCAGAATCAGTATACAAAGATATTGCTGAGCACGGCTCTCAAGCAAATTCTATTGAAAATATGCAGACAAGAGATGAACTGTATGAGTATTTGAATTATCATTCATTTGAAGAAAAATTAGATGAATTATTTAAAAAGAAGGAGAACAAGTAAATGGTTAAAAAGTTAGAAGGTGCTGGACTCCGGGGTCAAGTTGCGGGTGAGACATCACTGTGCACAGTTGGGCAAGAGGAAGGTTTAGCATATAGGGGACATAAAATTGAGACATTGGCTGAAAAAGGCACTTTTGAGGAGGTTGCATACCTTCTCCTATACGGCAAATTGCCAAACATTTCTGAATTATCTGATTATAAAAACATGTTAAAAAGTCTCAGAGATCTTCCTGATTCTCTTAAGAAAGTTTTGAGGGAAATACCTGCATCAGCTCATCCAATGGCAGTAATGGCAACAGGTTGTTCTATGTTAGGAAATCTTGAGCCTGAGGAGTCAATGGATGCTCAAATGGACTCCATTAATCGAATGGTTGCAACTTTGCCATCAATTGTTACTTACTGGTATAAATATTCTCATGACGGTGAAGATATTAATCTTGTAAATGATGAGGATACTATTGCTGGGCATTTCTTGCATATTTTGCATGGCAAAAGTCCCTCAGATCTTCATAGGCGTGTAATGGATGCTTCTTTGGTTTTATATGCTGAGCACGAATTTAATGCATCTACTTTTACTGCTAGAGTTTGCGCTTCAACAATGTCAGATATCTTTTCATGTGTTGTTGCAGCAATCGGTTCATTAAAAGGGCCATTGCATGGAGGAGCTAATGAAGCTGCAATGGAGATGATAGAAAATTGGAAGACTAGAGAAGAGGCAAAGTCAAATATTATGGATATGCTCGCGAATAAAGGTAAGATAATGGGCTTCGGTCATGCAATTTATTCTGAAAAAGATCCAAGAAATGCAGTTATAAAGGAATTTTCAAAGGAATTATCCCAAGAGTACGGCGATGATACTCTATACCAAGTTTCTGAGGAGGTTGAGCAGGTCATGTGGGATGAGAAGAAATTATTTCCAAATGCAGATTTTTTCCATGCCTCTGCATATTTTTATTTAGGTATTCCAACAAAACTCTTTACTCCCATATTCGTGATGTCGCGAGTAACGGGTTGGACTGCTCATTGTATGGAGCAACGAGCAAATAATAGAATTATTCGACCCAGTGCTGAATATACAGGCCCTGAATCCTCGGATTGGGTCAACCTAGAAGATAGGGAGTAAATCATGTCAAATAACGTTGAGCTGAATATAAGGTCAGGTCCGGACTCTTTGCTTGTAGAAATTGCAGAGTATGTTACAAAACAGGATATAAATTCAGAGCTCGCTTTATCTACCGCTAGGAATTGTTTAATTGATACAATCGGATGTGGTCTTTTGGCATTAACTTTTCCTGCTTGCACAAAAATGCTTGGCCCTATTGTTCCAGGCACAATTGTGCCAAATGGAGTGAGAGTGCCAGGAACTAATTTTTTACTCGATCCTGTTAAAGGTGCCTTTGATATTGGCTGCATCATTAGATGGCTAGACTATAATGATACTTGGTTAGCTGCAGAGTGGGGACATCCATCAGATAATCTAGGAGCAATACTCTCAATAGCTGATTACATTTCTCAAGAAAACATGGCATCAGGAAAGGATCCTCTTTCAATGAGAGAAGTTTTAGAGTGCATGATCATGGCACATGAGATACAAGGAGTTTTAGCTTTAACTAACAGCTTTAACAGGGTAGGACTGGATCATGTCGTGCTTGTAAAAATTGCTTCAACTGCTGTAGTAACAAAATTGCTTGGTGGTAATATTGATCAGATTATGGATGCAGTTAGCCAAGCATGGGTAGATGGTCAAAGTTTAAGAACTTATCGTCATGCTCCTAATGCTGGTTCGAGAAAAAGCTGGGCTGCAGGGGATGCAACTAGCCGAGCAGTAAGGCTTGCTTTAATAACTTTGTCAGGAGAAATGGGTTATCCAAGTGTTCTATCAGCCCCTACCTGGGGTTTTGAAGATGTTTCATTCAGAGGAGAGAAACTTTCTCTTAGTCAGCCTTTTGGATCTTATGTAATGGAAAATGTCCTATTTAAAATTAGTTTTCCTGCCGAATTCCACGCACAAACAGCTGTTGAGGCTGCCGTCACATTACACCCTCAAATCAAAGATCGACTTAATGATATCTCGAACATTGAAGTAACTACGCATGAATCTGCCATAAGAATTATTTCTAAATCTGGAAAATTAAATAATCCTGCAGACAGGGATCATTGTTTGCAATATATGATTGCAATTGGCTTAATTCACGGAGATTTAGTTGCTGAACATTATGAAGATGATTTTGCCAGCGATCCTAGGGTAGATGAGCTAAGAGAAAAAATGACAATAAAAGAAGATGAGCGATATACAAATGAATACCTAGAGGCTGATAAACGTTCTATAGCAAACAAAATACAAATATTTTTTAAAGACGGATCATCAACAGATGCTATTGAGGTTGAGTATCCAATTGGACACAAACGTCGAAGAGAGGAAGGCATTCCTGTTTTGGAAAATAAATTCGAGAATAATTTACAGAAGATTTTTGATGATGATAAAGTTAAAATGATTTTATCAAAATGCTTAGATCAAGACGAACTTGAGTCTATGTCAGTATTAGATTTTCAGGATATGTTTTCTGTTAAAGAGAACTCTTTCTAGAGACTTACCGGGATATACCTTAGGGCTTCTTGACTAAATAAAAAAGTTTGATCTGAGTAGTGGACTGATGATGCGTTTCTAGATGATCCGAAATTATGCATACCATATATTTTTCTGCCACTGTCTTCTTCTGCAATAATATAGAAAAGACCATCACCTCCTGACATATCAAGACTCTTTGTATCCGAGTTAGGAGAACCATACACAGCCCTCAAAGTATCAACTGAGCCTTGGATTGGATAGGTTCTAACTCCCCTTGAAATAGTATTTATTAAACCCCATTCATTGGAGAAATCTCTCTTTATGGTTTTAAAAATATTCTCACACTCTTTTTTTGCTGATTCATAAGAAGGAGTTGATTTGTTATTCATTTCTGAAATCCATTCCTGTGCCATAAAGCACATCCCGAGGGCAGCATCAGTATTATGAAAGTCAGTTTTTCTATTCCAGTTTTTAATTGCCTGTTGCAGATTTTGATCATATTGAGCAATAGATTTTAGATATTTATATTGTCGAGAGTTTTTTGAATATGTATTATCAAATTTTATTTCTATAAATCTATTTAAATCAATGATTTCACTTGAGGATAAGAGTTCATTTGCTACAAAGGATCTATTAGTGAGTCTTTTTTCAAAATCTACAAATTTATGAACTAATTTATCCTCTAATGAGAATTCTCCCATGACATAAAAAGGATTCTGATTAGTGCTCTGTACCCATCCATTTGGAGGATTTATATATGTTGGAAGATTACTTACTAAAACATTATCATCCCATATGTCCTCTGAACTAGAACTTTTGATTATTTGCCTAGCCCTTAAAGCATCATCTCTAAATGGAATGCGGCCATTATAAAAATATCCTATGTTCCTATCTTCATCCATTGTGACAAAGTTAAAGCTGGGGATTTTTCTTTTTTTGAGCTGTTTCTCAAATTCATTGACGCTTTTGGTATTGCCAATCTCATACCATCCCTCTATTTCATTAAAAGAGTTCTGATTTACATGTCTAAGTGCGAAATATCTTCCATTCATCTCTAAGACTGGTCCAAATTTAGAGTATCTAAATTTTTGTTTCGTTTTAATTTTTAAAAACCCAAAAATCCTAAATGTTAAATAATCCTTTTCAATATCAAAAGCCTCCCAGTCTCCATCCAAAAGATACTGATCTTGATTTTCTGGATTGATAGTTAGCTCAAATATATCCATGACATCGGGACGATTGACAGTAGCGCCCCAAGCCATTGCATCATTAAAGCCAATATTGATGAGGAAGGATCCTGGAAAGTTGCCACCATGACCATGCCAACCTGACTCGCTTTCAATATTAAGCTCATACCACCCAACAGGCCCCGAAAGGGGTTGATGAGAATTAATGAGAAGGTATGAGGCTTTTGAGTCTGCTTTAATTGAGTTGACTGCTATAGCATTAGATCCTGTTGGAACTGATTGTTCCTCTTTGGAAGTCATTTGTGCCAATTCTCTTTCTAAACCTGCGAAAAATAGATGCTGAATATATGAGCCAGCAATGATATCTTCTTGAGTTACAGGGTGTAAATTTTGATTTACTTGATCTGGATGTTGGTTTGCATACATATTTACACCATCTGCATATGCTTGAGCCATAGAAAGTATGTTTTTTGACAGCTGTTTTTTGGCAATATTTTCTACTTTTGAGTGAATTTTCAATAATCTGACCAAATAATCAGTTTCGATACTTTTAAGTCCGTTATATATAGCATTTTCACCACGATACAAAGGCATCAACTCAACCAGATCTTCATAGGCATCCTGTGCATGAACAAAACCAATTCCATATGCTACATCCTGGTCGGTTTTTCCTTTAATATAGGGAATTCCCCAAAAATCCCTTTTAATTGAGACATCGTATGTTTTAGAGATTAAATAAGGACGAGTTTTCTCTATTGATGAACAAGAAATTATAATGAAAACAATAGCCAAGAATGCCATATAACAGGAATTAATTTTCATGAATATTTTTATTTTCACAAATACCATTGTAATGGTTTGAATAAGAAATTCTTCAAAAAAATTTTTTTCAGAAACTAAAATTTTTTAAAAATTTTTGATTGATAATCCTCTATAGCACTCTTAATGGGCTCTAAGAAGCTTTTTGGTCTATAATTCCGCCTATGTCAGGGAATACATTTGGAAAATTATTTCAAGTTACAACTTATGGGGAGAGCCATGGGAAGGCGCTCGGGTGCATCATAGACGGTTGTCCACCCCAATTAGAACTATCCGTTGATGATATTCAGTTTGAGCTTAACCGCAGAAAGCCGGGTCAATCGGATGTTACAACACAAAGAAAGGAAGATGATACTGTTGAAATTTTATCAGGTGTATTTGAAGGCAAGACTCTTGGCACACCAATTAGCCTAATAATTTTTAATCAAGATCATAGATCAACAGACTACAATGATATTAAAGATGTTTTTCGTCCTAATCATGCAGATATAACTTATCAAGCAAAATATGGTCTTAGAGACTATAGAGGCGGAGGTAGATCAAGCGCAAGAGAGACTTCTATGAGAGTTGCAGCAGGAGCAATAGCAAAAAAATATCTTAACTCTCTAGAAATTTATACCGAAGGTTATGTAAGTCAAATAGGCCCAATTTCTGCAGAAGATATTAATCTAACAAATGCAAAATCTAACAAATACTTTTTTGCTGATAATTCTAAATTGGAAGAGTTAGATACTATGTTTTCTGAATTGATCGAAGAAGGAAATTCAGTTGGAGCAAAACTGGGCGTTAGAGTTACAAATTGTCCCACAGGTTTAGGCGAACCAGTTTTCGATAAAATTGATGCAGATATCGCTAAAGCAATTATGAGTATCAATGCTGTTAAATCTGTTAGTATTGGAAATGCACATAATATTCTTGATCTTAAAGGCTCTGAGGCTAGAGACGAGATAACTAAAGAAGGCTTTAAATCTAATAATGCAGGCGGTATTTTAGGCGGCATTACAAATGGTGATTTGATAGAGCTTGAATTTATTATCAAGCCAACTTCCAGTATCAAATCGCAAGGCCAAACTATAAATTCAGCAGGTGAAGAGGTAAAAGTAGAAGTCACTGGAAGGCATGATCCTTGTGTTGGAATTCGAGCAGTACCAATAGCAGAAGCAATGATTAATTTAGTTTTAATGGATCATTTGCTCAGAAATCGTGCTCAATGTGGAAATGTAGATCAATCAATTCCATTTAACAAATAACATGCCTACTACTTTATATGACAAACTTTGGAATGAACATCTCATTCAAACCGATGATAGTAATGAGTCATTAATTTATATTGACAGGCACTATCTCCATGAGGTCACCTCACCACAGGCTTTTGAGGGTTTAAGGCATAAGCAATTAAAGCCTTGGCGTCTTGATGCAAACGTTGCTACACCCGATCATAATGTACCAACCGATAGAGGTAATGAATTTGAAGCTGAGTCAATTGAAGATGAAGTTTCTAAGATTCAGGTAGTTGAGCTTGATAAAAATTGCAATCATTTTGGTATTCATCAATTTGATATAACTTCTAATAAACAAGGCATTGTCCATGTAATAGGTCCTGAGCTTGGCTATACTTTGCCAGGTATGACTGTTGTATGTGGAGACTCTCATACTTCAACTCATGGCGCCTTTGGATGCTTGGCTATGGGTATAGGGACATCTGAGGTTGAGCATGTGCTTGCAACTCAATGTTTAAAGATTACTAAGCTTAAAAACATGCAAGTTAATTTCAATGGACAACTGCGCACAGGCGTTACCTCTAAAGATATTGTTTTACATTTAATAAAATTAATTGGAACTGCTGGAGGAACTGGCCATGCCATAGAGTTTTCAGGCTCATATACTTCATTAGCATCAATGGAATCAAGAATGACAATTTGTAATATGGCAATTGAAGCTGGAGCAAAGGTTGGTCTCGTTGGCGTCGACTCAACAACCCTTGATTATGTGAAACAACACTCTAATTTATCTGACTCTATGTTTAATAAAGCAAGTAAATATTGGATGACTTTACAATCAGATCCTGATGCAAATTTTGATAAGATAATAAATATTGATGTTTCAGAAATTAAACCTCAGGTCACTTGGGGAACTTCGCCCGAAATGACTATTGATTTTGACGCAGAGATTCCATCGCCAGAGAGCATTGAAGAAGAAAGTCTAGAGAATTTATTGCTTGCAAAAGCATATATGGGTCTTGATGAGACTGAGACTTTACAAGATTTAAGTTTTGACAAGATTTTTATTGGTTCGTGCACTAACTCTAGAATAGAAGATCTTCGTGATGCTGCTCATGTTGTGAAAGGAAAGAAAATTTCAAAAGATATAACTGAAGCTATCGTAGTGCCTGGTTCTGGCATGGTCAAAGCTCAAGCTGAAGAGGAAGGATTAGATAAAATTTTTGTAGATGCAGGTTTTTTGTGGAGAGATCCTGGATGCTCTATGTGTTTAGGTATGAATCCAGATCAGTTAAAGCCTTATGAGCGATGCGCTTCTACATCAAATAGAAATTTTGAGGGTAGACAAGGTAATCTTGGTAGAACTCATCTGATGAGTCCGGTTATGGCTGCATTAACAGCAATAAACGGCAAAATCACGGACCCATCGTGACTAATTCAATCATCTCAGGTATCGTTGCAACTTTTGATAGAGATAATATTGATACTGATCAAATTATTCCAACTGAGTATCTTAAATCTATTAAAAAATTTGGTTTCGGAGACTTTCTTTTTGATGGGTGGAGATATTTAGACGAAGGAAGACTGGATATGAAATCAAATGATCGCTCTAAAAATTACGATTTTATTTTAAATAAAGAACCATATACCAACTCACAAATTCTATTAACACGAGATAATTTTGGCTGTGGTTCAAGTAGAGAACATGCCGTATGGGCTCTGAGAGATTTTGGTTTTAAAGCGATAATAGCAAGTTCATTCGGAGACATTTTTTATAATAATTGTTTTAAGAATTCAGTTCTACCAATTAAACTCGCTAAAAAAGAAATAAATCATCTTTTTGAAATTGCCGAAGCTTCTCCAGTTAGCTTCGAAATCGATTTAGTGAAAAAAGATATTAATTATAACGATTCTAGTTATTCTTTCGATGTAAAGAATAGCCTTCTTGATCGAATTATAAATAATTTAGATGATGTGGATATTACCTTGAAACATAAAGACGAAATTAGAGCTTACGAACTTTCAAGAAGAAAGCAAAGACCGTGGCTCTTTGATTACAGTAATTAATCTCTAAAATGACAAAAAATATATTAATTCTTCCAGGTGATGGTATTGGACAAGAAGTAACTTCCTCAATGAAGGAAGTATTAAATTATCTTATCGATGAGCAGAGCCTAAATTTCAACATTTCTGAAAGAAGTGTTGGTGGCACGTCCTATGACGAATTTAGCACACCCTTGACTGAAGAAACTATGCAAATAGCAAAACAATCTAACGCGATTTTATTTGGAGCCGTCGGGGGGCCCCAATGGGATAAAGTGAGCTGGGATAATAGACCAGAACAAGCTTTATTAGCATTACGCAAATCTCTTGGCTTATTTGCTAACCTGAGACCAGCTTTCTTATTTAATGAGCTTGCATATTCATCTCCTTTAAAAAATAACATAATTGAAAATTTGGATATTCTCATAGTAAGGGAGCTAACTGGAGGGATTTATTTTGGTGAGCCACGCGGGCTTGTTGAAAATGAATCACCAAAGTATGGTTTTAATACAATGATATATAACGAAGATGAAATAAGAAGAATCGCAAAGGTAGCTTTCGAAGCTGCAATGAATAGAAATAAAAAGCTATGCTCAGTTGAAAAGGCTAACGTTTTGGAGGTTTCAAAGCTTTGGAGAAGTATCGTTACTGAAATGGGTGCAGAATATCCAGAGGTCGAACTCACGCATCAACTTGCAGATAATACGGCAATGCAGCTAATACTCAATCCAAATCAATATGATGTAATAGTGTCAAGCAATCTTTTTGGAGACATACTTTCTGATATTGCAGCTACTTTAAGTGGTTCAATTGGCATGCTTCCCTCAGCATCTCTAAATAGTTCATCTCAAGGGATGTATGAACCGTGTCATGGAAGCGCCCCAGATATTGCTGGCCAAGGTTTAGCAAATCCAATTGCCATGATAGCTTCTCTTGCAATGGCTTTTGAATACTCGCTTGAAAGAATTGATATTGCAAAAAGAATTGAATCAGCAATCAAAACATTTATCAACAAAGGGTTTAGGACAAAGGACATTTCTACTTCTGAAAAATTCATTCGTACCCAAGAAGTTGCACCAATAATTATCAATATACTCAAAGATAAAAATGAATAAGAATGTATCTTTAGCTTTAGTTGGTGCATCAGGCGTTGTTGGATCAAAAATTATAAAACTTTTAGAGAAAAGAAGGTTTCCTATTGCTAAATTTATACCTCTTGGAAATTCAACAGTTGGAACATCGGTTCAGTTAAACGATAAGCAATACAAAATAGAATCTTTAGAAAATTTTGTTCCTGAAAAAGGACAATTTATAATATTTTCTGCTGGATCCAGAGTCGCAGAGAAATATGCTAGAGGGTATGTTGATGCAGGATGCTTTGTCATCGATTTATCCTCCCATTTTAGATATGAGGATGATGTCCCATTAATTATTCCTGAAATTAATGGAGAAATTTTAAAGAGTCTTTCAGAGCCGTCATTGATAGCGAATCCGAATTGCTCAACAGCCCAATTGTTAATGGCTCTAAAACCAATCCATGATGAAGCAACAATTGAGTTTCTTAGCATAGCAACATATCAAGCAGTCTCTGGAACAGGAAAAGCTGCATTAGAAGAGCTTCATAATCAAACATACATAAAAAATTCAGAAATTAAATCAGCGGTATATCCTAAGCAGATAGCTTTTAATGTTATTCCTCAGTGCGATATCTTCTTAGATAATAACTTTACTAAAGAAGAAATGAAGTTAATGTGGGAAACTAACAAAATTCTTGATCAAAATATTCAAGTAATGGCAACTTGCGTTCGAGTGCCTGTATATAATGGTCACTCTGAAGCTATATTCTTTAGGCTTTCAGAGGAATTATCTCGCGAAGAGATAATTGAAATTCTTGAAAAAACTCCTGGTTTAAAAGTTCTTGATGATCCGAGTGAGGGTGTTTATCCTACTCCTGTCGAAAATGCTGTTGATACAGAGGAGGTATATGTTGGAAGAATTCGATCACAATATTTTGATGATAAATGTTGGATTTCAATGTGGATAGTTGCTGATAATGTTTATGGAAAAGGAGCAGCACTGAATGCAGTCCAAATATGTGAGCAGCTCCTAGGAATAGGTTCATTAGAATGAAAAAGTTTTTTCTTTTTTTAGCACTTTTAAGTCCCAGTCTTTTTTCAAGCACTATCATTGGAAATCCCAATGTAGAAATCAATTCAGAAGGATTATATTTGATTCAGATAAAGATTAGCTCAACAAAGAATATTTCTGAGGATGACATATTTTTAGCAAACTTTAAATCAGATGAAGAATTAACAGATTTTAATTTTGAATTCAAAATTTTTGAAAATCTTCAAGATTTCAAACGTTTAACCTTAGCTATACCAAGGAATTATTCAGAGGATTACGTTTCTTTTAGACTAGATATAAAAAAAGAATTAAAAAAGGATATCTTTATATTCCTTCCACAAAATAACAGCATCCCTCAACAAAAAGCACAAGTATCTTTCAAAATTCCAGCTAAAAGAAATTTTGAAGAATCTCAAAAATATGATTTAAAAGATATTTCGTCTGAGAATGAAGATAATGAGGATATAGAGTTTAGTAGACCGAATGTTTTCTCTCTCGCAAAGCCAATTGTTGATAAAAACAAGAGTATTCAAGATTTTGATGATACTCCAATTAGTGAAATCAATGATATAAATGAGAGTATCCAAGATTTTGATGATACGCCAAGTAGCGAAATCAGTGATATTAATAAGAGTATTCAAGATTCTGAAACAATCTCAAGCACTGAAGTTGAAACGATTTGGAGCGTTTCGGAGTCTGTTAGTCAACAGTATGATGCCTCAATTTATCAAATTATGTGGGGATTTTACCTTGAGAATCCTAATGCATTTATAGACGACAACATTCATTTGGTAAGAGCAGACATTGATCTAGCAATGCCTTCACAAGATTTAGTTGCTTCAACATCAGATACTATTGTTAAAGAATCAGTTGCTTTCATGGAAACAAAAAAGAATCAGTTGCAAAGATACGCAATGAAACCCATCTTAAAGTTAACTGCTCCAAAGGAAATCTTCTCAGATTCAGTAATTAAAAATGATTCTAATGCAAGCTTAGCTTCTGAATTAAAAACCGACCCAATTTTAGAAATTGATAATTCTGAATTCGATGCATCTGAAATAGTTTCAAAGAATACCTCAATCATTGAGTTAAAATCAGAAACTGATTTAAGCATACAGCCCAATACTAAAAGCGATTCTAAAGTATTTGAGCTTAGGGATGTAATATTAGCAGGCGTTTTATCTTTACTTTTAGGTTTTGCAATAGCCTACATGCTTATTAGATCAACTAAAAGACCCTCATTTACAAGGGCAGCACTAGAAGAGGATTTAAAGGAAGAAGATAATACATTTCAAACCAATTTAAGTATTACAAATGATATTGAAACACAGGAATTAGACTTAGTTAGAACATATATTGAAATGGATGATTGGGATAGTGCAGTTAAAATTTTGAATAAACTAATATCGAACTCAAAAAATAATTTAATTATTTCCGAGGCTCAATTGCTTTTGAAAGAAAAGAAATAAATCGTGAGATTTGTAGGTATTTGTCAATATGATGGCTCTAACTATGCAGGATTTCAATCTCAAAAAAATGCACCCTCTATCCAAGATAATCTTGAATTAGCCATCGCATCAATAGGAACTCTTGAGGGTCGAATTAACTACGCAGGCAGAACTGACGCTGGAGTTCATGCAACAGGTCAGATTTTTGATTTTATGGCGAAGAATTATAGAGATTCTGATCAATGGATCAAAGGTCTCAATTCTCTGCTACCAAATGATATTGCTGTATCATCAATAGTAGAGGCACCCGATGAATTTCATTCTAGATTTGATGCCATAAACCGAACTTATTCTTATGTAATTTACGTGGGCAAGGTTCAACCAATTTTTTTTAAAAATTATGTTTGCTGGGAAAAAAATAAAATTGATTTGGATATTATGAGATCGGAAGCCGCTAGTTTGATTGGCACTCATAACTTTAGTGCATTCAGAGGTTCAAAATGTACTTCTAAAAATCCAGTTCGTACAATTAAAAGTATTGATATTGCGAAAAAAGGTAATTTTATAATTATTACATTATGTGCTAATGCATATTTATATAATATGGTTAGGATTATTGTTGGCACATTATTAGATATTTCTAAAGGTTCAGCTAAAGATATTAAGACTATCTTAAATTCACAAAATCGAAAAAATGCTGGCATTACTGCTAAAGCTCAGGGATTATTTTTTACAGGTGCTAAATATGAAAAGATTGACTTGGATATAAGTTCAAGTTCATCTAACCCATTAAATTTTTTAATGAGCTCAATAATATGAAATTAAAAATTTGTGGAATACGTGATATCGACACATTGAAATATACATGTGAGATGGGTGTTAACTTTGCAGGATTCATTATGACTAATGAAAGTCCAAGAAAAATTTCTAATGAGCTTATTTCTTCATTAGAAGATTTTAATTTTAAAAATACACTTCCAGTTTTCGTTTTTGTTAATCCATCTAGTGATGAAGTATTAAAAATTACAAAAAAAATTAAAAACCCTATCTTGCAATTTCATGGAGATGAAAGTGAAAATTTTTGCCTACAATTTAACCAACCGTATTGGAAAACCATCAGAATTAAGAATTCTCAATCTCTTGATTTAATAAATGATTTCCCTTCTGCAGATGGACTTCTATTGGAAACACATTTAGATGATTCTTATGGCGGAACTGGAAAAGTATTTGATTGGACTTTATTAGAAAATCTTAGTCTTGATCAGCAGTTTATACTTGCAGGAGGAATAAATTCTGAGAATATAAAAGAAGCAATCTCTTTAAATCCATGGTGTATTGACGTGAACTCTGGGGTAGAATCATCACTCGCAGTTAAAGATAGAACTTTAATTAAACAGATTATAAAAAGTTTTAAAAATGAAAAATTTAAGTAATTTACCCAATCCTGATGGTTTCTTTGGAGATTATGGCGGAAAGTTTGTGCCTGAAACCCTTATGCATGCTCTAAAAGAATTAGATGAAACCTACTCTAAACTAAAAAATAATAAAAAATTTATCGAAGAAATTGATCAGGATTTAGTTCAATTTGTCGGTAGACCATCCCCATTGTATTTTGCACAAAGATTAACTGATCATTATGCAGGGCCAAAAATATGGCTTAAAAGAGAGGATTTAAATCATACAGGAGCTCATAAAATAAATAATACTGTTGGACAGATACTGCTAGCAAAGGCCATGGGTAAAAAGAGAATTATTGCTGAAACAGGAGCAGGACAGCATGGAGTTGCAACTGCCACAGTTGCTGCAAGACTTGGTCTTGAGTGTCACATCTATATGGGAGCTACAGATGTAGCAAGGCAATCTCTTAATGTATACAGAATCAAGTTACTGGGAGCAGAAGTTCATGCCGTTGATTCTGGTACGGCTACGCTTAAAGATGCCCTGAATGAGGCAATGAGAGACTGGGTAACTAACATTGAGGATACATATTACATCATTGGCAGCGTTACAGGACCCCATCCTTATCCAATGATAGTAAGGGATTTTAATGCTGTTGTTGGGAGAGAGCTTAGAAAACAATCTTTAGATCAATTTTCTCAATATCCCAATGCGATTGTTGCTTGTGTAGGCGGTGGATCTAATGCAATGGGAATCTTCTATCCTTTTCTTGAGGAATCTAATGTTGAGCTTATTGGTGTTGAGGCCGCTGGCAGTGGTCTGATGAGTGGAAAGCATGCAGCTCCATTGAATGATGGAGAGCCAGGCATTCTTCATGGAGCTAAGAGTTACTTGATGCAAGATGAAAATGGTCAGGTCATTGAAACTCACTCTATATCAGCAGGTTTAGATTATCCAGGAGTTGGTCCTGAGCATTCAAATTTAAAAGACTCTGGAAGAGCTAGCTACATTGCAGTGGAGGATAAAGAGGTGCTTAATTCGTTCTACTTGGCAACAAGGCTTGAGGGGATTATGCCAGCCCTAGAGACAGCCCATGCATTTGCAGCCCTCGATCATATCGCAAAAAATTATAATTCCAATCAGCATATAGTAATTAATGTCTCTGGCAGGGGTGATAAAGATATTAATACAGTAGCTACTATCGATGGAATATCCCTTGAGTAGATTAGATGAGAAAATTATTTCTCTAAAAAATGCTTCAAAAAAAGCTTTAGTTGCATATCTGGTTGCCGGTGATCCAGATATTGATTCAACCCTTGAACTTATGCATGGATTTGTCAATGCGGGAGTTGACATTCTTGAAGTAGGAGTTCCTTTTACAGATCCAATAGCTGAAGGCCCAGTTATTCAAGCTGCTCATGACAGAGCTTTAAAAAATAATACATCCCTTTCTGAAATTTTTGAGCTTATAAAAAAATTTAGAGAAAAAGATATTGATACCCCAATTATTTTAATGGGATATATGAATACTTTTTTAGCAAATGCAAAAGCTTTAGAGGAATCTGATGCTGCTGGAAGTGACGCAGTTTTAATTGTTGATATTCCAGGCGAGAGTGATTTAAAAAAAATTGGTATTGAAAGTAAAAATCTTGCATCAATTTCATTGATAGCTCCTACAACTTCAAAGGATAGAATCTCTAAAATATGCAACAACAGTTCAGGCTTTATTTATTATGTTACTTTGAGGGGTGTTACTGGTTCATCTCATCTAAATATTAGCGAGGCAGAGAGAAATATAAACTATATTAGATCACAAACTTCCCTTCCAGTTTTTGCAGGTTTTGGAATTAAAACACCTGATGATGCTTGTAATTTAAGCAAAATATCAGATGGAGTAGTGATTGGATCAAGTATAGTGGAGATGATTCATAATCAATCTAGTCAAAAAGAATTTAAAAAAATATATAATTATTTGAATGAGATCTCTAAAGCAATAGGTTTATGAATTGGCTTACAAAATTAATTCCATCCATCGGATTAAAAAGAGATTCAACTTCATCAAAAAGCAGGATACCTAACGGTTTATGGAATAATTGCCCAGCATGTGATGCCATCCTGTATCAGCCTGAGTTAGAAAAATCACTTTTTGTATGCCCAAAGTGTGACCATCATCTTCGTATTGGAGCTCGCACAAGATTGTCGATTTTTTTTGATGGTGGTAGCTTTCATGAGCTTGCAACGAAAATTACCACAAAAGACATTTTAAAGTTTAAAGATACAAAGCCTTATGGGCAGCGTATAAAAGAAGCTGTAACTTCTACCGGAGAAGAAGAGGCAATTGTCATAGGCAAAGGCAAACTCGAAGGGTCTGAGACTATTGTTGCTGCCTTTGAATTCCGCTTCATGGGAGGTTCAATGGGCGGGGCAGTTGGAACAAAATTTGTGCAAGGGGTTGATGAAGCAATTTTAAGAAAAGTTCCTTTTATCTGTTTTTCAACAAGCGGTGGAGCCAGAATGCAAGAGTCAATGGTCTCCCTGATGCAAATGGCTAAAACCTCTGCTGCATTGGAAAAACTCAAAGACGCAAAATTGCCATATATTTCTGTAATGATTGATCCTATATATGGCGGAGTGTCAGCCAGCATAGCTATGTTAGGAGACATTAATATTGCTGAACCTAATGCGTTAGTTGGTTTTGCGGGTAGGCGTGTGATTGAGCAGACAGTAAGAGTTGATTTACCGGATGACTTTCAAAAATCAGAATTTTTATTGGATCATGGAGCAATCGATATGATAGTTCACAGAAAAGACTTAAGATTGAAGATCTCCAGTATTCTATCTAAGCTGTATCCTCAATAATGAATGTTAATAGGATAATTGGCATCTTTATTTCTTTGACTATTTTGATCTGGATTTTTATTTTTGCATTATCACCTCAACCTAAATACCAAAAGTTTATTAATATAAATATTCCTGAGCTCCCAATGCCTATCGTCGAACAAGATGACCTTCAAAGTATTCAATTTAAAGAGGTTCAAAACGATTTTGTAGGGGCTGATATTAGAGATTCTCTTCCTTCTGCAAAGGAGCGTATTAAAAAAATTGATTTTAATTTTTATGTATACAAAATTGGCGTATTTAGAAACCAAACCACAATTTCTAAGTTAGTGGAATCATTTAATGATGCAGGATTTCCAGCTTTTACTGAGAAAAATAAATCAAATAAAGATCTCACTAATATTCTAGTAGGACCTTTCGCTAGCATGAAGGATATAGAGGATAATAAGCAAAAATTAAATAATATAGCTGAGATTAATGTTGGGGAAGTAATCGCTTGGAATCCGTAGCTTTAAATTATTTTGATTTTCTAGTAATTGGAATAATTACTTTGTCTGGTTTTATAGCTTTTTTTCGAGGTTTTATTCAAGAAAGTTTATCTCTTCTTTTATGGATAATTGCTTTTGCAGCATCGATGCTTTTAGATTTCTATCTAGATCCCTATTTTTTAAATTTTATTCAAAGTCCAGAAATTAGGAGAATTCTCATTATAGTGCTTGTTTTTTTTGGGATAATTTTCTTGGGAGGCCTAGTAATAAAATTTATTCGAGGTGTAGTGCATTGGTCAGGTCTAGTTGGATTAGATCGATTGCTGGGAGTTTTGTTCGGATGTTTAAGAGGGATGCTTTTAGTTGTTGTAATTTATTTAGTTCTCCCAAATCAATTAACTCAATCTAGCTTTATTAAAGACTCTCAAAGCTCATATTATTTAGAAAGATATGCACCTATGACTGAAAAATTTTTCAAAAGTATGATCTCTGATAAAAATTCAGTTATGCTTAAGTCTAACATTAGCGCAATTCAAGAGACAACATAATGTGTGGAATAGTAGGGATTTATTCTGAGAATCATGTAGCTAGCTCAATTTATGATTCTTTATTGATGTTGCAACATAGAGGTCAAGATGCTGCAGGCATGGTAGTTTGCGATGAAACTGGCAGACTAAACAGTAGAAAATCTATGGGATATGTTCGAGATGTTTTTCAACAAGTGCATATGAATAGATTGCTAGGCAATTATGGTATTGGTCATGTTAGATATCCAACAGCTGGAGGAGGTGGCAAGGAGTTTGCGCAACCAATGTATGTAAATTCTCCATATGGAATTAGCATCGCGCATAACGGAAATCTAACTAATTCAAAAGTTCTTGCTCGTGAGTTATTCCATGCTGAAATGAGGCATCTCAACACAGATTCAGACTCAGAGGTTTTGCTTAATATATTTGCTCATGAACTCGGAAAGCAGAGAGCGATTTTGCCATCAAAGAAACACTTTTTTCATGCAGTTAGGAAAACTCATGTTAGATGTCAAGGTGCATATGCAGTAGTAGCACTAATTACTGGATTTGGCTTGGTTGCCTTTAGAGATCCACGAGGAATAAGACCATTGGTAATTGGAGAAAGAGATGGTGCAACAAACAAGGAATATATAGTTGCCTCTGAAAATGCTTCTTTTTCAGCTCTTGGTTTTAAAACTCTAAGAGATGTTGAGCCTGGGGAAGCCATATACATAGATGCCGACGGCAACTTACATAGTGAACAGTGCTCAGAGGGCTCACAACCAACACCATGTATTTTTGAATACGTTTATTTGGCACGACCTGACTCTACACTGGACGAGATCTCAGTCTACAAAGCCAGAATGAGAATGGGCCAAAAATTAGCAAAAAAAATTCTAAAATTGAATCCGCAACATGATATTGATGTTGTAATCCCAATACCCGATAGTTCAACTACTGCCGCATTGCAACTTGCTGCTGCGTTGAAACTACCTTATAGACAAGGCTTCGTTAAAAATAGGTATGTAGGCAGAACTTTTATTATGCCTAATCAAGAAGAAAGAAAAAAATCAGTTAGACGCAAGCTAAATATTCTAGATCTTGAATTTAAAGATAAAAATGTATTGTTAGTTGATGATTCAATTGTTAGAGGTACGACAAGCAAAAGAATCATTGAAATGGCTAAAGAAGCAGGGGCTAAAAAAGTATATTTCTCATCTGCTGCACCACCAGTGAAATTTCAAAATCTTTATGGTATAGATATGGCCGCAACAAATGAATTAATTGCATCTGGTAAAACCGATGAAGAAGTTGCAAATGCAATAGGTGCTGATTGGCTTATTTATCAAGATCTGGAAGATCTTATTGATTCTGCGCAGGAAGGGAATCCATCGATTAAAAATTTTGAGATCTCTATTTTTAACGGAAATTATCCTACATCAGTTAGCCCTGATTACTTGGAGGATCTTGAGATAGCGAGGGGAGACGCAACAAAGGTTGCAAGAGAAAAGTCAAGCTAAGCATTTACTATGTTAACAGCAGGAATATCTGCTGCATTTGCACTTTCAACATAGTTGTCTATCTCATTAAAATTTAAATAACGATATATGTCATCAGCCAATGGATTAATGTCTTCCATGTATTTTAAATATTCTTTTGGAGATGGAAGTTTTCCTAAAACAGAGGAGATTGCGGCAAGCTCAGCTGAGGCTAAAAAAACATCAGCGCCATCTCCTAGTCTGTTAGGAAAGTTTCTAGTAGAGGTTGATACTACTGTTGAGTTAGCTAATACTCTGGCTTGATTGCCCATACAAAGCGAGCAACCAGGCAGTTCAGTTCTTGCTCCTGATGTCCCAAACACATTATAAATTCCTTCCTCCATTAGTTGTTTTTCATCCATCTTTGTAGGCGGCACTACCCACAATCTAGCTTTTGTTCCATTATATTTTTTCAACAAGTGTCCAGCTGCCCTAAAATGACCAATGTTTGTCATACATGAACCAATAAACACTTCATCAATTTTAGTCTCTGCAACTGCAGATAAAGGCTTTATATCATCGGGATCATTTGGGCATGCAAGAAGAGGCTCCTTAATTTCATTTAGGTCAATTTCAATAACCTCTGCATATTCAGCATCCTTGTCTGGTTCAAGCAGTTCAGGATTTTTAATCCACTCTTCCATTGCCTGTGCTCTTCTTTCAAGGGTTTTAGAGTCACCATAACCGCAACTAATCATCCATCTCAACATAACAATATTTGACTTAAGATATTCAATAATAGGTTCTTTGTTTAATCTAACTGTGCACCCTGAAGCTGATCTTTCTGCGGAGGCATCTGATAATTCAAATGCTTGCTCCACTTTAAGGTTAGGCAAACCCTCTATCTCAAGGCATCGACCAGAAAATACATTTTTTTTCCCTTCTTTTTCAACCGTTAAAAGACCTTTTTGAATTGCTGCATATGGAATAGCATTTACCAAATCTCTGAGAGTTATCCCAGACTGCATTTCGCCTTTAAATTTCACAAGAACTGACTCAGGCATATCTAATGGCATAACACCTAATGCTGCAGCAAATGCAACTAGACCAGATCCAGCTGGGAAACTTATACCCAATGGAAAGCGAGTATGACTATCCCCACCAGTTCCCACTCCATCTGGAAGCAGCATTCTATTTAGCCATGAGTGAATTATTCCATCACCTGGTTTTAATGATACCCCTCCACGATTCATTATAAAATCCGGTAATGTGTGCTGAGTATCAATATCAACTGGCTTTGGATAAGCCGCAGTATGACAAAAAGACTGCATAACAAGATCTGCTGAAAATCCTAAGCATGCTAATTCTTTTAGTTCATCTCTTGTCATTGGACCAGTTGTATCTTGCGATCCTACTGTTGTCATTCTAGGCTCACAATATGTTCCAGGTCTCACCCCTTTAATCCCACATGCTTTTCCAACCATCTTTTGCGCTAATGTAAATCCTTTTTGCGAAAAATCCTCAGCATCAGGCCTTGTAAATATATCAGTTGGTTCTAAACCAAGCGCTTCTCTTGTTTTATCAGTCAATTGTCTTCCAATGATCAATGGAATTCGACCATTTGCTCTTACCTCATCTAGAAGAACTGGAGTTTTTAGTTCAAATTCAGATAAAATTTCGCCACTTTCAGCATCTAATATTTTTCCATTATGCGGCTCAAAAATAATCTCTTGCCCCATATTTAGTTTTGATACATCACACTCCACTGGAAAAGCTCCTGAATCTTCAAGCGTGTTGAAGAAAATTGGTGCAATCTTTCCTCCAAAACAAAATCCACCTTCTTTTTTATTTGGAATGCATGGGATTTCATCACCCATATGCCATAAGACAGAATTTGTAGCTGATTTTCTTGATGAGCCAGTTCCTACGACATCACCAACAAAAACTAGAGGATTTCCTTTTTTCTTTAACTCTTCAATTGTTTCAAGAGGCTTTTCTAAATTTTCTCTAGGCATTTTGAACATTGCCAATGCATGAAGTGGTATATCCGGCCTTGACCAAGCATCTGTTGCAGGAGACAAATCATCCGTATTAATTTCTCCTGGAACTTTGTATACCGTCAATTTGATCTGCTCAGCAACTTCTTCTTTTTCTTGAAACCAAGTCCCTTCAGCCCAAGCATTGATTACAGTCTTAGCATTTTTATTAGTTTCTGATAATTCTAATATTTCATTAAATGCATCAAAAATTAACAAAGTCCTACTTAAGGCATTTGCTGCTTCTTCTCCTAGCTCGTCATCTTCTAAACATCTGACTAAAGGTTGAATGTTATAGCCGCCGAGCATTGTTCCCAAAATAATTACTGCTTCTTTTTTTGAAATATAAGGACTAGCTGTTTCTCCTGTTGTAATATCAGCTAAAAATCCTGCTTTCACATATGCCGATTGATCAACACCCGCTGGTACTCTTTCTTTAAGCAAATGTAGCAGTAATTCTGATTCTTTGTGCTCTGACTTTAGTAATTCAACTAAATCAGATGTTTGTTGTGCTGAAAGGGGTAGGGG